>Ga0325401_1002004_pt1 | contig 17755 bp, 15 predicted proteins | sample PopdelMetagenome_FD_205666 | JGI IMG/M metagenome (GOLD analysis project Ga0325401, IMG submission 205666) | Populus deltoides microbial communities from Bellville, Georgia, United States - Xylem-PdKOR-R2 | ecosystem: Host-associated > Plants > Phyllosphere > Stem > Wood/Secondary xylem | place... | reverse complement strand
CGTCGGGTCGGTCAACCTCTTCCTGTCCGAGGGCGCCGGCCTCAGCACGATCGTCGCCGACCTCGAGAGCTCCGGCCAGGAGGTCGCCCGCGACCCCTTCGGCCACGTCAAGATCGACAAGGTCAACCCCGGGCAGTGGTTCGCGAGCCAGTTCGCCGAGCGCCTGGGCGCCGAGAAGGTGCTCGTGCAGAAGTCCGGCTACTTCTCCCGCTCCGCCGCCGCCAACGACGCCGACCTGGCGCTCATCCGTTCCATGACCGACCTCGCCGTCGACTGCGCGCTGCGCGGCGAGTCGGGCGTCATCGGCCACGACGAGGAGCGCGGCGACGAGCTGCGGGCGATCGAGTTCTCCCGGATCAAGGGCGGCAAGCCCTTCGACATCAGCACGGGCTGGTACGGCGAGCTGCTCGAGGGCATCGGCCAGCCGGCGGCCAAGGCCGCGGCCGAGCACTGAGCCCGCCCGTCCGTGACGCAGGAGCTGCCGCACCCGCTGCGGACGGAGCGGCTGCTCCTGCGCCCGATCGACCCCGTCGGTGACGTCGACGCGATCTACGCGTACGCCTCCCGCGAGGACGTCTGCCGCTACATCCCGTGGACGCCGCGGACCCGCGAGGACGTCGTCGCCTGGCTCCCCCGCCGGACGTCGACGGCCCTCACGGGCGGGGCCTCGCTGGCCGTCACCCTCCGCGAGAGCGGCGAGCTGGTCGGCGACGTGATCCTCATGTGGCACGACGAGGAGCAGCGAACCGGCGAGGTCGGCTACGTGGTGAACCCGACGTACGCCGGTCGGGGTTACGCGACGGAGGCCGCGCGGGCGGTCGTCGACGCGGCCTTCACCCACCTCGACCTGCACCGCGTCGTGGCCCGCATCGACGCCCGCAACCCGGCCTCGGGCGCGGTGCTGCGCCACCTCGGGATGCGGCAGGAAGCCGTCCTCGTCGAGAACGAGTGGTTCAAGGGCGGCTGGAGCACCGAGATCGACTTCGCCGTGCTCGCTCGCGAGTGGCGCGAGCACCACGGGCACCCCGAGGCAGCGGCCGACCGCTAGCGGCGACCCGTCAGAGGAAGGCCAGCGACAGGGTCGCGGTCACCATCAGCACGGGGACCAGCACCAGGCCCCGCAGGGCGAAGCCGCCCCAGGAGACCGACACGCCCGCTGCGCGGCAGCGAGCCGCCCACAGCAGCGTGGCCAGGCTCGCCCACGGGGTGATCAGCGGTCCGGCGTTGACCCCGACGAGCAGGGCCACGAGGCGTACGGGGTGGTCGAGCACGGCCGGCTCGAGGGCGAGGTAGGCCGGCAGGTTGTCGAGCAGGTTGGCGCCGAGCGCACCGATCCCGGCGACGCGCAACAGGTCCACCCACGACGAGCCCGACCCGGTCAGCCGGCCCAGGACGTCGGACAGCCCGTGGTCGTGCGCCAGCTGGACGAGCACGAAGAGCACCGAGACGCCGAGGACCAGCTGCCAGGGCAGCATCCGCCAGCTCAGCAGGTGGCGCGCCCCGACGGCGCAGGCCACGACGAGGACCGCGGCGCCCACGGCCGAGACGACGAGGACGTTCCCGACGAGGACGAAGGCGGGCCCGAGCAGCGCGCAGACGACCACGCCCAGCCACAGCAACCGCGGGTGGGCGAACGACGGCGCCTCGCCCAGCACGAACCGTCCGCGCAGCGAGCGCAGGAAGAACAGCGCGAGCGCCAGCACCGTGACGACGGTGCAGGTCACCGCCGCCGGCCAGGTGAGCCCGAGGAACGCGGGGACGCCGGCGTCGGGCAACCGGGTGAGGGCGAGCAGGTTCGTCAGGTTCGAGACCGGCAGGAACAGCGACGCGGTGTTCGCGAGCCAGACGGCGGTGAAGGCGAAGAGCATCCGGTCCAGCCCGAGCTGCGCGGCGAGCGCGAGCACGACCGGGGTGAGCAGCACGGCGGTGGTGTCGAGGGAGAGGACGGCCGTCGCGAGCACCGCGACGAGCACCACCAGCAGCCACAGCCCGAGCACCGACCCGCGGGCGAGCCGCGCCGTGCCGCGGGCCAGGAGCGAGAAGACGCCGAGCCCGTCGGCGAGCTCGGCGACGACGGTGATGCAGACGACAAAGCCGAGGATGGGTAGCACCCGGGCCGCGAGCTCGGTCAGGTCCATGGGTGCACCACGTCGCAGAACGCTAGCGTTGCCCGCGTGCCCAGGCTGCTGACGTCCGAGGACGTCGCCGTCCAGCTGCGCGACCTGCCCGGCTGGGCGTACGAGGACGACCGGCTCGTCCGTGAGGTGCAGCTGGCGAGCTTCGCCGCCGCGCTCGACCTGGTCGTCGCCGTCGGCGCCGAGGCCGAGGACATGAACCACCACCCCGACGCCGACCTGCGCTACGACCGCGTCCGGTTCGCGCTGTGGACCCACGTCGCCGGCGGCGTGACGCAGTACGACGTCGAGCTGGCGCACCGGATCAGCGCGCTCCTGCCGTAGGGCGGGTCCTGCGTAGGGGGACGCCGACCTCTTCGAGGCCCTTCGACAGGCTCAGGGAGCGTCCCTCGGCTCCTTCGACAGGCTCACGGAGCGTCCCTCGGCTCCTTCGACAGACTCAGGGAGCGTCCCTCGGCTCCTTCAACAGGCTCACGGGGCGTTCTCGCACCAGCCGCACCATCGGCGTCCGAGCAGGTGAGTCGCGCGCGACACGACCGTTACCGGTGTCACCGCGGCTTGTTCCGTGCGTAACCCGTCTGGAACCGCTCCCGGCCGAGGATCGAGGCAGGCCGCGACGCATGGGGCGCCCGCGGACACCTCGACCACCAGGAGCACCCTGTGCCGCTGTTCGACGACGAGATCCTCGCCAAGATCGAGACCTCGCGGAACGAGATCCCGCACCCCTCGACGGAGAAGGGCACCTCGATCTACGGGTCGACCAAGATCTTCCCCGACATCCAGGCCGAGCCCGGCCAGTCGTACCTCACGCTGATCCACGGCATCGCCCACGAGTCGAGCGTCAGCTTCGTGGCCTGCCTGCAGGCGCTGCGCGCGCTGCGCAAGGGGTTCGACTCGGTCGTCTACCTCTACGGCCCGGGCTCGATGAACGCGATCGCCACCCGCGGCTTCCCGACGACCGGGGACTCGGCCTTCCCGGGCGAGCAGAACATCAACAACACGCTGCAGACCTTCATGGACGAGGGCGGCACCGTCTTCGTCTGCCGCTTCGGGCTCTCGCTGCACGGCCTGCGCGAGGAGGACCTGATGCCGGGCACGATCCCCTGCCACCCGCTCGACGTGCAGGACGCGCTCATCTACTTCGCCAACAAGGGCGCGATCATCAACTCGACCTACATGGTCTGACCCGACGAGCGACCCGGAGCGGCCATGACCACCACCACGCGGGTGGACCTCGCCATCCTCGGCATCCGCGGCCGGGCCCCGGTCAGCCGGCGCGCCGGCGCGGGGCCGAGCGACGACGGGCACCTGGTCCTGGACGGCCGCAGCGTCGCCGTCCCCCTGAACGACGCCAGCCCCTACTGGCTGGAGGGCGACACGCTGCTGCGCGACGGCGTCGTGGTCGAGGACGTCGCCGTGGAGCCGGTGCGCCGCCCGCGCTTCTACGACCTGCGCACGGCGGAGGGGACCTCGTACGAGATGCTCGCCCGCCTGCACGGGCGTGACGTGCTGGCCACGACGGTCGTCCAGACGTGCGTGCGCTACGACGAGGCCGAGCGCTGCCGGTTCTGCGCGATCGAGGCCTCCCTCACGGCGGGGTCGACGGTCGCGGTCAAGCGGCCCTACGACCTGGCCGACGTCGCCGAGGCGGCCGTCCGGCTCGACGGGGTGCGCCAGATGGTCATGACGACCGGCACCTCGGCCGGACGCGACCGGGGCGCCACCCACCTGGCCCGGTGCGTGCGGGCGGTCAAGGCGCGCGTGCCCGACCTGCCGGTCCAGGTCCAGTGCGAGCCGCCCGGCGACCTCGCCACGATCACCGAGCTCCGCGAGGCGGGCGCTGACGCCATCGGCATCCACGTCGAGTCGCTCGACGAGGACGTCCGGCGCCGGTGGATGCCGGGCAAGTCCCGCGTCACCCTGGACGACTACCGCGCGGCCTGGGCCGAGGCGGTCCGCGTCTTCGGGCGCAACCAGGTGTCGACCTACCTGCTCGTGGGCCTGGGCGAGGACCCCGACGAGCTCGTGGAGGGGGCCCGCGCGCTGATCGCGATGGGCGTGTACCCCTTCGTCGTGCCGTTCCGGCCCCTCGCCGGGACGCTCGCGCAGGCCGACGGTGCCACGGCACCCGACCCGGCCGTCCTCGAGGACGTGACCCGGCGGGTGGCCGCCGACCTGGTGGCGGCGGGCATGACCTCCGACGGGCAGCGCGCGGGCTGCGCGGCCTGCGGGGCGTGCAGCACGCTCAAGCAGCAGGGCGCCTGAGGTGGCGCTCTTCGACGTCGAGGTCCTGACCCGGGGAGCCACGGGCTCCCCGGCGTCGGCCGCCACCACGGTCGGCGTGGCCGAGGACCGGGCCGGCCTCGACGCGGCGCGCCGGCTGCGCCACGCGACGTTCGTGCTCGAGCAGGGCCTGTTCGCCGGCACCGACCGGGACAACACCGACGACGACCCCCGCGCGCTCACGCTCGTGGCCCGCGACCCGGCCGGCGTGGTGACCGGCACCGTCCGCCTCGCGCCCGCCACGGGCGACCACGACCTCGGCTGGTGGGTCGGGAGCCGCCTGGCCGTCGCCCGCCCGGCGCGCGGCCACGGCGCCGGCGTCGGCGCGGCCCTCGTCCGGGCGGCCTGCGCCCACGCCGAGCGGCTCGGCGCCCTCCGCTTCGACGCCCACGTCCAGCGGCCGAACGCGCCCCTCTTCCGACGGCTCGGCTGGGAGGAGCTCGGCGACGAGGTCGCGTACGGCCGTCCGCACGTCGCCATGACCTGGCCCGTCGACCGGGTCGCCCGGCTAGCGGCACGCACCAAGGCGCCGCTCGGACCGCTGCTCGCACCCTTCGCCGGCGGACCGGCCGGCCTCGGCGGGCGCGGCTTCCTCGGCGACGACGCCGCTCCCGTCCCGGGCTCCGACCTGGTCGCGGCGACCGACGCGATCCTGCCGTCGATGGTCGAGCGGGACCCGACCTGGGCCGGCTGGTGCGCCGTCCTGGTCAACCTCAACGACCTGGCCGCCACCGGCGCCGAGCCCGTCGCCCTCCTCGACGCGGTCGGGGCCCGCGACGCCAGCTTCGCCAGCCGCGTCGTCCGCGGCGTCGCCGCCGCGGCGGCGGCCTGGGACGTGCCCGTCGTCGGCGGGCACACCCAGCTCGGGGTGCCCGGCTCGCTCTCGGTCACCGCCCTGGGCCGGACGCCGCGTCCGGTCCCCGGCGGGGGCGGCCGGCCGGGCCACGCCGTCACGGTGACCGCCGACCTCGGCGGCGGGTGGCGCTCCGGCTACTCCGGCGCCCAGTGGGACTCCACGAGCGGGCGCACCACCGAGGAGCTGCAGGCCCTGGGCTCGTTCGTCGCTCGGAGCGCGCCCGCCGCGGCCAAGGACGTCAGCATGGCCGGGCTCGTCGGGACGCTCGGGATGCTCGCCGAGGCCAGCGGCTGCGGCGCCGTGCTCGACGTCGACGCCGTCCCCACGCCCGCCGGGGCGACCACCGGCGACTGGCTGACCTGCTTCCCCGGGTTCGCCATGGTCACCACCGGCGAGCCGGGCCGCGCACCCGCACCCGCCGGCCCCGCGACCAGCCGCGCCTGCGGCGAGCTCACCACCGGCGCGGGCGTACGGCTGCGCTGGCCGGACGGCCGCACCACCCCCGCCCTCACCACCGTCACCGGACTAGGACGCGCATGAGCCCCACCAACCAGACCACGATCACCGTCGTCGCCGACGAGTTCGGCCGCGACCTCGACGCGGCGTACGGCACCATCGCCCGCACGATCGCCACGGCCCGCGAGCGCGGCACCGACCTGCTCGTGCTGCCCGAGGCGTGCCTGGGCGGCTACCTGCCGAGCCTGGGCAGCGTTCACGACGACGAGGAGACCCTCGCCCGCCGCCGACGGAACCTGCCCCCGGCGTTCGCGCTCGACGGCCCGGAGCTCGCCCGGGTCGCGGCGATGGCCGGCGACATGACCGTGCTGCTCGGCCTCTGCGAGCGGGCGCAGGAGGGCGGCGCGGAGGTCCGCTACAACACCGCGGTCGCCCTCACCGGCGACGGCGTCCTGGCCGCGCACCGCAAGGTGCACCAGCCGCTCGGGGAGAACCTGAGCTACTCCGCCGCCTCGCGCTTCGAGGCCTTCGACTCACCGGTCGGGCGGATCGGGATGCTGATCTGCTACGACAAGGCCTTCCCGGAGGCGTCGCGCACCCTCGCCCTCGACGGCGCGGAGATCATCGCCGCGCTGTCGGCCTGGCCGACGGCGCGCACGGCCGCGGCCGACCGGATCGAGGACGACCGCTGGAAGAAGCGCTTCGACCTCTACGACGCCGCCCGCGCGCTCGACAACCAGGTCGTCTGGGCCGCGTCCAACCAGACCGGCACCTTCGGCTCGCTGCGCTTCGTCGGCAACGCCAAGGTCGTCGGGCCCGGCGGCGACGTCCGCGCTGAGACCGGCGTCGCCGGCGGTCTCGCCACGGTGACGCTCGACGTCCACGCCGAGCTCGCCGCCGTGCGCCAGGGCATGTACGCGCTGCGCGACCGCCGCCCGTCGGCGTACCGGCTCGACGCCGTCCTGCCCGACTACCCCGCCGAGCGTCCGGAGCCCGCGTATGCCTGAGCTCACCTTCACCACCGTCTGGCCCGACGGGCGCCGGCTGCAGACCTACTCGCCCTCGCTCGTCGTGCACGACCACCTCGAGGTCGGCCGCTCCTACGGGGTCGACGACTTCGTCGGCCGGGCCGAGGCCGCGCTCACCGAGGCGAGCGAACGGGTCCGCGCCCGGTGGGGACGGCCCTGCACGGCGGCCCGCGCGTCGCTCGCGACGATCCGCGGGGTCGCCGAGGAGCAGCCGGACGGGCTCGTCACGGTCGAGTCGATGGACCCGCCGGCGGTGGCCCCGTGACCGCGACCGACCCTCCGACCGACCCTTCGACCGACGCGGCGACGGCCGTGGAGCACGTCGAGGTCGCCGTCGTCGGCGGCGGGCAGGCGGGGCTCAGCGCGAGCTGGTTCCTCGCGCGGGCCGGCGTCGAGCACGTGGTGCTCGAGCGCGCGACCGCCGGCCACGACTGGCAGGACCGGCGCTGGGACTCCTTTACCCTCGTCACGCCCAACGCGCAGTGCCGCCTGCCCGGCTACCCCTACCCCGGCGACGACCCGTACGGCTTCATGACCCGGGAGCAGACGGTCGCCTACCTCGCCGAGTACGTGCGGCGCACCCGGCCGCCGCTGCGCGAGCGGACCACGGTGGTCGAGCTGCGCCAGGGCGCCGGGGGCGGGTTCGTCCTCGACCTCGACTCCCCCGACGGCCGCTCGGTGCTGCACGCCGAGCAGGTGGTCGTCGCCGTCGGCGGCTACCACCGGCCCCGGGTCCCCCGCCTGGCCGAGCGGCTGCCCGACGACCTGGTGCAGGTGCACTCGGCGGCGTACAAGAGCCCCGAGCGCCTCCCCGAGGGCGCGGTCCTCGTGGTCGGCACCGGGCAGTCCGGCGCGCAGATCGCGGAGGACCTGCACCTCGCCGGGCGGCAGGTCCACCTCGTCGTGGGCTCCGCCCCGCGGTGCGCGCGGCGCTACCGGGGTCGCGACTGCATCGACTGGCTCGAGGAGATGGGCCTCTACGACGTCGCGGTCGAGGACACCCCCGGCGGGCTGCGCGAGCGCGAGAAGACGAACCACTACATGACGGGGCGCGACGGCGGCCACGACATCGACCTGCGGCGCTTCGCGCTGGAGGGCATGGCGCTCTACGGCCGTCTCGTCGGCGTGGACGGCTCCCGCCTCGGATTCGCGCCGACGCTCGAGGCGTCGCTGGACCACGCCGACCAGGTGGCCGAGAGCATCAAGGACGCGATCGACCGGCACATCCGCGCCACCGGCGTCGAGGCGCCCACCGAGCCCCGCTACGTCCCCGTCTGGCGACCGCCGACCGAGCCGGACGCGCTCGACCTCCGCGCCGCGGGGATCACGTCGGTCGTCTGGGCCACCGGCTTCACCAGCGACTTCGGCTGGGTGCGGGTCCCGGTCTTCGACGGCCGCGGCGCGGTCGGCCACCACCGCGGCGCGACCGCGGTCGAGGGGCTGCACTTCCTCGGGCTGCCGTGGCTGCACACCTGGGGCTCCGGCCGCTTCGCCGGGCTCACCCGCGACGCCGAGCACGTGGTCGACCGGGTGGTCGACCACGTGATGGACCGGGCCGCGTCCGGCACCCGTCCGCAGCGCCACCTCCGGCTCACCTCGTGACGCGGGCCTGAGGCCGCGTGGCTCCGACGCGCGTCGGCGCGGTGGCCGGCCACTTCGGCCGCGACGTCGCGCGGACCCTGGCCAAGCTCGAGGCCCTGGTCGCCGGGGCCCGGCGCGACGGCACCGACCTGCTGGTGCTGCCCGGGGCGACGATCGGCGGCTACGTGCCCGACCTGCAGCCGGGCCGCCAGGTCGGGAGCCAGGACCTGCCCCCCGCCTTCGCGCTGGACGACGAGGCGGTCCAGCACGTCCGTCGGCTGGCCGGGTCCATGGTCGTGTGCTTCGGCTTCTGCGAGCTCGACGACGGCCGCCGCTACAACACCGCGGTCTGCGTGAGCGGGGACGGGGTGCTCGGGCGGCACCGCAAGGTCCACCAGCCGCTCGGGGAGTCGGCGGCGTACGCGGCCGGCGACGGCTTCGCCGCCTTCGACACCCCGGTCGGGCGGATGGGGCTGCTCGTCGACTACGACAAGACGTTCCCCGAGTCGGCCCGCACGCTCGCGCTCGACGGCGCCCAGCTCGTCGCGGCCCTCTCGGCCTGGCCGGCCAGCGTCACCGACCGCGCTGCGCGGCTGGCCGACGACCGGCAGGCGCGGCTCTTCGACATCTACGACGCGGCCCGCGCCGCCGAGAACCAGGTCGTGTGGGTCTCGTCCAACCAGACCGGCGTGCTCGGCGACCTCCGCTTCCTCGGCCAGGCCAAGGTCGTCGGTCCCGGGGGCCGGACGCTGGCCCGGACCGGCACCAAGGGCGGCCTCGCCGCCGTCGAGCTCGACGTCGCCGCGGAGGTCGCCCGAGCCCGCCGGGTGCTGCACCACCTCGTCGAGCGGCGGCCCGCGGCGTATGCGACGGCCGGCCGTGTCCCGACGTCGGCGGGGTCGGTCCGGTGAGGGTCGCCCTGCTCACCTACTCGACCCGCCCGCGCGGCGGGGTCGTGCACACCCTGGCGCTGGCCGAGGCGCTCGCCGGGCTCGGCGTGGACGTGACCGTGTGGACCCTCGGCCGCGGCGGCGACGGGGGCTTCTTCCGCCCGGTCGACCCTGAGGTGCACGTCGAGGTCGTGCCTCTGCCTCACCTCGAGGGTGAGGGTGTCGGCGAGCGCATCGTGCGCTCGATCGCCGTCCTTCGGGCTGCCTTCGCCGCGCACGAGCGGGCCGGCGGTGCCTACGACGTCGTGCACGCGCAGGACTGCATCAGCGCCAACGCCGTCCCGCGCTGCGTCCGCACGATCCACCACCTCGACACCTTCACGACGCCGGAGCTCGTCGCCTGCCACGAGCGGGCCGTCGTGCGCCCGTACGCGCACGTGTGCGTCTCGGAGTCCGTCGCCGCGGAGGTCCGCGCGGGCTGGGGGCTGGCGCCCGTGGTGATCCCGAACGGGGTGGAGGCTTCTCGCTTCGCCGCGGCCGCGGGCGACCCGGCCGCGGTCACGCCCTGGCGGCGCCGGTTCGGTCGCTACGTGCTGGCGGTGGGGGGCATCGAGCCGCGCAAGGGCACCCTCGACCTGCTCGAGGCGTACGCCCTGGTCCGCGACCGGCTGCCGGACCTCTCGCTCGTCGTCGCCGGCGGGGAGACGCTCTTCGACTACCGCGCCTACCGCGCGTCCTTCGACGCGCGCGCGGCGGAGCTCGGCGTCGAGGTGCAGGTGCTCGGGCCCGTCGACCACGCGCTGCTGCCCGGCCTCGTGGCCGGGTGCGCGGCCTTCGGCTTCGTCTCGACCAAGGAGGGCTTCGGGCTCGCCGCCCTCGAGGCGCTGGCCGCCGGGGCGCCCGTCGTCGCGCGGCCGCTGCCGGTGCTGCGCGAGGTGCTGGGCGAGCACGTGCGCTACGGCAGCGACCCGGCTCAGATGGCCGACGCCCTGCTGGCGTCGGTCGAGGAGGGCCCCCTGCCCGGTGGCGACGGGCTGGCCCACCGCTACACCTGGCGCGCGGCGGCCGAGCGGCACCTCGACCTCTACCGCAGCCTCAGCGGGGCGTCAGCCGCCCACGCCTGAGGCCGGCAGCCCGCTCAGCGGCCGCCGGGACCCGGCTGCTGCCCGGGACCGTACTCGCCGCCCCGGCCGTCCTGGCCGGTGCCCTGGCCGCGCCCGAAGGGGGACGGTCCGCGGACGAGGTCGGCCGGCGGCCTCGGGAACGCCTCGGCCGGCTTGCCCTGCAGGTACTGCTCCATGGCCGGCTTCCAGATCCGCCGTCCGGCGTCGCCGGAGCCGGAGCCCTCGAGGTAGAGGCTGGTCGACGGGACGGTGTAGCCCTTGAGGCTCGTCGGCGCCTTCCGCTCCTTGTCGATGCTGATCATCGCCGCACCGGCGACCTGCGGGGTGTAGCCCGCGTACCAGACCGCCGCGTTGCTGTCGATGGTGCCGGTCTTGCCGGCCTGCGGGCGGCCGTCGGCCGTGCGGGCCCGTGCGCCGGTCCCCCGCGTGACGACGCTGGAGAGCAGCGAGTCCATCGCGCTCGCCACGTCCTCGGAGATGACGCGCTTGCAGCCCGCGTCCGGCACCTCCAGGGACTTGCCCGAGGAGTCGGTCACCTTGGTCACGATGACCGGGTCGCAGTGGATGCCGCCCGAGGCGAAGGTCGCGTACGCGTTCGCCACCGACAGCGGGTTGGTCTCCGCGGTGCCGAGGGTGAAGGAAGGCAGCGAGTCGTAGGAGCTGATCGGCTGCCCCGGGGTGTTGGACTCCACGCCCAGCTTCTCGGCCATCTTGGTGACGTCGCACATGCCGACGTCGAGGGCGAGCTGGACGAAGTAGGTGTTCACGCTGAAGTCGGCCGCGCGGTACATGTCCATGGAGCCGTTGACGCCCGTGGAGTTGGAGACCGGGAACTCGCCCACGATCGGCACGTTGCCCTCGCAGGAGTCGAAGCGCGCCCCGGAGAAGTCCATCCGGGCCTTCGCGTCGTAGCGCTGCGAGAGCGGCACACCCTGCTCGAGCGCCGCGGCGGCGGTGAACGCCTTGAACGTCGACCCGGCCTGGAAGCCCTGGGCGCCGCCCATCTCCGGCGAGACCGAGTAGTTCCAGTAGGTCTGGCCCTTCTTGGCGCTCGCGCCCATGACCGGCCGGCTCTGCGCCATGGCGATGATGCGACCCGTGCCCGGCTCGATCATGTCCATCGCGGCGATGACCGGGTCCTTGGCGCCGACGGCGCCGCTGACGGCCTTCTGGACGGCGTCCTGCGTGTCGGGGTCGATGGCGGTGCGGATGGTGAGCCCGCCGCGCATCAGCGCCTGCTCGCGGGCCTTCTCCGTCTTGCCGAGGCTCGGCATCGTCAGGACCGTGCGCTTCACGTAGTCGCAGATGAACGGGTAGTCGGTGCTCTGGCAGCCGCTGGCGACGTCGTCGCCGGCCTTGGCGTCGAACTTCGACTTCTTGGCCTTGGTCACCGCCGCCTGGCTCGCGGTGCCGAGCTCGGCCATCCGGTCGAGCACGACGTTGCGACGCTGGATGCCGGCGTCGGGGTGGGCCACCGGGTCGTAGCCGTTGGGGTTCTGCACCAGCCCGGCGAGCATCGCGGCCTGCGGCAGCGTGAGCTTGGCGGCGCTCGTGCCGAAGTAGTGCTCCGAGGCGGCCTCGATGCCGTACGCGCCCCCGCCGAAGTAGGCGATGTTGAGGTAGCGCTCGAGGATCTGGTCCTTGCTCATCGTGTCCTCGACCGACACGGCGTAGCGCAGCTCGCGCAGCTTGCGCTGGTAGCTGCTGTCGGTCGCGGCCTCGACGCCGGACTCGTCGCCCTTGAGGGCGGCGGCGTTGACCTGGACCTGCTTGACGTACTGCTGGGTCAGCGTCGACCCGCCCTGGGTGACGCCGCCGGCGAAGAGGTTCGTCACGAAGGCGCGCAGCGTGCCCTGGGCGTCGAGCGGACCGTGCTCGTAGAAGCGGTGGTCCTCGATCGAGATGAGCGCGGTGCGCATGACCGGCGCGATGTCGTCGAGGGTGACGTAGTCGCGGTTCTGGTCGTAGAAGTAGGCGATGACCTTGCCGTCGGCGTCGAGCACGCGCGTCCGCTGGCTCTGCGCCGGGGCGTCGAACTCCAGCGGCAGGCTGGCCATGCCCTCGCGCGCCTCCTTGGCGCCCCAGGCTGCCCCGCCCACGAGGGGCAGCGCGGCGGCCGTGACCAGCAGGCCGCAGACCACGCTGACGAGCACGAAGAGACCGCCGGCGCGCAGCACGTGGCGCGGCCGGCGGGCAGGGGTCAGCGTCGGAGGAGTCATCGCCTGTGGTAACGCTCGGAGCGGCCCGAAGGTTTCCCTCCCGGGCCTGTGATCCGTGTCGCGCGGACGGGGAGGGGCCCGGGCCCTGCGAGGATCGGCCCGTGGCCGAGAAGGTGAGGTTCCCGAGCACCGGCGGACCGGCGCTCGGCGGGGCGGTCGACCTGCCGGAGGGCGCGGTGCGCGGCTGGGCGGTGCTGTCGCACGGCTTCACGCTGGGCAAGGACTCCCCCGCCGCCAGCCGGATCGCCAAGCAGCTCGCCCGCGAGGGCATCGGCGTGCTCCGCTTCGACAACCTGGGCCTGGGCGACTCCGAGGGCGACTGGGGCGACGGCTCCTTCTCCCGCAAGGTCCTCGACACCGCCGCGGCCGTGCGGTTCATGGAGGAGTCGGGCCGACCGGTCCGGCTCCTCGTCGGGCACTCCTTCGGCGGGGCGGCGGTCATCGCCGCGGCGCACCTCACCGAGGGCGTGCGGGCGGTCGCGAGCATCGGGGCGCCGTACGAGCCCCGCCACGTCGAGCACAACTACGACGCGCTGCTCGAGCGGATCGAGGCCGAGGGCGAGGCGCCCTTCCTGGTCGGCGGCAAGGCGCTCACGCTGCGGCAGCACTTCATCGACGACGTCCGCGACGCGCACCTGCACGAGCGGATCCGGACGCTGGGCCGCGCCCTGCTCGTGCTGCACTCCCCGACCGACGACACCGTCGGCGTCCGCAACGCCAGCCAGATCTTCCAGGCGGCCCGGCACCCGCGCAGCTTCGTGGCGCTCGAGGGCGCCGACCACCTGCTCACCGGGCGCGGCCAGGCCGCCCGCGCCGCACGCATCATCAGCGCCTGGGCCGACCCCTACCTGGCGTGATCGGGCGCCCGGGGCTGCGTCTTTTCCCGGCCCCGCGTCGGAACTCTCACCAGCCGCGCAGATCGTCGCGCCTGCTGTTCATCCCGTCCCCCCGGCAGCAGCAGGCAGCGACCGCCGGCCGTGCCTGACGTCGCTGCCCCGTGCCGTCAGTCACCGGCCCCGGGGGACGGACCGAGTCCGTCCCCCGGAACCCCCGGCCTCCGCCGAACTCCCCTGACGCGGCGCTCGATCGAAGGCTCGGTCCCTCGAGGGCTCAGTCCTCGAACGCTCAGTCCTCGAACGACTCGGGCGGCGGGCAGGTGCACACCAGGTGCCGGTCGCCGAAGCCGCCGTCGATGCGCCCGACCGGCGGCCAGTACTTGTCGTGGCCCGTCGCGTAGATCGGGCCCGCGTGCAGACCGGCGGGGTAGGCGCCGACGCGGCGCGAGTACGGGTGGTCCCACTCGTCGGCCGTGACCGCGCCCTGGGTGTGCGGGGCGTTGACCAGCGGGTTGTCGTCGGCCGGCCACTCCCCCGACTCGACCCGGGCGATCTCGTCGCGGATGGCGAGCATCGCGTCGACGAAGCGGTCGAGCTCGGCGAGGTCCTCCGACTCGGTCGGCTCGACCATCAGCGTGCCGGGGACCGGGAAGCTCATGGTCGGGGCGTGGAAGCCGTGGTCGACCAGCCGCTTGGCCACGTCGTCGACGGTCACGCCACTCGCCTTGGTGATCGGGCGCAGGTCGAGGATGCACTCGTGCGCGACCCGTCCGCCGCGGCCCGCGTACAGGACCGGGTACGCCGCGCCGAGCCGCTCGGCGACGTAGTTGGCCGCGAGCAGCGCGTGCTGGGTCGCCGAGGTGAGGCCCTCGGAGCCCATCATCGCGATGTAGGCCCAGCTGATCGGCAGGATGCCGGCCGAGCCGTGCGGGGCCGCCGAGACCGGGCCGACCGTGCCCTCGTCGATGTCGCCGGCGCCGCGGCGGGGGTCGCCGGGCAGGAAGGGCACCAGGTGCTCCCCGACCGCCACCGGGCCGACACCCGGACCGCCGCCGCCGTGCGGGATGCAGAACGTCTTGTGCAGGTTGAGGTGGCTGACGTCGGCGCCGAACCGGCCCGGCTGGGCCAGCCCGAGCAGCGCGTTCAGGTTGGCCCCGTCGACGTAGACCTGGCCGCCCGCGTCGTGCACGAGGGCGCAGAGGTCGGTGATCGTCTCCTCGAAGACGCCGTGCGTGGAGGGGTAGGTGACCATGATGGCGGCGAGGTCGTCGGTGTGGGCCGCGATCTTGGCGCGCAGGTCGTCGAGGTCGACCGACCCGTCGTCGGTCGCCTTGACCACGACGACCTTCATGCCGGCCATGACCGCCGAAGCGGCGTTGGTGCCGTGGGCCGAGGACGGGATCAGGCAGACCCGGCGGCCGTGGTCGCCGCGGGACTCGTGGTAGCCGCGGATGGCGAGCAGCCCGGCGAGCTCGCCCTGGCTGCCGGCGTTCGGCTGCACCGAGACGCGGGCGTAGCCGGTGACCTCGGCCAGCCAGCCCTCGAGGGTGGAGACGAGCTCGGCGTAGCCCTCGGCGTCGGCCGCGGGGGCCAGCGGGTGCAGGTTCGCGAAGCCGTCGTAGGAGATCGGCTCCATCTCCGTGGTCGCGTTGAGCTTCATCGTGCAGGAGCCGAGCGGGATCATCCCGCGGTCGAGCGCGAAGTCGCGGTCCGACAGCGCGCGCAGGTAGCGCAGCATCGCCGTCTCGCTGTGGTGGGTGCGGAAGACCGGGTGCTGCAGGTAGGCGCTCGTGCGCGCGCTGGCCGACAGGTCGCCATACGTGCGGCGGGCCCGCTCGCCGCCGTGGTCGCTGCCGAACGCCGCGCGGACCGCGTCGAGGTCGGCCGCGGTCGTGTCCTCCCCGACCGAGATCCCGACCCGGCCGGCGTCGACGAGGCGCAGGTGCACGCCGGAGCGGCGGGCGCGCTCGACGACCGCGGCCGCCTCGCCCGGGACGGCGACGGTCAGGGTGTCGAAGAACGCGGTGTGGTCGGGGGCCATCCCGGCCGCGTCGAGGTCGGCGGCCAGCGTCGCGGTGTCGGCGTGCACGCGCTCGGCGATCGCCCGCAGGCCCTCGGGGCCGTGGTAGACCGCGTACATGCTGGCCGCCACGGCGAGCAGCACCTGGGCGGTGCAGATGTTGGAGGTCGCCTTCTCCCGGCGGATGTGCTGCTCGCGCGTCTGGAGGGCGAGGCGGAAGGCCGCGGTGCCGTGGACGTCGCGGCTGACGCCGACCAGGCGCCCGGGCAGGGTGCGCTCCAGCCCGGCGCGGACCGCCATGAAGGCGGCATGCGGGCCGCCGTAGAAGAGCGGCACGCCGAAGCGCTGGCTCGACCCGACGGCGATGTCCGCGCCCCACTCCCCGGGCGGGGTGACGAGGGTCAGCGCGAGCAGGTCGCAGGCGGCGATGACGAGGGCGCCCTGGGCGTGCGCGGCCTCGGCCAGGGAGCGCAGCTCCTCGGTCGGGGCGAGGCGGCCGTCGGCAGCGGGGGTCTGGACGACGACGGCGAAGGCGTCGGTCTCGGCCAGCGCGGCGCCGAGGTCGTCGGCGAGGCGGACCTCGATGCCCAGCGGGACGGCCCGCGTCCGGACCACGGCCACGGTCTGCGGCAGGGTCGCGGCGTCGAGCAGCAGCACCTGGCCCTGCTTGGTCGCGCGGCGGGCCACGGTCATCGCCTCGGCGACGGCGGTCGCCTCGTCCAGCAGGCTGGCGCCGGCGGTGGGCAGCCCGGTCAGGTCGCTGACCATCGTCTGGAAGTTCAGGAGGGCCTCGAGGCGGCCCTGGCTGATCTCGGGCTGGTAGGGCGTGTACGCCGTGTACCAGGCCGGGTCCTCGAGCACGTTGCGGCGGATCACCGACGGGGTGACCGTGCCGTGGTAGCCGAGGCCGATCATCGCCCGCAGCGGGTTGTTGCGGGCGGCGAGGCCGCGGAGCGCGGTGAGCGCCTCGGTCTCCGACAGCGCCGGGGGCAGGTTCAGGGGGCGGTCCATCCGGATACCGGCCGGCAGCGCCTGGTCGACGAGCTCGGACAGCGAGGAGAGGCCGAGGGCGGCGAGCATCTTGTCGCGCTCGTCGGTGCGGGGACCGATGTGACGGTCGGCGAAGACTGGGCCGGTGGTGACTGCTCCGGCGTCGGTGGCTGCAGGACGGGCCATGAGGACGGCTCCCGGGGACGGCGGCTGCGCCGGTGACCGCGGGCGGGCGGGCACCGTTCCCCCTCTGTCACCGGATGGCTCCAGAGTCGTCATGGCCGCGCGGTCTGGGTGCCTGAGAGGTTCCGGGGATGTTGCCCCTTCGGCGGCACCGCTCATCGCTGAACGCTGCGCTCTCCCGCGAGGTCGCTTGCTGCCCGCAACGTTACCGCAGCCGCGACGGAGCAGGGCCGCCACTCGTCGAGTGGCGGCCCTGGAGGGTCGTGCGGTGCCTGGAGCGGGTGCCTAGCCGGCGGCGCGCGCGCGGCGGCGCAGCGAGAGCTCGTCGCCGGCCGCGGTGGCCGGCTCCGGCTCGACCTCGGCCCGCTCGGCCGGGAGCTCGGTGAGCGTGCCCTCGAGCGAGCGCCACACGCCACCCAGCGCGATGCCGAAGACGCCCTGTCCGCCGCTGAGCAGGTCGATGACCTCGTCGTCGCTGGTGCACTCGTAGACCGAGATGCCGTCGCTCATCAGCGTGACCTGGGTCAGGTCGTCCACGCCCCGGGCGCGGAGGTGGTCGATGGCGGTGCGGATCTGCTGCAGCGAGATGCCGGCGTCGATGAGCTTCTTGATGACCTTGAGGATCAGGATGTCGCGGAAGCTGTAGAGCCGCTGCGACCCGGAGCCGCTGGCGCCGCGGATCTCGGGCACGACCAGGCCGGTGCGCGCCCAGTAGTCGAGCTGGCGGTAGGTGATGCCGGCGGCGCTGCACGCGATCGGGCCGCGGAAGCCGAGGTCGCGCGGGACGGGCGAGAAGTCGCCCTCGAAGAGCAGCTCCTGCGCCGCGTCGACGACCTCGGGGCTCCTGGCCCCGTCGGGCCGCTGTGCGGCCGGCTGGTCGGTGCTGCTCACGGACACCTCCGGTGGTGATCCGCGCCCTGGTCAGGCGAGGATGGGCGGGCGGAGGACTCGTCCCCCGAGTCATCCTCTGCGTACGGTCCTGCTGCCCGTTGCCCGAGGAGGAGCCCCGGACCGCGTGCGACGTGCGTGTAATTCCCCTGCGGTACTTCTGCGCCTGAACCTAGGGCCCTACCACGGTCGCGGCCACCGACACGCCGACCCCGGGACCGATCAGGGGCGGACAAGCCTCAAGTCTGAAGACCGGGTCGAGAGTG
>Ga0325401_1001997_pt1 | contig 17804 bp, 10 predicted proteins | sample PopdelMetagenome_FD_205666 | JGI IMG/M metagenome (GOLD analysis project Ga0325401, IMG submission 205666) | Populus deltoides microbial communities from Bellville, Georgia, United States - Xylem-PdKOR-R2 | ecosystem: Host-associated > Plants > Phyllosphere > Stem > Wood/Secondary xylem | place... | reverse complement strand
CAATAACGTCGCGGGGGTAATCGAGCCGCAAGTGATATTTCACCCCTAGGTAAGGCGAGCGTTGCTGAAAGAAAGAGCGTTGAAGTTGCCGATCTAGGTTTGCACGTTTGCCATAAGCACCTACTACTACACGGGCAACAAGCTGCTGCCCATCTGAAAGTTGCACGTGGTGTTGGTCCGCGGCGGCTTCAAATGTGACGTCTGTGACAGTGGTACCCTGGTAGAAAACAACGCCGCGTGCTGCTGCAAGCTGGTACAAATAGTAGTCAAGTGAATACCGGCTTACTCCAAATCCGCCGAGGTCAAGCGATGCCGTGAGGGTGCGTCCACCGGGAGAGCTAAGTAAAAACCGTGTGAGCTGGGCTGGTTGCAAAGCGGCAGGATCAGCTCCTAAGCGTTGCAAGTAAGGTAGTACCTCGTTCGAGACATACTCCCCGCAAACTTTATGAAATGGAAATTTTTTGCGTTCCACAACGCCCACTTGGTATCCACGAGCTGCTAGGTCCAAAGCTGCTGTGAGGCCTGCTAGCCCGCCGCCGATAATGAGAACGTCCAACTTATTTGAAGTGATGAAGCAGATAAATACGTGACTACAAGGAAAAAGGCGGTAGGTTTTGCAAAGAAGAATTATATTCAACTAATTTAATGAAGTATTCTATCTACCTTTGTAAACCTAATTAGGCGGCAGCCGTTAAGAACGGTATTCTACGCGCCCTTATCTATACCCGCGTGTTACTATGATGAAACGATTACATTTTTTTTGTTTACTTACCGTGTTGACCCTAGGGGCAATACGTAGCAGCGGCACTGCGGCACTGGCGCAGCCCGTGACCGAGCGGGTCACGACGGCCGTCCGGGGCAGCGACGAAAAGTCGATGTTAGTGTATCCCAACCCTAGCACTGGCATTGTACACGTAGCTATCAACGGGTTCGAAGGTCGGCGCTTAGAGTTACAGATTCTTAACGTTATTGGATCGGTTATTTACCGCGAAAACTTAAGCGAGTTGAACGACCGTTACACCAAAACGCTGGACCTTACTAAGTTCGCCGGAGGATTGTACTACATTAAAATAGCCTCCGATAACACGAGTGAGATGCGCAAGCTGGTCATTCGCTAAATAGCTAAAGCTTCACCTAGGAAAGCAGCCCGAAAGGCTGCTTTTTTTATGTCCTGGGGAAGAGGCTTCTGCGATGGTAATGAGTACAAACAACAACGCCTTCCCTTTTGGGAAGGCGTTATTAGAAAAGGTATATAGCCTTTGATTAGCTATTCTTTACCCGTACCGGCTCAGGCTGCAACATTGCCTTGATGTTATCGACGGTATTGATGGCAAGAAGAGCAGTGGCAACGATCAATCCAAGAAAAATGAGAAGAGACATCGGAGTAAGTTTAAGAGAAATGAAAAGTCAGCCCTACTAGCAAGTCCAGAAGATGCTTACAAGATACTGACTACTTTGATAGCTTAACTGAAGAAAAAGGAAATGAGTTTAGTATAATTATGTCCTTTTCCGAAAAGCATCATTATACGTATCTGATCAACCTGAATATTTTGTCTGAAGATCGGCAATAACCTGTTCCGTTACGGTGCGCACTCGCGCAACTAACTTTTCTACTTCCCCTAGGTTAGCAGGAGTAGACTTGCACGCTTCCAGCTGTCGAATAGGAGTATGAAGAGGCCGAATTTGTAAACCGTCCAGTGAACTCTTCAAGTGGTGAGCAGCTGCGCTAAGGGCTTCCCAATCGTTGGCGGCTAGGTGCTTTTCTAGGTCTTGCACGCAGGGCGGCGTTGTTTGAATAAAAATAGCGACTAAGCGTTGTACAAAAGCCTCGTTGTTGTGCGCAAGGCGCCGGACGCTACTTAGGTCATACAGAGGCTCGGCTGGCTCTTGGGCGGGTTCAGGGGTGGGCTGGATCACGGGTGTCGACTCTTGCAAGGCCGTAGAAATAACGCGGAACAGCTCTTCCTCCCGGAAAGGCTTGGAAAGATAACCATCTAAGCCGGCGGCGCGATAACGCTCATTTTCGCCCGGCATGGCATGCGCCGTTAAGGCAATTATGGGGGTCGCAGCTCGTGCCGGATCGGCATGTTGGCGCAGTACATTCGTTGTAGCTACACCGTCGAGTCCTGGCATCTGAATATCCATTAGCACAATATCGTAGTGGTGCTGCTGGAATAAGTTAATTGCTTCTGCTCCGTTACTAGCCGTATCAACGTGCAAGCCCCAGTTGGCCAGAATGGTTTCTACCAGCATCTGGTTGATCCGATTGTCTTCGGTCAACAGCACTCGGCGTGCTCCGAGACTGCGATAGTGCGACTCCGGCAGAGTGGCCGGAGCAGGCGGGGCGTCGGTTGAGGGTGGCGCAAAGGGTAGGCTAAACCGGAAAGTACTGCCTTCATTGAGTACACTCTCTGCCGTCATTTCGCCACCTAGCAATTCCACTAACCCACGCGAGATGCTGAGGCCTAACCCTGAACCCCCGTACTCGCGGGCGGTACTATCGGAGGCCTGCGTGAAGGCTTCGAACACGTTTTGAAGTTGGTGCGGCGGAATACCGATACCCGTGTCGCGTACGAGAAACTCAAAACGCGAACCTTGCTCTGACTGCTCCAGTAAACGGCAGAGTAGCCATACCGAGCCCTCGTGGGTAAACTTAACAGCGTTACTCAACAGGTTGAGCAATACTTGGCGCAGCCGGTAAGGGTCTCCCACAACTACCATTGCCACATCAGCAGGTGGTAGCTCCATGCGTAAAGCAATTCCCTTCTCCGTGGCACGAGGCTGCAGTGACTGTAAACTCGCCTGAAGCACTTCGCGCAAGTCAAACTGGGTTGCCTCGGGCCGAATCTTGCCAGACCCAAGTTGCACCATCGCCAGAATATCGTTGATCACCACCAGCAGGTTTTCCGCCGAATGGCGAATATGATCTAGGTATTGACTTTGCTGCTCGTTGAGGGCCGTTTTGGCTAAAAGTGAGGCTAGGCCAAGCACCCCGTTCATAGGCGTGCGAATCTCGTGGCTCATGTTAGCCAAGAAAGCCTGTTTTGCGTTGGCATTTTCCTCCGCAGACTCCTTCGCCTCACGTAGCGCGATTTGCGCCTGTTTTAGTTCTGTGATGTTGCTAGAAACGCCGAGAACTTGCACAGTGCCATCGGCCAACTCAAACGGACGTCGGATGCTATAAAACCACATCACTTCGCCGTTTGCGCGCGTAAAAGTGTCTTCTCGTACGATTTCCTGCCCGGTCGTAATCACCTGACGATCATACCTCAAGTGTTCAGCCGCCTCTTCGGGATTAATTGGAAGCTGTGCCGGATTCGTACGAATAATCTCGGCAGTGCTTAGTTCAAACAAGTCGGCTGTGGCCTGATTAGCAAGCAAATAGTTACCCTGCTCATCCTTCAGGTATACTAAGTGAGGGGTTGTGTCGATTACTTGTCGGAACAAGTGATTTTGCTCAGCCAGCCGCCGGTTGGCGGCGCGGCGCTGCTCGTCGGCCGTTTTCCACTTGGTGATATCTTCCGCAATACCAACTACTTGCTGCACTACTCCATGCTGGTCGCGCTCAAAAGGCGAATGGGTCAATCGGATCCAACGCACAAAGCCACTGCGGTGAATGATGTAGGCCTCAATGGTGAGGATCTCTCCATCAGCTAGCTTTTGCACCTCCCGCATGTGTCGCTCAATCCGCCGAACTTCGGATGCTGGAAACAGCTGTGATAACAGGGTAGAGCCCATTTCGTGAAGCTCCGTTTCTGTGTACCCAAACAAACTGGTCGCCTGCCGATTGCTGTACACGTTACTAAACGTGTTCAGGTCGTAGATGTAGATCATGTTAGGCGCCGTATTGGCAATCCGCTCTACAAACAAACGGCTTTGACGCAGGGCTAGTTCGGTGGTGCGTTGCTGCGTTATGTCTTGGGCACTAGCCACTATCTGGCGTACGCGGCCATCGGGGTGACGAGTGAAGGTGGTGCACATAAAGCGGAACCAACGGTGAGTGCCATCCCGGTGCCGCAGACGGTATTCGGCTGTCACGGTTTGCTCATCTGCCAGATTCTTGAGCGCAACCGCTTGTTTAGATAGTGAATGACGGTCTTCGGGTACAACGAGCTGAACCAATTCCACACAATCAAGGCCGAGTAGCTCAGATTCGGAATACCCTAGCAGTAGATAACATTGGCGGTTCGCGTAGGTAATTCGGTGTTCCTCTAAATCGTAGAGCAGTACAAGAATCGGTACGGTATCGTTGATGCGAGCAACAAACAGCTGACTACGCAACAAATCAGCCTCGGCGTTGCGGCGGGCCGTGATATCCGTGAGGTACACATTGGCGCTTTCTTCCTGCGGCAATGGTACTACTGTCCACAAGTAAAAGCGGCTAGCCAGTTGCCACTCCGAAGTGCGGGGTTGTCGTTCAGCTAGGGCCTCCGCTATTTCGCGTAGTAAATGTTCTTGGCAAGCCTTTTCAGTCGGGCTGGCGAGGGCGGTCAAAACGCTTTCTGCAGCCGGATTGGCATATAAGGCTTGTCCCGCTCGATTGACGTGGATGATGGGGTAGGGGCTTTGCTCTGCCAACTGCGAAAGCTCTTGGATACGCTGTTGCGTGCGCTGCTGCTGTGTTACATTCTCAAAGCTCCACAAGTGTAGAGTGGTTTGGCCATTCTGCACGACGGGCAAATAATCGCACTGCAGAACTTTACCATCCGTTAGAGTAATAATTAGGCCTGTTATCCTGGTTTGGTTAGCAATTGCGTCTCGCAGCCGCACCTGCACTTTCTGTGCGTCGCGAAAAAGAACGTTGGCTTGCTCTGTTAGTGAGGTAAGTGGTTGTCCCACATAGCTTTCGGGACTTTCTGCTAGGCCAAATAAATTGCAGAACCGCTCATTTACCAAGGCCACTATGTATTGCTGCGTAAGCGCAATGACGGCCGTACTCATCGTCTGAAACAGCGCAGAGGCCTGACGCGCTGCGGCTACATTCTGCTCCTGAATTTGGGCGTGGAGCACGTGCAGCTCTTCTTGTGCCGCCGCCTGTGCTCGTCGTGCCTGTTGTAGCTGCCGTTGCAGATGTCGTAAAGCAATCGAGCTCATCTTGATGGTACGAAAGAGGTGATGGTCAGCGGATGCGAACCTCGTTGTTCTGTACCATACGATAGATAGTGGATTTACCAATCTGCAGCTTGGCCGCTACCTGCAAAATATTTCCTTTGTGAGCATCAAGGTAGCGCTGAACAATGCTGGCGGTTTGGGCGCGAAGTGACTCATCTTGCGGAGTAGTATCACTTTCGCCCGCGGTTGTGTTCTGTCGCCGTAGCGACAAGCTTTGCGGCTGAATAGTGTCACCTTCCGTCAAGACTGCTGCTAGCTCAACTACTGCTTTCAGCTCACGGATGTTACCAGGAAAAGGATAATGAAGCAGCTGCTTTTTCGCATCGTCCGAAAGCCTGCAAGCCATCAGATTATTCTGCGAGCAAAAATCTTTCAAGAAAGATTCTGCTAACAGCAGCACATCGTGACCCCGCTCGCGCAGGGGAGGAAGCACAATAGGCAGGCCTAGCAGACGGTAATATAAATCTTCGCGAAAACGGCCTTGTTGTACTTCCTGTGCTAGGTCGCGGTGAGTCGCTACCATCAGACGGGCATCAAACGGAATAGGGGCAGTACCACCTACTCGGCTTACCTCACGTTCTTGTATTACTCGGAGCAGCTTTGCTTGTAAGCTAAGATCCAACTCGGCAATTTCATCTAAAAACAGGGTGCCTTTGTGGGCTTCCTCAAAGCGGCCAATACGACGGTTAACAGCGCCCGTAAAAGCGCCTTTCTCGTGGCCAAACAACTCGCTCTCCAGCAGCTCGCGTGGAATAGCAGCCACATTGACTGCCACAAAAGCATGGTCGCGGCGCTCCGATTGGAAGTGAATAGCTTTAGCTACCAGTTCTTTGCCAGTCCCAGTTTCGCCACTTATTGAAACAGTAATATTGGTGCGGGCCGCTTTCTCAATAAGAGAAGCTAGGTGTTGCATCTGCGGGCTATTGCCCAAAATAGCATGTCTGGGATCGTACTTGCGGCCGATTTGCTCACGCAATCGAGCATTTTCCTGACGTAGAGCAAGTTGCTTACGCACGTTTCCGACGGCATTCCAGAGTCGGTCGGCCGTTTCCTCATCCTTTACTAAGTAGTCGTAGGCACCTTGGCGCAGCAAGCCAATAGCGGTGCTAATATCTTCTTGACCCGAAATGATGATGACTGCAACTTCCGGTAGGCGCTCCTTGATTTGGCGAAACACTTGGTCGCCTTTTCCATCCGGCAAAGAATAGTCTAGGGTAATTAAATCGGGTTGTTCTCCTAGGTTAGCCAAACACTCCTTCGCGGTAGTAAAGCGACGGATAGTATAGTCTGGGTTCTGCGCAAGCTTGTACTCCAGCAATTCACCGTACCAAGGGTTGTCCTCAACGATGAAAATAGTAATGGGTAAATAATCAGCCATACAATAACAGCGAACTGGCAAGAAAGTATACCACGCAATAAGGACGGAACGCAGCAAAATGTTGCGTTTCAGCGCGGAGCCTTCTTGTCAAGATTTAGCAATAGAGTGTGAGTAAGCGTAGAAAAGAAGAACGTTTTTATGCGAGTATAAGTGGGAAAAACCGGCTTACCAAACTTTCCCAAAATAGCACTAACAATCCAAGATTGGGACAGATTTTAAGGTCCGATGAAGTGTTATTATACTGATATTCAAAGATATAGGTTAAGATTCTGAATATGGTAAGGCAATTGTATTTAAAGAGGAAAATAGACTTCCAATGTAAAAAGAGCTATACCTCAATGACTTGCCCCGCCCCTTCCCGCTCTGTGACGCTATGTCACCTCACCTGTTTGTTAGTCTTACTATTTTCGAGCTACAAAGCCGCTGCACAGAATCCAGACGTCATCTATGCTACAAAGGTAGTGAGTGCAGATGAAAGAAACTGCGCATTTGGATTGTGTAGCTCTGGTTACGAGAATTCGGCAGCACTAGCTACTACCGATAAATCGGATTATACTACGCTGTACGCAGGTGTCCTCGGTAACTCTACTAAAGTGAAAGTGCAGCTTGCGAGCGTTGTACCAGCTGGCTCACGCACTGGGTTTGTGCTAAGCAACAACAAAGGAGTAGTGGATTTGTCCGTTCTGAATGGGTTCATTATTAGAACGTACGATGCGGGCGGAAGCGGCAGCTTAGCAGTTAAGCAGTATGTAACCAATGCCGATTTGGTACGTGCGCAAGCATTTGGAAGTGAGCCAAGCCGCATGGAGTTTATTGCAACTCAACCATTTCAAGAAATGGAGATTGAGTATGCTAGCCTTTTGACAGTAGCAACCCAGTTTCGTCTCTATTACGCTTTTGGCTTTCGAGACAACAACTCAACGCTGCAATACAAAGGAGTGCTAACCAAAATAGCGGCGCCGCTCTCCGCTGACTATAGCACGCAGAGCCGCAATCCTAGCACCTTAGACGTTTGCGTTAACTCAGGGGTACAAAATCCGGAAAGAGCTGTCGATAATACGCTGGATAATTACGCCACCTTCGGAAGCTTGGCAGGTGTATCATGCCCCGCCACTCTTAATACACGGTTAGCTAGCCCCGCGGGAGCTAATTACCAGGCGGGCTTCGTAGTAGGTAACGGCGGGCTTATCGACCTCAATATTCTGAAGTCATTGAAAGTGACAACCTATTTAGGTAACGTGCCACTCGAAAGCTCTACTGCTGGAAACTTACTCGAAGTAAGCTTATTGCCAGATGGCAAGTACCAAGTGAGCTTCCCCGCTACCAAGCCTTTTGATCGGGTAGAACTACAGCAGACGGATTTAGTAAAAGCCTTATCGAATCTGAATGTGTACTACGGGTTTGGTGTTGAACAACGGGCTTTCCGCGACGATACTCCCGTGCTATCGACTTTCGACAACCCGGCTGGAAACTATGAGGCGCGAAGCGGCACCTTATTATGCGCCAATTGCAATGACGTAACGAATCCAGGCTTCGCGGCGGATAATGCGAATGATAACTACGCGCAGATCAATTCGCTACTGAACGTAGGAGGAACAACCAGCTTAAAGTTGAAGCTTAACAACCAATATGCTTCTGGAAAAGCTGGTAATCGGGCTGGAATGGTCGTCAATTATGGTAGCGGTTTGCTTAATAATGACGTGCTAAAGAACGTCACGCTAAGAACGTACGCTGGTGCTGACGGAAGCAAGTTGGTAGAAACAGCGAGTGGAGCATCCTTGCTTGACCTAGGTCTAATAGGTGACGGAAAAAGCGAAGTGTCTTTCTTAACGACACAAGATTTCGACTGGGTAGAAATCCAGGTTAGCAATGTTGCTTCGCTGACGGAAAGAACCAGAATATACCAGGCCTTTGCCGAAGATGCGCGTATCGGCTTTCCCACAAACCTAGTAGCGCCAGTTGCGCCATTGCCGATTGAGCTAGCTGCATTCAAAGGCAAATTGGTAGGAGCAGCAGTGGAGCTAACTTGGAAAACTGCTTCAGAGCGCGATAACAGCTATTTCATCATTGAGCGCGCTAACGCAACTACTTCGGAATTTGCTCCTATCGGCCGGGTCAACGCAGTTGGGAACAGTTCTACTGGTCAGTATTATAGCTTCCGAGATGCGGAGCCAGTGGGTTTTGCTAGTACAATCAGCTATTACCGGCTGCGGCAAGTAGATGTGGATGGCCAAGGAAGCTATTCACCAGTGGTGGCCATCACGCGTGGAGGCACGCTGGCCGAGTCAAAGCTAGAGCTATATCCTAACCCAGCGACAACAAATGATTTGGTGCAACTGCAATTGCCACTAGTTAATGAGCAGGGTCAACTGCTGGTAGTCTATAGTGCTAATGGGCAAATAATGAAGCAATACCCTGTGTCAGCGAGTGCACTAACATTGCCAACTACTAATCTTCGGTCTGGCCTGTACCATGTGGTAATACAAAGTGCAAGTGGGCAACGCTTAGCCACTCAGCGCTTGGTAGTGACAAGCAATTAAAATACCCCCTATAGCTATCCTACGTGTTTATCCTTTGTGAATGTAAAAGCCCCGTTGTGCAGGTCAACGGGGCTTTTCGCATTCCGGCTAGTTAGCAGAAATCTGTAGTGTACAAATATTATTCTGGCAATACCTAGCCTAATGAGCGGCTGGTAAACCCACAGTGCCCTCTTCCATGGCCGGGGCATTATTCATGTATGAGCGGAACCCAATAGCTACTTCGCTAGCCAGAGAGTTAGCCTGTGCTGTTAAGCGTCGAGCGTTGTGCGTTTTAGGATCATTATGATCTGCGGCAATTAGCGTGATGTATTCCTCCAACGGTTTTGTTTCGACGGTCTTACCAGAAGTAGTTACAATCTGAAAGTTCCTGACGCGGTAGTCGTAACCTTGCGACGTTGTGCGAAATACAAAGTCGAAGTAAACTACCATGGGTTGTTCTTTACCGTTGGCCGTCACCGGGGTTACTTTGCTAGTACCAGTTACCGTTATCGTACGAGCGCTAGGGTCAGCTTTGTAGTTAGTTTTAGGTAGTTTGGGAAAGTGGTTTTCGGCCCAATCAAGGGCGCGCATGTATAAGGCAGTCGCCGTATTATCACTACTTACTAGCTCCACAGACTCAATAGGTTCTATGGAAGTTGTAGTGCTTTGAGCACTGGCTGACACAGCAAGGGTTAGCAAACCGCTAAAAAACAATCCTAGTACTACTTTCTTCATGCACCGGTTAGTATGTGACTCAAGCTAGATGAGACAAAATTATTTGTATTTAGTATATTTAATATAAGGAAGCGTATTATGAAAATAATAATAAACTATAGGTTCAACAGGCAGTAATTAGAACGTGATTAAACGTTGAGCTGCATCTGTTTGCGAATAAGACTACTTATTGTGTATCCAGATGAAAGCTGCGTTGTATAATAGGATTATACTAATAAATCTTGATCTGATAATTTGTAATAGCGGAAGAGCAAAGTCCCGTATACAAGAAAATTTACTTGTAAGCTAAAGTCCACAAGATTGGTAATAGCTTACATAATTTGTTAAAAACCAGTTTGCTAGGTAAGAGGATGAACAGTGCTCAGCCCTAAGCACATCAAATAGGTTGCCAAAACGGCCTGATAAGTAAGCGCTATAAAGTTAACTGGGTACATTATCGAATTGTAAAATAGTTAGTACATTTACGCCGTGCTTCAGATAACCAGCAATTATGTGATGAAGCGCGGGACGTTGCGAAAAGCTGTCCTGCGAAAAGACCAGAAGGTCTTTTCTTCAGTTGGCTCTTCTGTTTTCTTGGCGTTTGTTCCGTTTGCCGCTCCGGTTTCCGTAGCGGTTTTTTTACGTCCAGCCGAATCATCCGCGGCGAGTGCTTAGTGCTTTCAGCCTTTCGTCATAACCAGTCTAACCCAACCGGTATCATGCAAGAAAACACCACCCTCGCCCAGCAAATTTTGGCTGTTGCTCCTGTTGCTGTCCCGTTCTTAGTCAACCGCGAGAACATTATCTAAGCTGCTAACTAGTAAAGCGCCCGGTGCAAGCTGGGCGCTTTTACTTTTTAGGAGATTGTCATTTCACTTCAACTCACCTAGTCTTTGTAAAAGAGGAAAAAAGCTAGGATCAGGAACCCAAACTATTCACGCTATGCAACTGGGAACACGCATTCTACAGAACCCCATCTGCTTGGCAGCCGCGTCGTGGCAGCTCGATGGGACGGGGTACGAGCAACTGGGCGCTATCTTCACGCGCACTGTCACGATGGAGCCCAAGCCTGGTCTCTACGAAGAAGGCATTTGGCAAGTAGCCGACCAAACGCTGCTGAATGCCACCAATATGCGCACGGAAAGCGCAGAGATACTAGTAAATGAGTATTTGCCTAATCTGTGCCGCTACGGCGTACCCGTGTTGGTGAGCATCACGGCGCCCGGCATTCCGGGTTTTCGCAAAATCGCGCGTTTTCTGAAGCGCGAAGCTGGCGACCAAATTGCTGGAGTGGAAGTGTACATCACCACCCACGACACAAGCAAAGGCTTCGAACTGAATGCTAAGTTTGTGCGGGAAGCCACGCAGGCTGTGCGCAACGAGCTAGGCCGCGACGCTGCGGTAGTGGTGAAGCTGCCCCCGTGGCCAGAGCATATCCGTAGCCTAGCTATCGGTGCGCAGGAAGGCGGTGCCTCTGCACTAGCCGCTACTAATACGCTAAAAGCTCTGCACCTACCCGATGATGCTACGGATGACCTACTGGTCGGAGGCTTATCGGGCGAGGCGCTGCGACCCGTGGCGCTCCGCTGCGTGTACGAGCTAGCTCACGATGAGCGCGTAACGCTTCCCATTTTCGGAACGGGCGGTGTCTTTACGGCGAGTCATGTTACTGATTACCTACGCGTGGGTGCTAATGCGGTGCAAATTGCCAGCGGCGAGTGGTTAGAGCCCGGCTTATCGGCTCGCCTCGCCTCAGAATGCGCCCATTTGAAGCCTAACGCGGTAAAGTCTTAAGTCGAGAAGTACGGCCTTCGCGCCGCTTGAGTAACTCTGTTAACTGTCGAACAGCGACACGCAAAACCTAGGTTTTGCTAACCACCCAAGTTCTATGGAAAAACTCATTCAACGCGTTCAGCAAGCCGACTCCTTGGTGTGTGTGGGCTTGGACCCCACTGGAGCGGATGACCAGGTGCTTGCTCGCCTAAACGAAGTAATCGACCAAACAGCCCCTTACGCGGCAGCTTTCAAGCCTAACCTAGCTTTCTTTCTGTCGCGGCCTGATGGTGTGAGCTTGCTGCGCAGCGTGGTCGAGCGGGTGCCAAAAGATATTCCTGTCATTCTCGACGGCAAGTTTGGCGACATCGCCAACACTGCTGAACACTATGCCCGTTTTTCCTACGAGGTAATCGGGGCTGATGCTGTGACGGTGAATCCGTACATGGGCGACGACGCTATTGTGCCGTTTGCCCAGCCAGGTAAGATGGTATTTGTCTTGGCCAAAACTTCCAACAAGCCAACCCACTCGCTGCAAGACGTAGCCCTGACTCGCGGCGGCTACCTCAGCGACCTAGCGGCTGGTGTGGCCAAGGAGTTGGATAGTCAGCATCATAACATCGGTCTGGTGGTAGGCGCTACCAACCCTGAGGCCCTCGCCCGCGTGCGCCAAGCCTGCCCCGATCAGTGGTTCTTGATACCGGGTATCGGTGCGCAAGGCGGCGACCTAGCTTCCACGCTCCAAGCAGGGCTGCGGCCCGATGGGCAAGGGGTTCTCATTAACTCTTCGCGGGCTATTTGGCAGGCGGCTGATGCCGGTGCTGCTGCTCGCGAACTACAGCAACAAATTAACTCGTACCGTCCCGCCGTCATCAATGCCTAACTCTCAAGTCGAAGTAACTTCTTTGGAAAGCCAGCTGGTGCAAGAAGATGCGCTGTTGCGCGGGCATTTCCGCCTTTCCTCAGGCCTGCACTCCGATACGTATGTGCAGTGCGCCCGCTTTCTGCGCCGCCCCGACCTAGCTGCTCCGGCAGCCGCTACGCTGGCCGCGCAGATCCGCGAAGCCGGTTTGCAACCCGACACCGTGGTGGGGCCTGCCATGGGTGGCGTCGTGATTGGCTACGAGCTAGCTCGGCAGCTCGGTGTGCCCGGTATTTTCACCGAGCGCGACGATACGGGGCAAATGACCCTGCGCCGTGGCTTCACGGTGCAGCCCGGCGAGCGAATTATTATTGCTGAAGACGTCGTGACTACGGGCAAGAGTACCAACGAAGTAGCTCGGCTGTTGACGAGCCTGGGGGCGGAAATTTTGGCCGTCGCAAGTTTAATTGACCGCACGGGTGGGAAAGCTGAGCTAAGTTTTCCGAACTTTGCACTGCTGCCGGTAACGGCGGCCACCTACGCACCCGATGATTGCCCGCTGTGCCGGGCAGGTATTCCGGTGGTGAAACCCGGCAGTCGGCCGGAGAAAGCGTTTTCTTAAACCTACCTAGCTTGTCGGTTAGGCAAGGCATTCCCGGTCCTTTTCCTGTACCATATAGTATAAGGAGTGGGAAAAGAATTGGGAAATAGCAAACCTTACATTTTTTCCTTTTGGAAAACATACTTCGTTCTATTCAGCTACTGCTCAAACCCGGCGTTCACGACGGGGAAGGCCAGCGAGTAGCTGAGGCGGCTCGCCGCCATTTGGGTCTGCGCACCGGCCGGGTGCAAAGCACGGCCGTGTACTCAGTGCGCTACCCCGTTACGGACCAGCAACTGCAGGATTTTGCCACGCGCTGCCTCCAAGACCCTGTGCTACACGATGTGGCGCTGGATGAACTACGACACGAACCCGCGTTCAAGAGTTACATTCTGGTGGCCAAGCTGCCCGGCGTAACTGACGACGAGGGCATATCGGCGCAGAACGCCCTAGGCGACTTCCTCAACCAGCCGCTCGACACGCACACCCAGCATATTTTCAGTAAGCGCCTGTACTTCCTGGAGCAAGAACTGCCGGAGAGTAGTCTGCGCCGCCTCGCCGAAGAGCTGCTAGGCAACAAGCTGATCAACCGATTCGAAGTCGGCCCCATTTCCCAGATCCGCGACTATACGCCGCGCCCGGGTGGTGGGGCCGAGTCTATTACGAATCTAGTGTCGCTGACCGGCCTTTCCGATGAGGCGCTTGTGCAGCTCTCGAAAGACAACCTGTACGCGCTGAACCTAGAGGAAATGCAGGCGGTGCGCGCCTACTATGCTAGCCCCGAAACGCAGCAAGAGCGCCAAGCCGCCGGCCTGCCCATCGACCCCACCGATTGCGAGTTGGAGATTGTGGCGCAGACGTGGTCGGAGCACTGCAAGCACAAGGAGTTCAGCGCCGTTATCAAGTACAAGGACCTAGGTACGGGCGAAGAGAAGGAGATTGACTCCTTGTTTAAGACCTACATCAAGAACGCCACCGCCGAAGTAGACCGCCAATTGCGCGCCAACGGCAACGACTGGCTGATCAAGGTGTTCAGCGACAACGCCGGCGCCGTGCGCATCAACCCCGAGTCGTTGTTCGTGTGGAAGGTGGAGACGCACAACTCGCCGTCGGCCATCGACCCATATGGCGGGGCCATTACGGGCATCCTCGGGAATAACCGTGACCCGCTGGCTACGGGCATTGGCGGTGCGCAACTCCTATTTAATACGAACGTGCTATGCTTCGGCAACCCAGAGTTCAACGGCACGCTACTCACAAACCAGTTGCACCCGCGCCGCATCTTCGAAGGTGTGCGCAAGGGTATTGAGGATGGAGGCAACAAGTCGGGTATCCCGACAGTAAACGGCGCCATCGTTTTTGATGACCGTTACGCTGGCAAGCCGCTAGTGTACTGCGGCACCGGCGCCGTGATGCCGATGCAACTGGCCGGACTGGATTCTTGGGAAAAAAAGATTGACGCGGATGACCGGATCATCATGGCTGGTGGCCGGGTGGGCAAAGACGGCATCCACGGCGCCACTTTCTCCTCCATAGAGTTAGACGAAACCTCACCCGCTACGGCCGTGCAGATCGGTTCGCCGATTACGCAGAAGCTAGCCATGGACTTCCTGATGATTGCCACGCGCCGCGGCCTCATCAAGTGCAGCACCGACAATGGCGCGGGCGGCCTGTCGTCGTCTATCGGCGAGCTAGCTACCATCAGCGGTGGTGCCGTGGTGGAGCTGGAGAAAGTACCGCTCAAATATCCAGGGCTGCGGCCGTGGGAAATCTTCGTTTCCGAATCGCAAGAGCGTTTTTCGCTAGCCGTAGAGCCGAGCAAGCTGGAGGAGCTGCTAGCCCTAGGCCGCGAGATGGAAGTGGAGCTGACAGACATCGGTTACTTCACCGCCGATGGCTTCCTCGATGTGCGCTTCGACGGCGCGTCAGTGGCTCACCTGAACATGGAATTTCTCCACGAAGGCGTGCCGCGCAAAACGCTTGAAGCTGAATGGCAAGCACCGCAGGCGCAAGAGCCGCAACTGGCCGCTGACCTCGACTACACCGACGTGCTGACGCGTCTGCTCGGTAGCCTAAATATCTGCTCCCGCGAGTCGGTCATTCGGCAGTACGACCACGAGGTGAAGGGACGTACCATCATCAAACCGCTGATGGGTGCAACCGGCCAAGCGCCGCAAGATGCTGCCGTGGTGCGCTTCAACTTTGAAAGCTGGGAAGGCGTGGCCGTGAGCAACGGCATTCTGCCGCGCTTCGGCGACCTAGATGCCTACCATATGTCGGCTGGCGCCTTCGATGAAGCCGTGCGGCAGATCATTTCGGTGGGAGGGAAGCTGCCGAACCTAGCGCCTGGCGACAATATCTTCTGGTCGGTTAACGACAACTTCTGCGTTCCTGATTCGGTGTACGACGCCGCAAGCAACCCCGATGGCAAGCAGAAGCTAGCCAAGCTGGTGCGCATGTGCGAAGCGCTGCGCGACGCTACGGCTGCGTACTGCATCCCGCTCACTAGCGGCAAGGACAGCATGAAAAACGACTTCAAGGCTGACGGCGTGAAAATATCGGTGCCCCCGACGGTGCTATATTCCATGACCGCCAAGATTGAGGACGTGCGCCATACCATCACCTCCGACTTCAAGCAAGCCGACGATGTGGTGTATCTGCTGGGCGAAACCTACGACGAGCTAGGTGGCTCCGAATTCTACCAGCTGTTCGGCGAGCTAGGTGCCAATGTGCCCCAAGTGCGTTTTGAAAAGGCGAAAGAACTCTACACACTCATCGGGCAGGCCAACGACCAATCCCTCATCCAATCGTGCCACGACTTGAGCGACGGCGGCCTAGCCGTGGCGCTGGCGGAGGCTACGTTTGGCTACGGCTTCGGGGCTGAGGTGGAGCTGAAAGGCGAGCTGAGCCTGGCGACGCAACTGTTTTCGGAGTCGCACTCGCGCTTCGTGGCTACGGTGGCGCCGGAAGATGTGGTGGCGTTTGAGCAACACTTCGGCGCTCGGGCTACCCGCCTCGGCGTAGTAACTGCTGATGGTCAGCTAACGGTGAAGCACGCCGGGCAGCCGGTTATTGCCGCCGCTACGGCTGATTTGCGCCACACGTGGAGCAATGGCCCGGTGAATAAAGTCATTGGTTTAGGCCAAGATTCCTTGCGAAACATCAACGAAAGCTCAACGGGAGGCCTAGGCTAAAACTTACAAACAGCGCGCAAGCTTAGCTTGGCGCTTCGGAAACTATGGTTCAAGCACTCATTCTAACAGGTTTCGGCATCAACTGCGAAGAGGAATTCGCGGCGGCCTACCGCTTGGCGGGCGCTGAGGCGACGATCGTGCACCTGAACCAGGTGCTGCTCGGTCACGTCAGCATCCACGACTACGACATTCTGAACTTCCCCGGCGGCTTTAGCTTCGGCGACGACCTAGGTTCGGGCGTAGTGCTGGCCAACAAGCTGCGCTACCGTCAAACGCCCAGCGGCCGTACGCTTCTCGACGACATTAAGGAATTCATTGCCAACGGCAAGTTCGTGATGGGCATTTGCAACGGCTTCCAGGTTCTCGTAAAGCTAGGTTTGCTGCCTAACCTGAGCGGCAACGTGACGCCCGAAGTGACACTCACGCACAACGCCTCCGGCCGCTACGAAGACCGTTGGGTGCGCTTGAAAGTAAACCCAAACGCGCGCACACCTTTCCTAAAAGGCATCGAGACGATGGAGGTGCCGGTGCGCCACGGCGAAGGTCGCTTGATTATTTCGGGTGCCGACACCCTAGCCCAGATTCAGGACAAGGCCCTGAACTGCCTCACTTACATCGGCTACGACGACTCGCCCACGGATGTGTACCCACACAACCCCAACGGCGCCGACCTAAACTGCGCCGGCCTGACCGACCCAACCGGCCAGGTGTTCGGGCTGATGCCGCACCCCGAGGCGTTCCTTTCCTTGTACAACCATCCCGATTGGGCTCGGCGCAAGCGCCTGAACCGCGGCATCAGCGAGGAAGGCGACGGCCTGAAGCTGTTCCGCAACATTGTGGAGCATGTGCAAGGCCAACGCGCCGAAGTTGTACCCCAAGAAATAGGTCAGTTTTCTTCTTAGTATCCCTGTAACCCGCTGGCACCGCCCCGACTGACTACCGCCCACATGAACACCCTCAACCAGTTCGACACCCCTCAACTTCAGCTTCTGCACCGCGGCAAAGTGCGCGATTCGCTTCGCGCCCCCAACGGCGAGCGTCTCATCGTTGTGACCGACCGTCTGTCGGCTTTCGACTCGGTGCTAGAAACGCCGATAGCTTACAAAGGGGCCGTGCTCAATGGCTTAGCTAATTTTTGGTTTGAGAAAACCAAGCACATCATCCCCAACCACGTGATTGAGCTGGTGGATGCCAACGCCATGCTGGTGAAAGAAGCCGAGCCGATTCGGGTGGAAATGGTGGTGCGGGCTTACCTCACCGGCTCGATGTGGCGCGGCTACCAAGCCGGTCAGCGCACCTTCTCCGGCGTAACGGTGCCCGATGGCATGACCAAGCACCAGCCCTTCCCCGAGTTTATCCTGACGCCCACCACCAAAGAGGAATCGGACCGCGAAATCACGCCCGAAAACCTGGTGAGCGAAGGCTGGGTAACTCAGGAGCTGTACGACCAAATGGCTGAGAAAGCCCTAGCTCTCTTCAAAGTTGGATCGGACCTGCTAAAGGAGAAAGGCATCATCCTGGTGGATACCAAGTATGAGTTCGGCTTACTCAATGGCGAGCTGATCCTGATCGATGAAATCCACACGCCGGATTCGTCGCGTTTTTGGTCGGCCGAAGACTACGCCAAGAACCCCGAAACGGCCGAGCAGAT
>Ga0325401_1001995_pt1 | contig 17809 bp, 16 predicted proteins | sample PopdelMetagenome_FD_205666 | JGI IMG/M metagenome (GOLD analysis project Ga0325401, IMG submission 205666) | Populus deltoides microbial communities from Bellville, Georgia, United States - Xylem-PdKOR-R2 | ecosystem: Host-associated > Plants > Phyllosphere > Stem > Wood/Secondary xylem | place... | reverse complement strand
GTATTTTTTTAATCTATATTTTATTTAAATATATATTTTTTAATTTTTCACATAAATATATCAAAGTTATAAAAAAAAATTAAAAATAAATATACCAACAAAGTTTTGAGATTAAATTAAAACAATTTTTATCCATTAATCTGACGAACCTAAGCTAAAGCACGACCAGTCCAAAAGCTGAAATTAAGAAAAAAGAAAAATCCCAAAAAAAACATATTTTCACATTTCTACCCCTAAGCTTCCACTCTTATGCCACACACCAAATACGGCATTACCAAGACAAATACTCTCATCATAATATGGGTACATGCGTCTTTTACTAAATCTGACTCATTCCTCCCGAATCGGTACACGCAAACTAAATGACAATATTGCCCCTTTTCAAACCAAGAGCATTTTTGGCACAACGCTCTAACCACGGTTTTATTATTTTTAAATCATTTTAATATAATATGTTAAAAATAAAAAAAAACTATTTTAATATATTTAAAAACAAATACTTCAAAAAAAAAAAAATTTTATGAACACGCAAAAACAATCAGGCGCACCCGACAGGGCACCCCCACAATTTCAAAAAGAATCATTTTTCTCTGTGAAGTCACTCACAGAGAGCTTGTTTGATCAAAACTCAATAACCCTTAAAAATTTCAACACTGGCATTGTGTAAAGGAGAGATTTTTACTCATTTCAAGGCCAAAAGGCTCAGACTTTGATCAAGACAAGAGGGTTTTTAGGTTTAATGTAAGTTTTTTTCCTCTCTCTATTTTTAATGCCTTAAGTTTCCTCTATTTTTAATGCCTTATGTTTCCTATTTTGGGCTTGTTTTGTTAAAACTGGTTAAAGCTTGTAGCTTCTTGGGGCCTTGTTGTGTCTCTGATCAGTAAAGGTGTTTACTTTTCTTTTTTTTACACATTTTAGTGGAAATATAGTGGTTTTTATGACAGTCCCGTTGTGTTAGGGTAAAACCCAGATGGTTAAGATTGTTTTGTAGTAGTTTTTGTGTTTCTGCTGTTGTTGGAAGGAAAAAATTACTGTGAGAGAGAAAAAACGGGGGCCTTTTCTTGCATGTATATGATGACATGGTTATATTGTTGAATATTTTTTTTGAGTTTTTGTTGAAAGTTTTGTTTTTTTTTTTAATGTAATAAAAGTTTGCGCTTCTTTTTTTTCACATTTCTTTTTTGTCGTTGATTACATTTCTAATGAACGATATGTGTTAAGGTGTTTTGAAGGAAGTCTAGATGATCGAATAGTTTATCATTTGGAATCCAGAGTGAACCCCAAATGCTTAGCATTTGTTGTAGAGGAAGAAATGTATATGTGGAGGAAATGTTGATGCTGCTCGGGCACTCGGGCATAATGGCTTGTTGGGTTTTAGTACTTGTGATGTTCTGAGGACATTCTTAATAAAAGCAGGAAATGGTTCTCATATCTGTTGTTTAATGAGCCTTGAAAACTTAAGTTGTTTTCACTGATATGTTCCATGCTGCTTCCACTTTGGGTTAAATCATCATGGTTGTGATCACACCTTCGGCACTGATGTTCTGTCTTTTGTTTATTCTCAGATTTTGAATTAGATGGGTGCATCATCAGATTACATGGAGGATGTGGGTCCGAGTAGTAAGGGTGAAGTTGATGATATGGATATGGATATGGATGAGGATTTGATGGACAGAACTAACTTGAATGAATTGGGGAAAGAAACTTTGCAAAGTTTCTGTAAGAAGGCAGCATCTTTGTTTTTTGATGAGTATGGTCTCATCAGTCACCAAATCAACTCATATAATGCTTTCATCAACAGTGGACTCCAGAGGGTCTTTGATTCATTTGGTGAGGTTGCTGTTGAGCCTGGATATGACTCATCTAAGCAGAAGGATGGTGAATGGAGACGTGCATCAGTTAGGTTTGGAAAGGTCACCCTTGATCAACCAAGTTTTTGGGGTGGTACTTCAAGTGATGCTGAGCATAATATGTTTCCCAGACATGCCAGACTTCAGAATATGACATATTCAGCGAGAATGAAAATTCATGTCAATGTTCAGGTACATAATTCTATCTAACAGTTCTGTTTTTTTATTGGTGATAGCAGTTTGATGTTATACCATCTGTATCGTGTTTGATAGGGTAATTCTTGATACTGTAATGTCAAACTCTTTAGTTGAAAGGTTATGATTTTCCCTGAAGTAGCAAATTTTAGAGTTGATCTCTGGTTTTCTTTCATGATATATCTTAATTGCTATATTACTATGTCATATTGATAATTTCATGACTCTTAGAATTCTTAATCACATTTCAAAAACTTGTGCTGTTGGGCAAGTGCCTTGATGTTCCCAGGACTGTTTTAAGCTTGATTTAGTTCTAATAACTCTATAGTTGACTTGAACTTGCCAATGATGCTGATGATCAGAATTTCTCAAAGGCAGTGATGGTAGTCCATTTTTAACACATAGGCACCAATGGCTTGAAGACTCAATTTTCACGTGTCTTCTGCTTTTAATTAATTCCTTTTTTTGTAATCATTTTTTGTTTGTTTGTTTGCGAATACACCAATTGACTGTTAAATATGTGGACTCTTATTTACTTGAGAAGAAAAAAGAACTGCACTGTCATCTATGCATACGCACCAATTTTTGCAATCATAGTGTTTTCATTCCGTCTCAATTCTCTTAGGCAAGATTGTTTCAGCTAAAACTATGAAGATGCCATAAATTGTTGGATACTTTCTCTGCCTTTATAAGTTTTTTAATCTCCTATATTTTTTCTGCAATTATGTCAGGTATACACACAAACTGTTGGTAGAAGTGACAAGTTCAAAACAGGGATGGACAAAGTTGTTCAAAAGAATGTTGTCCATACTGAAAACAGGGAAATCATTATTGGAAGGATCCCTGTTATGGTGAAGTCTGACCTTTGCTGGCTGACAACAGTTGAAAAGGGGGATTGCGATTTTGATCATGGAGGCTATTTTTTGATCAAAGGTGCAGAGAAGGTGCGTTTGAAATTTTCTTTTCCTCTGTACTTTCAGTTCCTAATCATGTCTAAGCTTGTATTTGCTGTAATTGAACATATGCTCGTTTGTATGGTTTGATTATCAACTGCAACCAGAACCAATATATTCCCTTCTCTTCAGTTGTGCAGCTTGTAATGCAAAACAGCAGAACTTTAAGAGAAAAGTGATTATAAGTTTATCAGTGATTTGGACTGAGAGACCTTGTCACGTGTTTGCCGTTTTAATGCTATTCTTTTTCTCTCTGAGGTTGGGAAGCAAGCCCTGGCACCAGGACTTACTATATCATTCTATTGGTTTTCTGTTTTTTTTTTTTCCATTTGCACATGCTCTCTCTCTCTCTCTCTCTAGCTAACATTTATTGAATGTGCTTTTGTTGATTGTATTAGTTAATTCTACCAAAATATTTATTGTATTTGTTTCAATTTACTGCAGGTGTTCATTGCACAAGAACAAATTTGTATGAAGAGACTTTGGATTTCAAATAGTCAGGGCTGGACCGTTTCATACAAATCTGAAGTTAAGAGGAACAGGTTGATTGTTAGACTAGTGGAGCTCTCTAAATTAGAATACATTAAAGGAGAAAAGAAAGGCCTCTGTGTATACTTCTTGTCGACAGAGATCCCTTTATGGATATTGTTTTTTGCCCTTGGTGTAAGGTCTGACAAAGAAGTGATAGATTTGATTGATTATGCCAGCAATGATGCCAGCATTGTGAATATATTCTTTGCCTCAATTCATGATGCTGATGAGAAATGCGAACATTTTCGTAGGGAGGACAGAGCACTTGATTATGTGGATAAACTGTTAAAAAAGACCAGATTCCCACCAAAAGAATCTATTGAAGATGCCATTAGTGCATATCTGTTTCCCAGGCTTAATAGCCGCAGCCACAAGGCTCGTTTTCTTGGATACATGGTGAAGTGTCTTTTGGAGGCCTATACTGGCCACAGGAAATGTGACAATAGGGATAGTTTTAGAAACAAGAGGTTTGAGTTGGCTAGCGAGTTGCTTGAACGAGAGCTAAAAGTGCATGTTTCACATGCACTTAGGCGCATGACCAAGGCTTTGCAGAGAGACCTATATGGAGACCGTGATGTGCACCCAATTGAACACTATTTGGATGCTTCAATAGTGACCAATGGTTTGACGAGAGCATTCTCAACTGGGGCATGGTGCCATCCTTTCAAGTGGATGGAAAGGGTTTCCGGAGTTGTGGGAAATCTTGGGCGTGCAAATCCATTGCAAACGATGATAGATCTGCGGAAAACAAGGCAACAAGTTTTGTACACAGGAAAGGTTGGAGATGCCAGATACCCGTAAGTTATTCATATTTTATGAACTGGTTCTTGTTTCTGTGCATCTTGCCAATCAGGTGCGTCAACTTTACAACTGGAACTAAGTTCCGCTCCTTGATTGGTTAAGATGTGTTCATGGATTATTGTGCTAAACTGTCTTGACCACCCCTGGTTGCTATAGCAGCTTGTGTTATGTCGATATGTCCTGATCTAAAACTCAAAGTCAAAAGTATCCTGGTTGTTTTTCTTATTTGTTCTTAGCAACATATAACCTGTAGGAAATCTTGAAATCCTTGATTTTAGGGAGGAAACTAATCAGTAAGCAATCGGTTCACTTGTTGCTTAATCTATTCATTTTTATTAGTGGAAGTTTTTATGAGCTATTATGATGGAATGAGTTTGGGTTCTTGCAGAATCTGACATCAAACAGCATGGATTTTCTTAATTCATTTTGTTGCTTTCTAAATTTGAAATGGCGGGCTAATTAGAAATCCAAAATGTAGGGTTATATTTTAGCTGCAAGTGAGAGCATAAGCATTTTGTTTGTAGATGAGTGTGTGATCTCAAAAACTGATGCTGTGTTTGTTAACAAGTTGAAATTTCTCATTTTTGGTTTAAAATGTCTATCTGCCTTTTCTAAGAATTTTAATGATTATAAACTGTTTCTTTCCTAGGATTGAATTATACGATTACGTGTGCTCTAATTCATGCATATTTGATCATTCAAGAAATTTTATCCTTTGTGCTTGTTGGATGATCCAGTGTTAGTGGTTGCTATGTTTTTGTAACATAATTTTTTGGTTGCAGCCACCCTTCTCATTGGGGTAGAGTTTGCTTTCTCTCTACTCCAGATGGTGAAAACTGTGGCCTTGTAAAAAACTTGGCTGTCACTGGAGTTGTCAGTACCAATATATCAGAATCTCTAGTTGATAAATTGTTTGATAGTGGGATGGAGAAACTGGTTGATGATACTTACACTAAACTGGATGGGAAGCATAAGGTGTTTCTAAATGGTGAATGGGTTGGAGTCTGCGAAGATTCTTGTTTGTTTGTTGGTGAGCTAAGAAGCATGCGACGCAGGAGAGAATTGCCCTATCAGGTTGTCTCATTTATAATTTATGATTTATTTCCAAATTTCTAGCAAATGAAGTTTATGCACATCATCAATTTGCTGCTACTGTTGAGACCAAAAATTTGATCAAAGGTGTCAAAAATGAAATATATGACGACTGATAGTTTGTTTCTTTATAATGACTGCCTTGAGAAGTTGCAGTTAAACTTGTTTATACATGCTATTCGTGATATTCATGTTTGACCCTGCAATGCCCCTAAGTTTCATTATATACTAGAGGGAAGCTTGTAAAAGGAAGTTGATGATTTTATTGAAAACCTTTAAAATGAACAATTTGTTACAATTGTCCAAGTTATAAACCATCAGAAGAGTGATCATGCAGGCCTCATCCAGACTAAGTGTTAGAAAATGTTGATGTTAGGTAGTCAACACATGATTTCTTCATTATTTTTACCTCTTAAGGAATCAGTTCACTTCTAGAAAATGCTTGGATGCATGTCTGAATTGTTGTCACCTTATCTCTTTTGTTTTGTCCCTTTCATACTTTTCCTTTTTATGATAAAGTATTCAGCATTTGAATGTTTTACTCTCCTTTATCCTTTAAATGGATGGTTGTGGGGATTTCCTTGATCTGATTTATTTTTGTTGCCTTCCTAACATTTCAGTAATGGTTTTCTCATGTAGGTGGAAATCAAAAGGGATGAACAACAGAGAGAAGTACGCATATTTTCTGATGCTGGAAGGATCTTACGCCCTCTTTTAGTTGTTGAGAACTTGGATAAAATAAAAGCATTTAAAGGGGGAAATTACATCTTCACTTCTCTTCTGGACAAGGGGATTATTGAGTTTATTGGAACAGAAGAGGAAGAGGACTGTTGTACTGCATGGGGCATCAAATTTCTTTTAGCGGATATTGAGGGGAAGCAACCTATGAAGTATACACACTGTGAACTTGACATGTCCTTTTTATTAGGTTTGAGTTGTGGAATTATTCCCTTTGCCAATCATGACCATGCACGAAGGGTCCTGTACCAAGCTCAAAAACATTCTCAACAGGCTATTGGATTTTCCACAACAAATCCCAACATCAGAGTTGACACCTTGTCTCACCAATTGCATTACCCCCAAAGGCCTCTATTTCGGACAATGATTTCTGATTGTCTCGGTAAACCTGGATACCCACTTGGTCATAATGCAGTGCTGCCAAAGCCAGAGTTGTTTAATGGTCAGAATGCTATAGTGGCAGTTAATGTTCATCTGGGTTACAACCAAGAGGATTCGTTGGTAATGAATCGTGCTTCTTTAGAGCGTGGTATGTTCCGCTCTGAGCACATTAGAAGCTACAAGGCGGAGGTGGACAACAAGGAGCTAACTGACAAGAGGCGGAAGTCCGAGGATTCTATTACTTTTGGGAAAATACAAAGTAAAATTGGACGGGTTGACAGCCTTGATGATGATGGATTTCCTTTTATTGGTGCTAATATGCAAAGTGGTGATATTGTGATAGGGAAGTGTGCAGAATCTGGGGCAGATCATAGTGTAAAACTGAAGCACACGGAAAGGGGCATGGTTCAGAAAGTGGTATTGTCATCTAATGATGAGGGAAAGAATTTTGCTGTGGTGTCTTTGAGACAGGTACATAAAAAAAAGTTTTAGTAACATAAAGACAGTTCTGTTTGTGTCTGCATGCAAGTTCAGTTTCTGCATGGCTACCTATATGCTCACACATGCATGTCCCACTGGCAGAAAATGTAAGGTCTGGTGATGTGAAACAAATGTAGCATGTGAAGAGCTCTCAATGGTGTTTGAATTTGCCTTCCTCTAGACCTATTTTATGGAATTTATAGTTAGCGGATGCTTCTGGGGTTGGTTTTCCTTGGGTGTATGCCCTTTGTCCTTTTGAACCAAATGTACATGTGTGTGAGTGGGTGTGTTTTGCATATTATTGATGTTCTTGTGCTTGGTTGTATTACGTTCTTAAATTGCATTTCCTGTCATTGGTGATGTTCTTGAATTGCTGTTGCAGGTTCGATCTCCTTGTCTTGGAGACAAGTTCTCAAGCATGCATGGGCAAAAGGGTGTTCTGGGCTTCTTGGAGTCTCAGGAGAACTTCCCTTTCACAATTCAAGGAGTTGTTCCTGATATTGTAATAAACCCACATGCATTTCCGTCACGACAAACTCCTGGTCAACTATTAGAGGCTGCTTTAGGAAAGGGAATTGCCTGTGGTGGCTCAAAGAGATATGCTACCCCTTTCTCCACTCTCTCGGTTGATGACATCATAGACCAGCTTCACAGGTGACGTTGCATTCACAGACACCACTGTAAATGTTGATGCATAATTTCTTTCAACTTCCATTTTATCCGAGAATGCTTTAGAATTAAAAAATAAAAGTCAATGCTGTCTCATTCTCCGTGGTTTGGTGTACCGGACTACACTTTCCAGCATATGTCATTGTCAAATTTCATGCTGTTGTCTATTTCAAGTTCCTGTCCTCTCCTTCTGTTCATGATCTCGTTTTTGTTTTCAAGTTATTCTGAGAGCGACAATCTGTTGAATATGTACAACAGGGCTAAATTTTCAAGATGGGGAAATGAAAGAGTCTACAATGGTCGAACTGGTGAAATGGTTCGTTCTCTCATATTTATGGGACCAACATTCTATCAGCGGCTGGTCCACATGGCTGAAGACAAAGTAAAATTTCGCAACACTGGACCAGTACACCCACTTACAAGACAGCCAGTTGCAGACCGTAAGCGTTTTGGTGGTATCAAGTTCGGTGAGATGGAGCGTGACTGCCTCATAGCTCATGGTGCATCTGCAAACCTGCACGAACGCCTTTTTACTCTCAGTGACTCCTCTGAAATGCATATCTGCCAGAAATGCAAAAATGTGGCCAACGTGATCCAACGGGCTGTGCCTGGTGGCCGCAAGATTAGGGGTCCCTATTGCCGGGTTTGTGAGTCTGCTGATGACCTTGTTAAGGTTAGTGTACCTTATGGGGCGAAGTTGTTGTGCCAGGAGCTTTTCAGCATGGGCATAAGTTTGAAATTTGATACCAGGATTTCTTGAGCTCCTATTTTGGTGTTTCTTCCGGTTGCCTTCATGTTTATGGAAGTTTCGAACTTGTAGGATATGTTTTTCGATGTTATGTTCCCTGAATCTGTGTATGGTATGGTCAAGTACTACAGGGATGGCATGGTTTGATCAGTTCATATACAAGTAGTAAGTTCCTTAATCTAGTGATGGCAAGTTACAATGTTTTCACCTTTCTGGGACCATTTATCATTTAGGCTCTAACCATGAAATGATGATGGACTAGGAGTGTAAACTCGGGTTCCATATTTTGAATCATGAATGGTATAGCCTGCAAATCTTGAAACCTATTTGACTCTTTAGCCGAACCTTCATCGTTCTCATGCATCTGTGAAAGTTTCATTAATGCTCTTGACCTAAACATTTGCTGTTTTGAGTTTTCAATTCGAATAGAGCCATGTTACCTAAGTCCAGAAAAAAAAATCGTAAGAAATTTTCATCTTATAGCATGACTGCAATGGGTTGTACGACAAAACCTATCTTTACAAATCAACCAGGATGGTCATCCAAACCATTATCGAACGAAAAATTATGTCCTCGTGGTTTGATCCTAACGAGTTTGTAGGATTTGAACATGTTATCGTTTTTGGCCATTCATCATAGCAGAAATCATGTGGATAGATGGCTTGGGTTGGTCCACCAAGGCAAAACCTTCCCTGTCCTTCTGTGATATTATTTTAAGAAACAAGTGGAAAAGAATTTGATTCAAAATTATAAGTTGGAAGAATGAATGAATAATAAACAAATAGAGCTATCTAGCAAAGTCATGGTCAGAACCCTAAAGTGGAAGTCAAATACAAAACCGCCAGGTCAGGTCAACAGGAGTCAAAAAGGAAACAAAAAGCACAGATGTTCCCTCTCCACCTGAATAACCAAATCCGAGACCCCTGTTTTAGACAGACAAAACTCTCCTGTCTTTCATTTTTGTTTTGTTTCTTTCAAACACTCTCACATTTTAATATAAACCACTACATCAAAGAACCATGCAAGAACAGAACAAAGATCCTAAAGAAGATTCTAATATTGGCTTTAACTGTGATTGCTCTTCTTTTTCTCAGTCACTCAAAAAAGTTATTTCCAATTCACCAGTTCTTGGATTTCAGGTTCTTCTACCTTCGTCTTTTTACTCTTTTCATACACTTAATGTGTTTTATCAACTTTTATGGTATAGATGAACTCATCTGGCTGTTGTTTGTTATTTATGTTGTGGAGTTTCTTCTTTTGCTTTTGTTTATAATGATTGAAATTCTTGTGTAGTTTCTAATCAAGAATTTGTTGTTCTCTTTAAAAGGTGGTATACTGGGTTGTTTTCTGTGTTGGGTTTTTTTTTTTCATTTTTATGTACGAAATTGGTTGAGTTTGCAGGGAAACATGGATTAGTAAGAAGGGGGCTGGTTTGAAGTGTGGACAAATGATGAGGCTTTCTGTTTAGTTTAGTATATTTTGGAATGATTGTGTTGGTTTGTTGATAACACCTTTATAATGATCATTGATAATTAGTATTAATATAGATTATAGAGAATCCATCAGAGAAAATTTTAAATATGTTGCTTGCCCAAATCGCAAAAAGCTTGATGTGAGTTTTGTTTTCTTTTTAATGTTTATATGTCAATTATATAAGAATAATTGATTTGTAGGGGGGAAATGAGATGTTCCAACAGGATGCTTGTGCGGGTACAAAACCTGAAGCAGACCTGGTACAGTGAGAACATCAAGCTGAATGTGCAAATACTTCTAGTGAAGTATTATCACTTACACCAGCTGTAATATCTGTCCCGTATTCAGCATCTGTACCACAAAAGCCACGGTCAATGCGTGCACTTGGGCTAGTAATAAACCAGCAAAAGTCTGACTGTGAGACCAGACATCCACACGTTGTGGAATCACCCCCTGCTGATGGCTATATAACTGGAGGAACTATGGCCGGAAGCTGGTGAGGGTTCTAAAAATTTGAGAAGCTACTATACATGTGTCTATTCTAGTTGCTATGCTAAGAAGAAGGTTCAACATTGTGATCGATCTGGTCGTGTTGTTGATGTTGTTTATATAGGTGACCATCATCATGATCCTCCTCAAAAGAAACACATCAGGGTTGTATCATCGGCTAAGCATACCATAGGCAGTCAAGTTGTAGATCCTTCGGTTCAGAAGTTAGTTGGGTTGGATATTTCTGTCTGTTCAGCTGATGGCAGACATTCATCTCTGCATGTGCCTGAATCAGAACAACAGAGTTCAAGCATTTCAAATGGAAATGCTGGGGCTAGGATTAAAGAGAAAAGTGATGATGAGGCAGAGTCAAAACGATGGCAAGTTATTTGAGTAACATGATAGTTTAAAATGACAGATGTTTTATTTTGCTAATATTGTCGCTTTCATCATGAATACCATTTTACAGCTCTGGTTCAAGTGCAGTGGGACCCCAACAAAATGGCTCCTGTGGGATTGCTAGTACTCCGGTTCAGGAGAAACATGGTGCTGAACCACGACTGAAAATAAGGCATGTCCTTGGCGGAATTTGGTTCTCTTGAACCTTAGATTTTAGTTTTGAGTTTTCTAATTCAATTCAATTGGTCAACAAGCAGGATTAAAGAAAGAAGTGCACCATGTTCAGTTCCTGTCTGGAAAACTATGAAGGAGCCTGAAATCATTATACACACTGTTTCTGATGACGAAGCTCAAATGATGGCTATCGATGGCGCAAGTATGGTCAGAAAATGTTGAAGGGGAATTCATTAGTAAGGTAGAATTTGCACTCCTTTTGCTTATGGAGGCATAAATAGAATAGGACTTCGTGTGTTATCATTTCTTTTTCCAATCTCCACATGCATGGCCCTGAGAAAACTTTTCCCAGCCAATCTAAGTTTGCCCAATCAAGATTTTCTCAAATTACTTTTATGTGTATCCCTTATCTTCGGTATCTTCTTTTAACCTTATCAATCCCTTGGTGAAATGTTAGGAGCTATTACAGATGCTCATCTTCAGCATGCCCTGCTCATAAGCATATTGAGAGGGCCACAGATGATGCCACATCCACCACACAGTAACATACGAAGGGAAACATGACCATGATATGCCAGCACCTAAGAAAAGACAATGTTCAGAAAGTCGTCTTATCTCCCCAGCTGCATCCACAGATGATGCCCGCTGCAAGAAAAACAGAAGCTTATCTGGTCGAAAGCCCTTGAGCAGGTGCTCAGTAGACGGTGAGGTAGATATGATGGGTGAGAAGATCTCGAAGCTTGGAGGTGAGCAGGCATTAGAATCAGCTCAAACCCTTCTTAGCATTGGAATTGATCTCAAGCCTCGCTGAGGAACAAAATTTTGTAGCGGTTGATGCAAATTATAGTATTATCAGGTTGTTTTTCATGGAAATTATATGATCGTTCTCATTTCGAGTTTCAATGAAATTTCAGAAGTTCTATTCTCTCATCTTTTTTGAATCCTGAACGCACTTGATTGTTGTTTAGTTCGATGTCCCATTATGGGATTGTAAATCAGTACATTCCATTCATCTTGGAGAGATCATGTCTGAATCATGGGAATTGAAAAGGTCATACGCCGGGTTCTTCAGCTTTATTAGTGTCACAATCTGAAACCACCATAAAGGTTTCATGAATTGGCAATAGTATGGTCATTATTAAGCTGGCGTAACTAGTTGACCCAAATCAACCCTCTTAGCAGAGGGACAATACAAGTCTGATTTCTTTTCAACCAAAGGAAAAGCAGAAAGTAGAACTTAACAAGAGTGGTTTAAAAACAAGCATCGAGAAGAGCAGGACAGTAATAAGCAGCTATTATAATCAACTGTAAGCAGCAGCAAATGCTACATTATCTACATTCCTTGGCTTTGTTTGCTCATGAAAGTATATTCCAGATTGATTGAGCATGGAAAGTAAGCACAGTAACTCCTCGTTACACAGCTTTGAAGGTCTCTTATCTTCAAAACTACCAGCTTTTAGAACCTCAATGATCTTCTCCTTGAACAAAAGCAACTCTCTATCTGCGCAAGAAGATGAATGGCACTCTTCTCCATCACTCTCCTCCTCATTGTCCCCATCATCATCCGCACAAACATACTGGTTCCTGTTAATTTCTTCTCCATTAGAGCTCGTCATTTTCGATAATCTGAATAGTTCTATCACCTTCTTCTTCTGCTTAAATGTTGCCCCCAAAGTCTTATTCTTCTTCCCAAAACATTTTTTCGTGAATGCCCACCATTCATCAAGATTCACATCAGGAATTTGATCTTTTGGCCGAATGATAACCACAGAAGAATCAACTTTTGGAACGGGGAAAAAATCCCTCTTGCTTACATTCATCACAAACTCCACATCTGCTACCAACTTCACATTCACAGCCAATCTATTAAACTCAGAATCTCCAGGCTTTGCCAACAACCGCCGTGCAAATTCTTTCTGAAGAAGAAGTGTGGCACTTCGAAATGGATTCGCCCCATACACCAATTTAACCACGAGAGGCGAAGATATCCCATAAGGAATGTTGGCCACAACAAGATCAAATTTGGGAAACTCAGCCTTCAATGCATCCTCTCGAATAACCTGCAAAACCCCATTAAGCCATTCCCCAAAAGGTTAAACTTTAACCATTTCCAAAACAACGACATAAGTTAACAACAGAAGAAACCCACCAGTCCACTCTCCAAAAGACTACATTTCAATCACTGTAAGTGCACAATAAATTAATACTAAAAAGAAACCCATCACGCCGTTCTCAATAAAGATAAAATCTTTCTCACTGTAAAAGCATAATAAATCAATAACAAAGGAAATCGATAACCCCATTTCCAAAAACATAAAACTTTAGTCCTCACAAAACATCTTTCAGGTATTTTATCAAACACTTGCATACAAACCAAACTCACACTCAGTTTATCTTCAAATCCATGCTCCTTCACACGTTTATTAAGAACCCCAACCATCCTTTTATCAATTTCAACAGCAACAACCTTCGAAGCAACATCAAGAAGCTTAAGAGTGAGGTTTCCAGTTCCTGGTCCAATTTCAAGGACAGTGTCGGTAGGGTTTATTGAAGATTTTCTAACAATAGAGTCTAGAATCCTCTGGTTAGTGAGCAAGTGCTGGCCTTTGCTTTTGTACATGAATAAGTCGTCTTGTTGGTTGGCTTCTTTTGTGTTTCTAGTTCTGTATTTGTCATTGTAATGATGGGTTGGTTTGGTACGAAGTTGTCGGAGAGAGTTTTGTCTGAGAATGGATTGGATAAGGTAGAATTGGATTAGATTTCTCTTCTTCAACTGAGTATTCATGAAGAAAATCAAAAGGGTTTTTCCTTTCTCGTATCATTTGCAGGCTCTAATGCGCCATGGCAGGTTTCCAGCAAGGCTGCCACTGTTTTTTGCTTCAAGGAGACAAGAAGGGTTAAACTATATTATACTCCTGCCCCTACAATTTTCTAATATTATACTTTTAGCTTTGAAAAAAAGTTTTCAAATTATATATTTCTTATATGCAAATGATTAATTATGATGAGCAAGCTTAAAAATCTATAAAGATACATTAAAAATGTAATGTATATTCAAATACAAAATTGGTTCAATTAGAAATTTTTTTTTTGAAAAAGTATTAAGGTTAGATCGAGTAATTAATCCTTTTCAATTTTTTTATGCTTGCTACTAAATATATATATAAATATATATATATATATTTATATATATATTTAGTAGCAAGCATAAAAAAATTGAAAAGGATTAATTACTCGATCTAACCTTAATACTTTTATTTTCCCTCATCTTTTTCTTATTTCTTTTCCTCTCAAACTCCATATATTTTTATAACATCTTATTAGAAGAAACTTAAAAAACAAATTCAAAAATAAGTTATTTAATAATTAATTATTAGTGGTGATATTGTATTTTTATAAAATTAAAAGGGATCACTAAATTATTATGGCTCTAAACACGTTACATCATGGATTAGAAGAATATAATAATAATAATAATTTTATTTTTCTCAGATAAAATCAATTAACTTACTATTAGGGATAATACAAATATTTTTTACATAATCAATTAGTTATTATCAAATTGATCTTATTATATGTTTTTAGTACAGTAAAATAACTAATTATCGTTATAAGCAAATAAAAAAAAATTAAACTTGGGTTAAGGGGCTATTTTGTCTTTTTAATAATTTAATCATGGCGAAATGACTGAATAACTCTTAAAATTAATTTTTTTTAACTTGTGTCCAAGGCGTTTATTATTTTTTTTGTTATAATTAGGTTCACTTAGGCCTTTTCATATTATTAAAAAAAGTAGTTGGTGCGTAGGTAATGGTTGTGCTCTTCGGGCTGTATGTTTGGCATCTCCTAATAGCTAAATACTGGCTTTCACGGTGACATTCAAATTATCTCGATGACCCCTCTATTCATGGGCGACACATGTGGTCAACGAATCTTCGGTTTAACATTGGCTGCCATTTCTTTTTTTTTTTATCTTATTTTCTCTATCCTTCTAAATTTTTATGTCTGACTCTTTAAATTTTTAAAGTAGTCATTCAAATTGTTTTTTCTTTATATTTGATTCTTGTTCTTTTGATTACTATTTATTTTATATTAAATAATTTTTAAATTGATTTTTTTTCAATTTCATCATCCTTTAATTTTCTTCATATATTATATTTAGTCATTTTTTAATTATTATTTGTTTTATTTAAGATAATTTTTAAGATTGATTTTTTTTTAGAATTTCATCTTCCTTTGGTTTTTCTTCCTATTAAATTTGATTATCATTATTTTTATTGTTATTTTTTTACTCTGATATTTTTTTCAGTTTCATCTTTCAACATTAAATTGATTAGAAATTGAGCTTCTTGAATTAGCCAATGTCTAGGATTTCACTGGTTGTGAGTTTAGAATATTAATCTAGGTTTAGAAGATTCACCTAGGTCTGTTTAATTATTTTTTTAAGCTCATGTTTTTTTAGTTTCATCCTTTAAAATTTATTTAATTGAAAATTGAGCTTCGTTATTTTTTTATTAGCTTTATATTGAATTTTCTACTCATTTTAAAAATAATTCGGATTATTTTGCTCTTCAACATTGAGTTGTTTGATAATTAAGCTTCATGATTTTATTCAATTTATTTTCAACGGAATTATCTCGGTATCAAAATTAGATTGCAGATTTTACATGTTGACTCAGGAGAAATAGGGGTGGATTTCTTCAATCTTTTTTGGATTATATATATATGTTCTTTAATTTGTTCCTTCAATATCTTATTTGCTGTAAATTGAACTTCAATCTTTTTATTTTTATTTTTATGAGGTTATTATGTTCTTATTTATTTTTTTATTTGTTGTCAGATAATAATATCCTTTAACATTTGTTTTTTTGAAAGAAAAAAAAATGATTTGTTATTTTAATTTTATCATTTAACATTTGATTGATTGACAATTGGTTTTCGTGCTTTCCTTTCTATAGGGTTATCCTATGATTGAGGGGTTAGTAGGTTAACTTGGTTTGACTCAGGTTTTTTAAATAATATATTTTTAAAAATTTTGCCCTTCAACGTTGGATTGTTTGATAATTAAGCTTCATAATTTTATTTAATTTTTTTTATGGGATTATTGTGACTTCACAACCAATCTACATATTAAGCGTGCTAATTTGAATGGACTCAGGTCGGTTTTTTTTTATCTTTTTTTCATTGTCAATTTTTTTTTCTAGTTTGTTTATTATCATTGTATTTTTTTTTATTCATGTTATTAAATTAATCAAATTTATTAAATCCAATTGAATTAATGACTCAATTTTTAAGTTTATTTTACTTTATTAACAAGTATCGCCTTAGCATCCTATTTTTATCTTAGAAAAAAATTTAGATTGCCCAATGCATAAGGCGAAACTCCTATCTAGTTTTAAACCATAAAGGTGAAGGTATAAGTGATATTGTTGAGTTTACTGTGGGCCAGACTTGAGTTTATCCATACAAGAATAATTTCTTATTAGACTTCATAAAAAAAAAAAAAAATCGGTTTTTTTAATGAAATAATGTCATTATAGATAAAATTTAAATAAAATAATATTGTTTAAAAAAAGTAATTAAAAGACAATCCTTAAAATAACCTCCACCGACCCCAGCCACGTGGCAAGACAGTTTTAATAATTATCAGCTCAAATGACTGGTCGTTTTGCCTCGCGAGTTTTTTGTCCTAGTGAGGTGTTGAATGATTAGTCGTTTTATTTTGTGATACCAAGGTAGAAGCGTTTGCCTAATGATATGAACCATAGATTTGTAATCTATATATGATCATGAAATCATGGACTGGACCTTTTCTTGTTGAATCATATGATCCATGGAACAGGTGAAAGGAAACAAAAGTTCTATCGTCTCTGCAAAATCTTATGAGTTAACAGAGAAAAAAACAAGGCCTCGAAATAGTGGCCATGACACTGTTGGCATAGCTTGTATAACAAATAATATGATAACCTATTCCAAGGAAAACATTAAAAGGGCCAAGTTCAACAATGGAGCCGGCAAGAAATACAAAGCTACAATACGATCCTGGGATCACCTGTATCTTCAAGGACCCTCATCCATTCCTGCTTGTAAACGATCCTGGCCACTTGCATCCTGCATCCGACATTCCCTCTTGAAGCTTGTATGGGTTTATCATTCAGATGTAAGGTTCTCGCAATGCTGTTGGCAGTTCCAACTCTGGTTCGAGCTCCCCGAGAGGGGAGAAATAGCTATCCACCATGTCTTTGCTTACTTCTTCTAAACTTGGAGGTTCCCACTGCATTTTCAGATGGGAAACAGATTACTAATTGGGGTGAGAACAATCATATGAGAAAGTAAGATGATAAGTGGATTCAGTACCTTTGGAGCAAAATCCTTATCTACTAGCCGAGCACGAACACCCTATGAAAAAGCAGAATTCAACCAGTTACAATAGATTGGATCTTCAAAATATTTTGCAGCATGTAAAACAAATATGCAAAGAGGAAAACGAAAATTAAAAGAGAGAGGGAGAGAAGAAGAAGTTACCTCACAGAAATCATTAGACACTCGTTTGGACATTCCAGTGAGTGACATTCGATATTCACGAGCAAGACACTGATCGAGAGATTGAAATCTACCTTCTCGTATCTAAATGCCAAAGAAACTGAAGTCAACCCTATGAATTACAATAGACACCACCATAGTTGTGAAGCATCATTAACCTACCGAATGCAATGTAACTTTTAAGCTCAGTGGTGAGGCTTCTTTTATTTTGCCGATGGCATTTTTACACCACTCATTATAAGAGTTGGCTGCCTCATTTTCCTGAGAAAATAAAGGTTCAAATGTCAGACACA
>Ga0325401_1001993_pt1 | contig 17815 bp, 17 predicted proteins | sample PopdelMetagenome_FD_205666 | JGI IMG/M metagenome (GOLD analysis project Ga0325401, IMG submission 205666) | Populus deltoides microbial communities from Bellville, Georgia, United States - Xylem-PdKOR-R2 | ecosystem: Host-associated > Plants > Phyllosphere > Stem > Wood/Secondary xylem | place... | reverse complement strand
AGCCCTGCGGCACCTGGCCCGCGGTGACCTGGTCGGCGAGCTCCCAGACCATCTCGGGGTAGTCGCCCTCGGCGTCCATCTCCTGCAGGACGGGCCAGTCGCGCGAGGTGCCGAGGACCTGAGCGGCCTCGGCGGCCCGGGCGTCGTCGTGGTCACGCGTCGCCGCCGCGAACTCCTCGATCCACGCGCAGGCGTAGGCGCCCGCGACGTCGGCGCCGAGCTGGTAGGGATCCTGCTCCTCCGAGGCGACTGCCCGCTCGGCACCATCGGGCCAGCCGGCTCCACTGACGCCGACGATGCCGTCGATGAGGGAGCTGCCCGCCGCCGGGCGCTCGTCGTCGGTGACGAACCGGTCCGGCAGGCTCGCCTCGAACTCCGCACGGTCGGTGAGGCGCACGCTGCTCAGCGCCTGGAGGAGGTCGGCCAGGGTCATCTCACCGCCCCGCAGCTCGAGCCACGAGTCGCCCTGCACCTCGCGGATCACCGTGTGGTCGTCGGCGGAGTAGGCCCACATCTGCCCGGCCATGCCGGCGACCTCGACGGGCTCACCCGGCGCCGGTGGCGACACGATGTGCTCGCGGTCGTCGACGTAGTCGTCGTAGCTCGACGCGGGGTAGCGGGTGATCTCGAAGCGGGCGTCGCCCTTCTCGTAGGTCACGCTGGCGTAGTCGCCGTCGGACTCGGCGTTCGTCGCGACCCAGCCGGGTGCGTCCAGCACGGCGTAGTCGCCCGTGACCCCGGGGGCGGGGGCCGCGGCGTCGACGGCCGTGTCGTCGTCCGGGCTCGCGGTGACGGTCGGTGCGGTGGACGTGGCGGGCTCGGGCGCCCGCTCACCGCCGGCCCACAGCGAGGCGCCGCCGACGACGCCGGCGACGACCGCGGCGGCGGCGAGCGGCACCAGCCAGCGGCGGGAGGTGCTGGCGGGTGCGGGTCGGGCGGGGGTCCGCTCGGTGACGTCGGTGCTCACGATCTCCTCCAGGAGCTCGGCCCGCGCGGCGTGGAGCGGCAGGCGGGACACCGCGTCGTCGGTGAGCTTCGGAGTCGGGTCAGCGGGGTGGTTCAGCGGGTCCATCGGGCGCTCCTCCCGGGCGTGGCGGGTTCGGGTCTGTCGTGGAGGTGATGTCTGGCCGGGGGCGGATCGTTGCCGAGCAGGTCGCGCAGGCGGGCCCGGGCGCGCGACAGGCGCGGGCGCACGACGGTCGCGGTGAGCCCGAGCACCTCGGCGATCTCGCGCGGCTCGAGCCCCTCCCACAGGTGCAGCTCGAGCACCTCCTGGTCGCGCCCGCTGAGGCGGCGCATCGCCGCGGTGACGTCGGCGCGCTGCGCCACGTCGTCGCTCGTGTCGGGCACGTGCGCGCGCAGGTCGCGGCGCAGCCGCTCACCCAGCGACGTGCGCCGCCGCTCGCCGCGGCGCTGGTTGGCCAGCACCCGCCGCGCGACGCCGTACAGCCACGGCCGCACGTCGGGCTCGGGCGGCACGTGGGTGAGCCGGCGCCACGCGACGAGGAACGTCTCGGCCGTGACGTCGCCGGCGTCCTCGGGCCGGTCGACGCGGCGCAGCGCGAAGCCGAGGACGGCGTCGAAGTGCGCGGCGTAGAGACGTCGGAACGACGCCTCCCGGTCCTCGGCGGAGCTGCTCACACGAGGTCTGTGTCCGGCACCGGCGGCATCGTTGCAGCCGACCTACAAGATCGCGCCCGGGGAGTACGCCGCCGCCTCGGGGTGGCGGGCGGTGACGGCCTCGACGCGGCGCACGACCTCCTGCACCTGCGCGACGGCCGCGCCGGTGAAGGTGATCGGGTCGGCGACCAGCGTGCCGAGCTGGTCAGCGGTGAGCCCGAGCCGCTCGTCGCCGGCGAGCCGCTCGAAGACGTCGTTGCGGGCCGCCCCCTGACGCATGTCGAGAGCGACGCCGACGGCGGCCTCCTTGATCGCCTCGTGGGCGGTCTCGCGGCCGACGCCGTTGCGCACGGCGGCCATCAACACCTTGGTGGTGGCCAGGAACGGCAGGTAGCGGTCGAGCTCGCGCTGGACGACCGCCGGGAAGACGCCGAACTCGTCGAGCACGGTCAGGAAGGTCTGGAACAGCCCGTCGGCGGCGAAGAACGCGTCGGGCAGCGCGACGCGGCGCACGACGGAGCAGGAGACGTCGCCCTCGTTCCACTGGTCGCCGGCCAGCTCGCTGACCATCGACAGGTGGCCGCGGAGCACGACGGCGAGGCCGTTGACGCGCTCGCAGGAGCGGGTGTTCATCTTGTGCGGCATCGCCGACGAGCCGACCTGGCCTTCGGCGAACCCCTCGGTGACGAGCTCGTGGCCGGCCATCAGCCGGATCGTGGTGGCGAGGTTGGACGGCGCCGAGACGAGCTGGACGAGCGCGGAGACGACGTCGAAGTCGAGCGAGCGCGGGTAGACCTGCCCGACGCTGGTCAGCACGTCCTCGAAGCCGAGGTGGGCCGCGACCCTCCGCTCGAGCTCGGCCAGCTTGTCGGCGTCGCCGTCGAGCAGGTCGAGCATGTCCTGGCTCGTGCCCATCGGGCCTTTGACCCCGCGCAGCGGGTAGCGCGCGAGCAGCTCCTCGACGCGCTGCAGGCCGACCAGCAGCTCGTCGGCGACGGTCGCGAACCGCTTGCCGAGGGTCGTGGCCTGCGCGGCGACGTTGTGGGAGCGCCCGGCCATGACGAGCGACTCGTGCTCGGCGGCGAGGCGGCCGAGGCGGGCGAGGGCGGCGACGGTGCGGTCGCGCAGCAGCTCGAGCGACTGGCGCACCTGCAGCTGCTCGACGTTCTCCGTCAGGTCGCGGCTGGTCATGCCCTTGTGGATCTGCTCGTGACCCGCGAGGGCGCTGAACTCCTCGATGCGCGCCTTCACGTCGTGGCGGGTCACCCGCTCCCGCGCCGCGATCGAGGAGAGGTCGACCCGGTCGACGACGGCCTCGTAGGCCTCCACGGCGCCGTCCGGCACGTCGACGCCGAGGTCGCGCTGGGCGCGCAGCACGGCGATCCAGAGCCGACGCTCCAGGCGGATCTTGTGCTCCGGCGACCAGATCTCGGCGAGGTCGGCTCCGGCGTACCGGGTGGCCAGGACGTTGGGGACGCTCACGGGCGACCATCCTCCCATCCCGGCGGGGGTGATCAGGCGGGCGGCTCGTCGCCCGGACGCCGGTCGCGGGACTCCCGCTCCGCCTTCTTCTGCAGGCTCGCGCCGACGCTCAGACCGATCACGAGGCCGACCGCGATCCCGGTGGCCAGGTTGTCGATGACCAGCCCGAACGCCGCACCGAGCGCCAGACCGAGCCCGATGGCCAGGCCGGGCTGCTGCGGACCGCGTGCGGGGCGTCGTCCGTCGGGGCCAGCGACCATGCCTGGGCGCCTACCCGGCGTCCGTGTCGTCCGAAACCCGGGCGGCGATGTCGGTGCGGTGCTGGGCGCCGTCGAAGGCGATCCGCTCGACCCCGGCGTACGCCGCCGCACGGGCGGAGGCGACGTCGGACCCGGTGGCGACGACGGCGAGCACGCGCCCGCCGGCGGTGACCAGGTCGTCGCCGTCCTGGGCGGTGCCGGCCTGGATCACGTGCACGTCGTCGAGGGCCTCGGCGGCGTCGACGCCGGTGATGACGTCGCCGCTCGACGACGACGCCGGGTAGCCGCGGCTGGCGAGGACGACGCCGACGGCCGCGCCGGGCTTCCAGTGCGGGGGCTCGACGTCGGCGAGGGTGCCCGTGGCAGCGCCCATCAGCAGGGCGCTCAGCGGGGAGTCGAGCAGGGCGAGCAGCGGCTGGGTCTCGGGGTCGCCGAAGCGGGCGTTGAACTCGACCACGCGCACGCCGCGCGAGGTGAGCGCGAGGCCGGCGTACAGCAGCCCCGAGAACGGCGTGCCGCGCCGCGCGAGCTCGTCGACGGTCGGCTGCAGGACGGTCGCGAGCACCTCGTCGACGAGGTCGTCGGGCGCCCACGGCAGCGGGGTGTAGGCACCCATGCCGCCGGTGTTGGGCCCGGCGTCGCCGTCGCCGATGCGCTTGAAGTCCTGCGCGGGCTGGAGCGGGTAGACCGTCGCCGTCTGGCCGTCCCATCCGCACAGCGCGAACAGCGAGACCTCCGGGCCGTCGAGGTACTCCTCGATGACGACCCGCTCGCAGCCGGCGGCGTGCGCTACGGCCTCGTCGCGGTCGGTCGTCACCACGACGCCCTTGCCGGCGGCGAGCCCGTCGTCCTTCACGACGTACGGCGAGCCGAGGTTGTCGAGCGCCGCCTCGACCTGCTCGGGCGTGGTGCAGACGTGGGCGCGGGCGGTCGGGACACCGGCGGCGGCCATCACGTCCTTGGCGAACGCCTTGGACCCCTCGAGCTGCGCGGCCTCGCCCGACGGGCCGAAGACCGCGATGCCCCGCTCGCGCACCGCGTCGGCGACGCCCGCGACCAGGGGCGCCTCGGGACCGACGACGACCAGGTCGGCACCGAGCCGCTCCGCGAGGTCGGCGACGGCCTCACCCGACAGTGCGTCGACGTCGTGGAGCGTCGCGACGGTGGCCGCGCCCGGGTTGCCCGGCGCCACGTGCACCTCGGTGACCGCCGGGTCGAGCGAGAGCGCCCGGGCCAGCGCGTGCTCGCGGCCGCCGTTGCCGATGACGAGGGTCTTCACGGGCCGTCAGCCTACGGAAGGCCGCGACTTCCGCATTCTGGGGTCATCGTCGGCGCCGTCGTGCAGAATCCGTCGTCCGCACCTCGAACAGGAAGCCCTGACATGCGAGCACTCCGTCACCTGACAGCCGGAACCGTCACGATCCTCGCGCTCGTGGCTTCCGTCCTGTCGACCGCCTCACCAGCAGCCGCCGCGACGGGGACCGTCTCGGCGTCGAACGGCGTCCTGCTGGAGGGCTGTGAGGACTACGACTACCAGTGGAGCGTCGGCCCAGGGGCACGCAACTGGAACCTCGACGTCACCCTGATCGGCCCCGACGGGGGCAGCGCCAGCTCGGACTACCAGAGCGGCACCTACTCGTCCTCCGGGACGGGTTCGTTCTTCCTGTGCGACTCCGACGGAGCTGGGACCTATCGCATCGAGGCCGAGCTCACTGAGTACGGCGCGAGCTACAGCAGCGAGATCACCACGACCTCCACCGCGAGTTTCACCCTGCGCAAGCCGAAGAGCCGGGTCACGCTCAGCGCTTCGCCGACGCGGCCCCGATTCAACGGGGTCGTCACCCTCCGCGCCCAAGTGCAGCAGGAGCAGCGCTACGGGTACGGAAAGGCCGCCTACGGGTACGTCCGCCTCGAGGTGCTCACCGAGGGCGCGTGGCGGCCCGTCCCGCAGGGGAAGGTGGTGGCCGACGGTCGGGGTGTCGCCGTGACCCGCTACCGGTGGAACATCCGGGGTCCCGTCCGGCTACGGGCACGCGCGCTGCCCAGCCACTACTCGGAGTCGTACTCGAGTCCGATCACAGTCCGCACCCGCTGACCACCGTGGTTTCGAGACGGCCGTAGCCGGCCTCCTCAAACACCGACGAGGCCGTCAGGCGTCCTTCGCCACTGGGCCGGCTCAGGCCAGGTCGTGCACCACGATCGTGGCGTCGCGGGCGGGGCCGACGCCGATGGCGGAGATGCGGGCGCCGGAGAGCTCCTCGACGCGGGCGACGTAGGCCCGGGCGTTGGCGGGCAGCTCCTCGACGGTGCGGCACTCGGAGATGTCCTCCCACCAGCCGTCGAGCTCCTCGTAGATCGGCACGGCGTGGTGGAAGTCGGACTGGTTGACCGGCATCTCGTCGTGGCGGACGCCGTCGACGTCGTAGGCGACGCAGACGGGGACCTTCTCGAGCCCGGTGAGCACGTCGAGCTTGGTGAGGGTGAAGTCGGTGACGCCGTTGACCCGGGCGGCGTAGCGGGCGATGACGGTGTCGTACCACCCGCAGCGGCGGGGGCGACCGGTCGTGGTGCCGAACTCCGCACCGGTCTTGCGCAGGTGCTCGCCGAACTCGTCGTCCAGCTCGGTCGGGAATGGCCCCTCCCCCACGCGCGTGGTGTAGGCCTTCACGATGCCGATGACCCGGTCGAGGCGGGTCGGCGGGATGCCGGAGCCGGTGCAGGCGCCGCCGGCGGTCGCCGACGACGACGTCACGAACGGGTAGGTGCCGTGGTCGACGTCGAGCAGCGTGGCCTGGCCGGCCTCGAGCAGCACGGTCTCGCCGCGGTCGAGGGCCTGGTTGAGCAGCAGCCCGGAGTCGACGACGTACGGCGCCAGGCGCTCGGCGTACGACGACAGCTCCTCGACGATCTCGTCGACCTCGGGGGCGCGGCGGTTGTAGACCTTGATGAGGATCTGGCCCTTCAGCTCGAGGACGCCCTCGACCTTCTGGCGCAGGATGCCCTCGTCGAAGAGGTCCTGCACGCGGATGCCGATGCGGTTCATCTTGTCGGCGTACGTCGGCCCGATGCCGCGGCCGGTGGTGCCGAGGCGCCGCGAGCCGAGGAACCGCTCGGTCACCTTGTCGAGGGTGCGGTTGTAGGAGGCGATGACGTGCGCGCTGGCCGAGACCTTGAGCAGCGAGGTGTCGACGCCGCGGGCCTCCAGGCCGTCGATCTCCTCGAACAGCACGCCGAGGTCGATGACGACGCCGTTGCCGATGACGGGGGTGACGCCCGGGGTGAGGATGCCGCTGGGCAGCAGGTGGAGCGCGTACTTCTGCTGCGTCTCGCCCTGCCCGATGACGACGGTGTGGCCGGCGTTGTTGCCGCCGTTGAACTTCACGACGAAGTCGACGCGGCTGCCGAGCACGTCGGTCGCCTTGCCCTTGCCTTCGTCGCCCCACTGGGCGCCGATTATGGCGATCGCTGGCATGCGGGGGTCGCTCCTTGCTGACGGGCTGGTGGGGGGCTGGTGGGGAGGGTCCGTCGTCCCGGCCCGGGGTGACGGACATGAGGATAGGGTCAACGACGATGGACCCCCTCCTCGTGATCACCAACAGCGGCGCCGGCACGGCCGACGACGAGACGCTGGCTGCTGCCCTGAGGGTGCTGCGCGAGAAGTGCTCGGTCGAGGTCACCGCGACCGCCGACCCCGGCGAGCTCGACTCGGCGCTGCACCGCGCCGGCGGGCGTCGCATCGTGGTGGCCGGCGGCGACGGCTCGATGCACGCGGTGGTCGCGGCGCTCTACCGCCGCAACGACCTCGAGGACGCCGTCCTCGGGCTGCTGCCCCTGGGCACCGGCAACGACTTCGCCCGCACCAACCACATCCCCCTCGACGTCGAGGAGGCCGCGCGGGTCATCCTCGAGGGCACCCCCCGGCCGATGGACCTGATCGTCGACGAGGTCGGCGAGATCGTGGTCAACAACGTCCACGCCGGCGCGGGCGCGCAGGCCAGCCGCCGCGGCGCCCGCTGGAAGGACCGCCTGCACCAGATCGGCGTCGGCAAGGTCAACCTCGGCAAGCTCGGCTACCCGATCGGCGCCCTCCAGGCCGCCGTGCAGCCGCCGTTCATCCGCGTGCGGGTCGAGGCCGACGGCGAGGTGCTGGTCGACCTCGACGAGCCGATCCTGATGGTGGCGGTGGGCAACGGCGCCGACGTCGGCGGCGGCACCGCGCTCACCCCCGGGGCCGACCCCGGCGACGGCAAGGTCGACGTGATGGTCTCGCGCTCCGTCGGCCCGCTGGCGCGGGTGGCGTACGCCGCCGCGCTGGTCGCGGGGCGCCACACCAAGCGCGACGACGTGATCTACCAGCGCGCCACGACCGTCTCGGTCTCCGGCGAGCAGTTCTGGTGCAGCGCCGACGGTGAGATCTACGGCCCCGAGCGGCACCGCACCTGGCGCATCCAGCCGTCGGCCTACCGGCTGGTCGTCCCCGGCCCCTGACCTGGGTCCGGTCCCCCTGCGCCCGGTAGCCTGACCCGTCGTGGCGAGGCAGCGCGGAGGACAGCAGGGCGACCCGGTCGACTGGGTGACGAGGGCCGCCGACGACACCCTGCGCCACGCCGAGCAGAGCGGTGGGGCCGGCCGGCTGATCACCTGTGCGTCGGGCGCGAGCCCTTCGGGCCCGGTGCACCTGGGCAACCTGCGCGAGTTCCTCACCGTGCACTTCGTCGCCGAGGAGCTGCGCCGCCGCGGCGTGCCGGTGCGCCACCTGCACAGCTGGGACGACTTCGACCGGTTCCGCAAGGTGCCCGCCGGCGTCGACCCGTCGTGGGCCGAGCACATCGGGCGCCCGCTGTCCGGCGTACCCGACCCGTGGGAGTGCCACCCGTCGTGGGCCGAGCACTTCAAGGAGCCGCTCCAGGCCTCGCTGCGCGAGCTCGGGGTCGAGATGCAGGAGGTCTCGCAGACCGAGCAGTACCGCGCCGGCACCTACCGCGACCAGGTCCTGACCGCCGTCGAGCGGCGCGACGACATCGAGCGGGTCATGGCGCGCTACCGCACCAAGGCCGCCGCTCCGACCGAGGCCGCACCCGAGGGCGAGAACGCCGAGAGCACCGAGAGCGCCGAGAGCACCGCCGAGCAGGACGCCGACGGCACCGGGGCGCTGGCCCGCTTCCCCTACAAGCCGTTCTGCGCCGACTGCGGCCGCGACACCGTCGAGATGCTGTCCTACGACGAGGCCACCACCGACCTCGCCTACCGCTGCACCACCAACGGCTACGAGGGCGTCGCCACCCTGCGCACCCACACCGACGGCAAGCTCGTGTGGAAGGTCGACTGGCCGATGCGCTGGGCCTTCGAGGGCGTCGACTTCGAGCCCGGCGGCGTCGACCACGCCAGCCCCGGCTCGTCCTACACCGTCGGCAAGGAGCTCGTCTCCGAGATCTACGGCGGCCGCGCGCCGACGTTCGTCGGCTATTCCTTCGTGGGCGCCGGCGGCCAGGTCAAGATGTCGTCGTCGCGCGGCGGGGTGCCGACCGCGGCCGACGCGCTGCAGATCCTCGAGGCGCCGGTGCTGCGCTGGCTCTACGTGCGCCGCGCGCCCAAGCAGGCCTTCAACGTCGACTTCGGCCCCGAGATCGTGCGGTTGTACGACGAGTGGGACTCGCTTGGCCGCAAGGCCGCCGACCCGGCCAAGCGCGACGCGCAGGTCCTCGCCTACGAGCGTTCCATCGCCACCGCCTCGGCGGGCACGCTGCCGGCGCCGCGGGTCGTCGTCCCCTTCCGGCTGCTCAGCTCGGTCGCCGACGTCACCCAGGGCTCCGACGAGCAGATCAGCCGCATCGTGGCCAGCGCCGGGCACCCCCACGACGAGGTCGCCGACCTCGAGCCGCGGCTGTCCAAGGCCGTCACCTGGATGCGCGACTTCGTGCCGGAGTCGGAGCGCACCACCGTGCGCGAGGAGCCGTCGCCGCGCCTGGCCTCGCTGACCGTGGACGAGGAGCGCTGGCTGGCCCAGCTGCTCGACCGGCTCCCCGACCGCCTCGAGCTCGACGAGACCACCTCGCTGATCTACGGCGTGCCCAAGCTCGCCCGTGGCCTCGGCGTCGACGACGCCCCGACCGACGAGGTGAAGGCCGACCAGAAGGCGTTCTTCGGGCTGCTCTACGAGCTCCTCGTCGACGCCGAGCGCGGCCCGCGCCTGCCGACGCTGTTCCTCGCGCTCGGCTCCGAGCGCGTGCGCACGCTGCTCACACCGCCCGCCGCTGGTTGAGAGCTCGACACCGGTGGTCGAGCAGCGAGCGCCAGCGAGCGTCGTCGAGACCTGGTGAGCCGGGGGTCACCGGTGGTCGAGCAGCGAGCGCCAGCGAGCGTCGTCGAGACCTGCTGAGCCGGGGCTCACCGGTGGTCGAGCAGCGAGCGCCAGCGAGCGTCGTCGAGACCTGCTGAGCCGGGGCTCACCGGTGGTCGAGCAGCGAGCGCCGGCGAGCGTCGTCGAGACCTGGTGAGCTGGGGAGGGGTCCCAGCCACCCGCTGCCGTGGTCTCGACGACGCTCGGTCCTGGCGGACCTCACTGCTCGACCAGCGGTGGGTCCGGCTTGACGAGAGCCCGACGACGTCCTGACGGTTCCCTGACATCTGCTCGCCAGAGTCGGGGACATGAACCTGATCGCACTCCTGACCACCGTCCTCGCCGCCCCGCTCGCCGCGGGCGCCTTCTCCCTGCCGAGCCCGGCCCCGGTCGTCGACGCCGCCGCCGAGGCCGGCCCGCCCGTGCTGCGCGTCAGCGACGTGACCAGCCAGGGCAGCGCCCGCCACGACCGCCTCGACCAGGCGTGGACCGACTGCCTCATCGAGGCGGGCGCCCCGACGGTGTCCGCCGACTCCGAGCCGCGGGCCGTGCCGAGCCAGGCCTTGTCGGAGGACACCGGGCTCGTCCTAGACTGGCCCGCGCCCGCGTCGGCCCGCGCGGCGTGCGCGTCGGTCGAGCCGCAGTACCCGCCCGCGCTCGAGGCGGCGACCAACCCCGACTTCGCCGCGATGGCGCAGACCTACGTCGCGTGCCTCGAGGCCGGCGACCTCCACGTGCGGCTGCTCAACGACGAGAACCTCGACTGGACCTACCGCGCGGCGTACGACGTGCCGGCCGACAGCGTCGCCACCGAGGACTCCTGCCTGCTCGGCACGTTCGGGCGGGACTGACAGACGGCCTGACAGACTCTCCGGTCGTGGCACGCATCCTGGTCGCCGAGGACGACCCCAAGCAGGCCGAGCTGATCCGTCGGTACGCCGTCGCGGAGGGCCACACCGTCGCCGTCGTCGGTGACGGCGGGGCCGCCCTCGACGCCGTGCGCCGCGACCGCCCGGACCTGCTCGTCCTCGACGTGATGCTGCCGGGCGTCGACGGCCACGACGTGACGCGGCTGCTGCGGGCCGACCCCGGGACCGCGGCGCTGCCGATCCTGATGCTCACGGCGCGGGCCGGGGAGGACGACCTCCTCCTCGGCCTCGACGTGGGCGCCGACGACTACGTCACCAAGCCCTACAGCCCCCGCGAGCTGATGGCGCGGGGGCGGGCGCTGCTGCGGCGTCACGCGGCCGCCGAGGTCGAGCCGGCGCGGCCGCCGCTGCGGGTCGGCGAGGTCGAGGTGGTGCCGGCGCGCCACGAGGTGCTGTTCCGGGGCGCGCGGGTGGACTGCACGCCCGGGGAGTTCACGCTGGTGGAGCTGCTGGCCTCCGAGCCGGGCCGGGTCTTCACCCGCGACCAGCTCCTGCGCCGCCTGCACGGCGCGGAGGGGTTCGTCTCGCCGCGCACCGTCGACGTCCACGTCGCCAACCTGCGCAAGAAGCTCGAGCCGGCGCTGGTCCGCACGGTCCACGGGGTCGGCTACGCCTGGGCGGTGCCGTCGTGAGCTCCCGGCTCGCGTGGTTCCGGGGGCTGCGGCTGCGGCTCTTCGCGCTGGGCGCGGTCATCGCGCTCGTCGCCGTCGTCGCTGCCACCTGGGCGACGGTGCGGGCGACCACCGTCGCGGTGCAGGAGGAGCAGCGCGAGTCGCTGCACGCCGACGCCCAGACCTACGACGCGCTGCTGGGCTACGCCGCCACCCACCGGTCGTGGTCGGGGGCGTCGGGGCTGGTGCGGCGGCTGGCCCGCGAGCACGACGGCGCGGTCGTGGTGACCGACCCGGGCGGGCGGGTCCTCGTGTCGTCGACGGCCTCTCAGGTCGGCGACGCCCTCTCTCCCGACGACGCCCGGGCCCGGGTCGACCCCCTCGACGTCGACGCGGCGCTGTTCGACCCGGGAGCCGACCCGGACGAGTCGGTCGAGCCCTCCCCCGTGCCGGGTCCGGTCGACGAGGCGTGCGGCGCCTCGACCGGCCGCGGCACCGAGCCGAGCGAGTGCCGCACCGCGGTCGTCGCCTCCTCGCTGCGTCTCGACCCTCGTCTCGAGACGCCGCTGACGGGGGCGACGGTCGGCGCCGACCCCGCCTGGCGGCTCCTCGCGCTGCAGGTCAGCGACTGCCTCACCGGGGCCGGGCTGCCGGGTGCGACGCAGGTGCTGCCGGGGCCGGCCGTCGAGGTGCCGTTCCGCGACCACCGACGGGTCGCCACGGGGTGCCTCGACGACGCGCTGCGCGCCGCGCTCTCGCCGTACGTCGCCCCACCGGCGCTGCTCCACGTCGGCGGCGGGGGCTCACGCGCGGAGGTGTTCTGGGACCTGTCGCCGCGCAGCCAGGGGCGGATCGCGCTGCTCGCCGGGGCGGTGCTGCTGGTCGTGCTCGGGCTGTGCGCCCTGCTCGCCGCCAGCATTGCCGGGCCGCTGCGCCGCACCGCGGCCGCCGCCCGCCGGGCCGCCGACGGCGACCTGTCCGCGCGGGTGCCCGCCGGCCGGCGCGACGAGCTCGGCGAGCTGGCCCGGGCCTTCAACCTGATGGCCGAGCGGCGCGAGCAGCTCGAGGACTCGCGGCGCCGCCTCATCTCCGACGTCTCGCATGAGCTGCGCACCCCGCTGGCCAACCTGCGCGGCTGGGTCGAGGCGGCGCGCGACGGGATCGTCGAGCCCGACCGGGAGCTGATGGCGAGCCTGCTCGAGGAGAGCCTGCACCTGCAGCACCTCGTCGAGGACCTCGCCGGCCTCGCGCAGGGCGACGCCGGCGAGCTGCGCCTGCAGGTCGAGCGGGTGCCGCTGGCGCCGTTCCTGGCGCAGGTGGCGACGTCGTTCGAGGTGGCCGCGGCGGCCGGCGGCGTGCGCCTCGACGTCGAGTGCGTCGACGGCGCCGACGTGCTCGCCGACCCGGTGCGGCTGCGCCAGGCGGTCACCAACCTGGTCGCCAACGCGGTGCGCCACACCCCGCCCGGCGGGCGGGTCACGCTGCACGGCGCACCCGGGCGGGTCGCCGTCGAGGACACCGGGGAGGGCATCCCGGCCGGCGAGCTGCCGCACGTCTTCGACCGGTTCCGCCGGGTCGACCCGTCGCGCGCCCGCGCGACCGGCGGCACGGGCCTCGGGCTGGCGATCGTGCGCCAGCTCGCCGAGGCCCACGGCGGGTCGGCCCGCGCGGAGAGCGAGCTCGCGCGCGGGACGACCGTGACGCTGGACCTGTCCTAGGCCTCCGCGCCGTCGGCGCTCCCCTGCTCGGCCGGGGCGAGCAGCACGTCGTACGCCGTCTGGCTGGAGTCGCGCAGGAAGTCGCGGCAGCGCTCCCACTCCTCGGTCTCGCCGATCGACTGCGCGGCGAGCGCGAGGATCGCGAGGCACGCCAGGAACCCGCGGTTGGGCACGTGCTCCCACGGCACCGGGCCGTGGCCCTTCCAGCCGTTGCGGCGCAGCCGGTCGAGGCTGCGGTGGTAGCCGACGCGCGCGTAGGCGTAGACCGTCACGTCGGGCTGCCCCTCGCTGGAGGCGCGCGTCGCCAGCTCGGCCCACGCGGTCGGCGAGGCCGGGTGGCGGCGTACGACGGCCATCGGGTCGGCGCCCGACGCCAGCTCCTCGTCGGCCGGGTCGGCGGGCAGGTGCGTCGCCGGCGGGCCGGCCATCAGGTCAGGGTGGGAGTGGGTCACCCGGCCATTGTCGCGCCCGCCGCCCCGAGGCCGCTCAGGGGAGGGCGGAGGGATCCCAGCGAATGCTGGGATCCCGACACCTCAGCCGATCGACTTGCCGGCGGAGCGGAGGTGCTGGCAGGCCTCGACGACGCGGGCGGCCATGCCGGCCTCGCCGACCTTGCCCCAGGCGCGGGGGTCGTAGGCCTTCTTGTTGCCGACCTCGCCGTCCACCTTGAGGACGCCGTCGTAGTTGCCGAACATGTGCCCGGCGATCGGGCGGGTGAAGGCGTACTGCGTGTCGGTGTCGACGTTCATCTTCACCACGCCGAAGTCGACGGCGGCGCTGATCTCCTCGGCGGTGCTGCCGGAGCCGCCGTGGAAGACGAGGTCGAACGGGCGGGCGTCGTCGCCCAGGCCGAGCTCGGCGGCGACGGCCTGCTGGGCCTTCTGCAGGATCTCGGGGCGGAGCTTGACGTTGCCCGGCTTGTAGACGCCGTGGACGTTGCCGAAGGTCAGCGCGGTGAGGTAGCGGCCCTTCTCGCCGGTGCCGAGCGCCTTGACGGTCGCGATGGCGTCCTCGGGGGTGGAGTAGAGCTTGTCGTCGATCGCACCCTCGACGCCGTCCTCCTCGCCACCGACGACGCCCACCTCGATCTCGAGGACGATGTTGGCGGCCTTGGCCTTGGCCAGCAGCTCCTCGGCGATCTGGAGGTTCTCGTCGAGCGGCACGGCCGAGCCGTCCCACATGTGCGACTGGAACAGCGGCTGCTCGCCGCGCTGGACCCGCTCGACCGACACGTCGAGCAGCGGGCGGACGAACCCGTCGAGCTTGTCCTTGGGGCAGTGGTCGGTGTGCAGCGCGATCAGCACGCCGTAGCTCTTCGCCACCTCGTGGGCGTACGCCGCGAAGGCGAGCGAGCCGGTCACCATGTTCTTCACGCCGGGGCCGGAGAGGTACTCCGCGCCGCCGGTCGAGACCTGGATGATGCCGTCGGAACCGGCATCGGCGAAGCCCTGCAGCGCGGCGTTCAGCGTCTGCGAGGACGACACGTTGATCGCCGGGAAGGCGTAGTTGCCCTTCTGGGCGGAGTCCAGCATCTCGGCGTACTGCTCGTGAGTGGCGATCGGCATGGTCAGACCCTAGTAGGACCCGCCGACTGGGCCCACCCTCCTACTGTGGTGGCGTGCACCGACGCCTGCGCCTCCACCGGTCCACGCGGGCCAGCACCCTGCAGCGCGAGCCCGACGACGTCTGGGTGCGGCTCACCGCCGCCGGCCTCGGACCGCACTGGTACGTCGACGCGGCGCCGCTCGTCGTCCGCGGCCTCATCGACCGCGCCGTCGGCGGCGAGGGCCGCCGCTGGCCGGTCCCCGAGCGCGAGCAGCTCCAGACCGGCGACAAGGCCGGCTTCTGGCGGGTCACGCAGGCCGAGGGGCACACGCTCGAGCTCGTCGCCGACGTCCGCTCGCCGGGCCGGGTCGTGCTGACCACCTCGGTGACGCCCACCGACGACGGCTGCCGGGTCACCCAGGACGTCGCCTTCGAGCCCGACGGGCTGATCGGCCAGCTCTACATGCTCACCGACCTCGCGGCCCGCGAGACCGTCATCGAGCTGATCCACCGCCGGCTGCTCGCCGAGCTCGGCTGAGACCGACCCGGGCGGACCGCGCGGTCACCCGCGCCAGGCTGTCTCGCCGGACAGGTCGGCGTGGGCGCGCACCCAGGAGTGCATGGCGATGGCGGCGGCGGCCGAGGCGTTGATCGAGCGGGTCGAGCCGAACTGCGCGATCGAGAACGTCGCGTCGCAGGCCTCGCGCGCCGACTCCGACAGCCCCGGGCCCTCCTGGCCGAACAGGAAGCAGACGTCGCGCGGCACCTCGGTCGTCTCCAGCGGCAGCGAGCCGGGGAGGTTGTCGACGCCCCACAGCGCGACGCCCGTCCCGGCCAGGTAGGACGCCAGGTCGGCGACCGTCGGGTGGTGGCGCACGTGCTGGTAGCGGTCGGTGACCATCGCGCCGCGCCTGTTCCAGCGGCGGTTGCCGACGATGTGCACCTCGGCGGCGAGGAAGGCGTTGGCGGTGCGCACGACCGTGCCGATGTTGAAGTCGTGCTGCCAGTTCTCGATCGCCACGTGGAACCCGTGGCGCCGGGTGTCGAGGTCGGCCACGATCGCCTCGAGGGTCCAGTAGCGGTAGCGGTCGACGACGTTGCGGCGGTCGCCGTGCTCGAGCAGCGCGGCGTCGTACTCCTCGCCGGTCGGCCACTCCCCCACCCACGGACCGACCCCGACCTCGGGCGGCCCGTGCGGCATCGGGTCGTACGGCGCGCGCTCCTCGCCGGTCCCGTCCGCGGTGTCCTCCACGAGGGGCGAGCCTAAGACGTGGCTCACACCCACGCGGGGCGGACAGGTGGCGGCCGGCCGCGGAAGGTAACGTGGCGCCGTGTCACTGCCGGACGTCACGTCCCTCGTCCAGCCGATGCTCCTCGGCATCAAGTGGCTGGACCCCGAGTGGCTCCAGCAGCACTACGGCTCGGCGTTCATCTGGATCGCGCTGCTGATCGTCTTCGTGGAGTGCGGGCTCTTCTTCCCGTTCCTGCCGGGCGACACGCTGTTGTTCGCCCTCGGGCTGTTCATCGCGGGCAGCAACGCGACCGGCTACTCCGTCTTCGGCTTCACCAACGAGCCCGTCGAGCTGGTGCTGGCGATCCTGCTGCTCACCGTCGCGGCGTTCGCCGGCAACGTCGTGGGCTACGAGATCGGCCGCAAGATCGGGCCACCGCTCTACGAGCGCGACGGCCGCATCCTCAAGCGGAAGTACCTCGACAAGACCGCGGCGTTATTCGACCGCCACGGCTCCAAGGCGCTGGTGCTGGGCCGGTTCGTGCCGTTCGTGCGCACCTACATCACCGTCGTCGCCGGCGTGACCCTGATGACCCGGCGGCGCTTCTTCCAGTGGAGCGCGGTCGGCGCCGTGCTGTGGGTCGTCTCGATCACGCTGCTGGGCTACTTCCTCGGCGCGGCCTTCCCGTGGCTCGGCGAGAACATCGACTACGTCACCGTCGCGATCCTGGCCTTCACGGTCGTGCCGCTCGTCATCGAGTGGGTCAAGCACCGCCACGACGGGCACGGCGACGCGACGGCGGCCGCCGAGCGCTGAGCCCGCGACGTACGCCGGCCCGCGGGTCGGCCGAGTCCGACTGAGCGTGCCTGAGCCCGGCGGGGCTCAGCCGCGCGCGGCCGCGGCAGCGTCGAGGTCGGCGCGGGTGAGCACGGAGCGCACCTCGAGGCCGATGTCGGCGAGCGGGTTCTCGCCCTCGGGGCTGCGGTCGATCGCGCAGACGACGACCTCGACGACGGCGCCGAGCTCGCGCAGCGCGCGGGTGGCATCGCGCACGGCGCCGCCGGTGGTGATGACGTCCTCGATGAGGGTGATCCGTCGACCCGCGACGTCGGGGCCCTCGGCGAGCTTGCAGGTGCCGTACTCCTTGGCCTGCTTGCGCACGAACAGGCTCGGCAGCCCGGTCAGGCTGCTCACCACCGTCGCGATCGGCACGCCGCCGAGCTCGAGCCCGCCGAGCAGCTGGGTGCCGTCGGGGAGCTTGGCGACCATCAGCCGGGCCACCCGGGCGAGCAGCAGCGGGTCGGCCTCGAAGAGGTACTTGTCGAAGTAGGTGTCCGACACCTGACCCGAGCGGAGCGTGAACTCGCCCGAGAGCCGGCAGGTCGCGTCGATGTCGGCGGCGAGGCCCGGGTCGACGGTGCTGGCGGCGGTACTGGCCGTGGTGCTGGGCAGGTCTGCGTGGTCGGCGCTCACGGCTCGCCACGCTAGCGTGCTGAGGTGAGCTCCGTGCGTCTGGCCACCCGCCTGCAGGGCATCGCCCCGACGATCTTCACGCAGATGTCGGCGCTCGCGGTGCGCACCGGCTCGGTCAACCTCGGGCAGGGGTTCCCGGACGCCGACGGCCCGCCGTCGGTGATCGCGGCGGCCGTGGCGGCGCTCGAGGGCGGGCGCAACCAGTACGCCCCCGGCCCCGGCGTGCCCGACCTGCGCGCCGCCGTGGCGCGCCACCAGGCCCGCCACTACGGCATCGAGCTCGACCCCGACAGCCAGGTCGTCGTCACCACCGGTTGCACCGAGGCGGTCGCCGCGGCGCTGCTCGGGCTGGTCGACCCCGGCGACGAGGTGGTCGTGCTGGAGCCCTACTACGACTCCTACCGCGCAGTGCTGCAGATGGCAGGCGGCACCCGCCGGCCCGTGACGCTGCGGGCGCCGGCGTTCCGCCTCGACGTCGACGAGCTGCGGGCGGCGGTCACGGCGCGCACGCGGTTCGTGCTGCTCAACTCGCCGCACAACCCGACCGGCACCGTGCTCACCCGCGCCGAGCTGCAGGCCGTCGCCGACGTGGCGGTCGAGCACGA
>Ga0325401_1001992_pt1 | contig 17816 bp, 11 predicted proteins | sample PopdelMetagenome_FD_205666 | JGI IMG/M metagenome (GOLD analysis project Ga0325401, IMG submission 205666) | Populus deltoides microbial communities from Bellville, Georgia, United States - Xylem-PdKOR-R2 | ecosystem: Host-associated > Plants > Phyllosphere > Stem > Wood/Secondary xylem | place... | reverse complement strand
TAGCTGCCGCATCGTGAGTTTGAGGGGAGATGTTAAATAATATTTATGTAGTCTTATTTATTAAGGGTAGAATAGTACTTTCAGTTTGACCTATATATACTTTATTTGTATTTAGGTTAAGACTATGTATTCATAATATACAGATTATTCAGAATTCTAGCCTCCTTTCTCTATTTGATCTCAATTAATTTAACACACTACTCATCTACTATTTATTTAGTTTTCTTCTTGGGCATAATCAAGGGCATGTGAAGCCCAATCCAGGTCATAAAAGAAACTGAGTCATTACAATTTTGATCGGCTCCAATTCGATTGAATCAGAACCTAACAGACATCGGTGTGGTATAGAAATTAAGAACACATCACAGGGAATGTATAAAATGAAATTAATAAAAGAATCGGGAATCACCAAGCTTATATCCATCTACAATCTAGAACAAAATGGACTTTGGTTTCTTACATCAATTTTCTTCAGAGTTCACAGCTATGACAATAAGCTACCAAAGACAAACATGTTCTTGAAAAATTTGGTCTCATAACCTGGATCACGGATTTGAGAGGTCCTGAGTTAACTTGAGTCATATTTTATGTTATTTTTTCATATATTTTTTCAATTTCATCTTTAAACACTAGGTTGATTGAGAATTATGCTTTGTAATTTGTTTCAACATACTTTTATGAGGTTATCATGGTCTTATGACTCAGCTTATGAATTTCGCATGTTAACATATCATGGGATCATGATAACCTCATATAATATATATCAAACCCAGGATATTTATAATTGATTTAAGCAAGCACACTCTCTCACCAGTAGATAAGTGACGCCCTTTCCAGGCAGCCAACTTGCTATTGATTCTATTAACAATAGTTTTCCACATGAGATGAAGATGCACAAATAGGCAGGCCCAAATGCTTAAATGGCATCCCCTCCATCCTACATATTAGATTGCTAGCAGTTGAAGAAGAAACAATAGTTCTAGTGATTGAGCTCTAGCGGAAATTAACCTTCAGCCTAGAAATCAACTCAAAACATCACATAGTTCTTTTGATGTTTTGAAGAGATGGAAAATCATATGAACTGAAGATGAGTGTATCATCTACAAACTGAAAGTGACCAAAACAAATACCTTTTATAAGTCCCAAATCACATCTCTTTTTAGCATTCTACTAAGACCCTCAGTTGCTATATTGAAAAGAGATGTTGACAAAGAGTCCCCTCTTCGCAATCCCTTTCCCATAAAGAACTCTTTAGTTGGAGAGCCATTCACAAGAATTGAAAGTTTTGTTGTCGAAATACATTATTGTATCCATCATCTCCATCGTGAACCAAAACCCACACAAGCCATAACTGTTGAAATACCTGGGCAGTAATTGTTGTGCGTGGTCTAGGATCGTGTGCGATACCACTGAAAGGCCAGTGACCCAACTCTCTCTTGGGGGTGCTGGGGATTGGGGGTTAGGCGAGTGGGTTCTCAACGCATCTTTGTTTCTGCCTTTTAAAGAATTGCAAAGTCTTGATTTGAAGGCTAATGAATTAGCTGGGTGCCTCTGAGAATCAAGGTTGGTTCATATTATTGTGTTAAACTAAAATTAAAACTGATGAAATGGCTGTTGTTTAATGCTACTTATTTTGCTTTCATATTTCTCTAGCAGGCTTCGGAGTGTTGAAGCCTTGTATTAAATTCGCTGGTTCTCCAACTTCAGAGGATCTTAGCATGGGAGCACTGAATTTGTTGTGGTTGCTGGTGGGGGAATCAGTGGTTTGCTTCTTGCATTCTGGGCCCAAAATTGTGTTAGTTCGAAACTTGTCGGCAATTTTCTTGAATGTGTCCAGCTAATGGGTGCTTTATAGTGTGTTGACCTGATAGCTTAGCCTTATTGTTGATCGTTTCAATAGAGAAGTGCTGTAACTATATTTATCTGTGGAATCCTAAGTCTGTCTTGTTTAATTACTTTGTTTTCGCTTTTTTTTTTAAAAAAAAAATTTGCACTGACCATCATGTTGGAGTATTCTGATCAAGAAGTTAACAATGATAGAGTCCATCTTCAAGTTCAGTTTCTTATTGATCTCTTCCTAATTTAACATAAAAAATGAGAAAACTCCTACTAAAACTAACTCTTTCAACTTGTCTCAAGGTGTATGTATGCACCACAGATATCCTTTAATGATGGAGACCTGTTGCTTGGATCAAAACTCCATAAACATTATTTTTTTATTAAAAGATATATCAATGAAAAGATGGTGAATTGTATCTTGGTGGATAATGATTCGACTATTAATATACTAGCTCTTAAGATTATAAAAGAGCTCGAGATCGAGATTTATATCTATGTTTATATATAAAAAACAATGTCATTTTGACACACAAATATAAAATTAGATTGATACAAGTTGACCCTATAAAAAACCATGATACAAATCTCACTCCAGGTTAAACCACGAGCAGTGTCTAACAAGGATTGTTTGGAAAAAGATTCTGGAAGCCCACCAGTATGCATAAGGAATCACCAGGAAATTACTCATCTTGGCCAGTAGTGCTATAAAGAAGAGAAAGTGGTATATCTACTTTCTCATCAATTACGACAATAATTGACTCCCAGTCAATACGGTCCACGCAAATTGTTTGGTGAGGTTTACATGCCAACAAAACTAATTTGAATATTTTTAACGTGGGTAAACTATTAAATGTTGTAGTGAGGTAACGTTATGTTTTCTTTATTTAGAGAGAAAAAAATATTATATTTAGAAAGGTTTCTGATTAATTAAATACACTACAAGATTTCACAGTTTTACCGATGGAATTATTCCGTCGGTGTGTGATTAGAAGTTCGTCGGTGATTTATTTACCGACGTCTTCACCGATGGATTCGGTCCGTTGGCTTTCCCTTCGTTGGTGATTCCCCATTCCGTCTGTATATCGGTCGGAAAAACAAAAAAACCATTTGCCGATGGTTTTACAAATGGAATTTGCGCGTAAAAAAAAGATTCCCGCTTGAAATATATCGACGGATTTTTATTTCGTCGGTGATATCGTGATTTACTGACGGCTACTTACTGTCGGTAAAGCTGTCGGTGAGTGTATGAAATACCGACCGAATATATCCGTCTGTAAATTCATCGGTAAGTGTGGCAGCTACTGTAAAATGCCGACGGATTAAGTCCGTCGGTAAGGCTGTCAGTAAGTGTTTAAAATAACGACCGAATATATCCGTCTGTAAATGCGTCGGTGAATGCTACTGTCAGATGCCGACAGATTCATTCCGTCGGTAAAACCCTTGGTAATATTTTTTTCTAAATTTATTTTTAAAAAATTATTTAGAATATATAATATAAAACTATATAAATTAATGGTAATAAAAACCAACTATGCAAATAAAATTTATATTAAACATCAAAAAAAAAAATCAAAGTTAAATAATATTCATTACAAACTGAATATGTTTCAAAAAAAAATATTAAATGAAGTTTTAAAGGTAAATAATGTTTATTACAAATTAATATAAAGGTGGAGCTGGAGGAGGAGGAGATCCTAGAGGAGGAGGCTGGTGGTTATAGGCCAAAAATGATTAGATGCTCATGTTCTACTATGTGTTGCCATGTTCATGACCATTTCGCGAAGCTGTTCATAAGCCGTTTTTTGTTGATCATGAGCTGCTTTTTGTTGTTCATACTCCGCTTTTTGTTGTGCTTGAGACGCTTTGATTTGTTCAGACTCCGCTCTTTGTTGTGCATGAGATGCTTTGAGTTGTGCGTACTCCGCTGATAGGTGGTTGTATTTGTTGGTGAGCTGAGTCGTGTGTTGCTGCAAGGCCACGAACTCCTTAGATTGGGAGCTCCCAATGCTTGAAACACTAGGGTCGACCGCAAGTTGTCGGCCATAGTGTTGGAGAGCTTGTAAACCCGATTTTTATCAGGTCCACCTGACGATCCAATCTCCATCCACAAATCCGGATCGAATTCCGGATGGGTCAAAATATCGTCCCCGTATCTCTCCCTCAACCGATTATTATAGGTCTCTTGAAAATAAAAAGAGTAATCATCATATTCAATTCAATAAACATAATAACTTACAAAATAAAATGGTTGAACAAACATACCACGAAATGTTGAGCGACCAGCTCTGGTTTTCGTTCTATGGATCTACACAATTTTATATAAATAATTATATAATTAAATTCAAATGTTAAAAAAAATTCGACAGCACCTCCTCTATACTGGATACTACCCAAATCCACAAACCTACACATATTAACAATAGCCACAACCAATTTACCCAATCTATACTAATTATTCCAACCTATTCAATTACTAATCCTAAGGTAAATTCAACATTAAGAATTACAATTCAACAAATTATTCAATAATTATGCCAATACAACAATAAAATATATTCAATAAATAAATAAAAAAACTCTAGACTAACAATTAAAATTAATGGAAAAAATTAAACATAAATCATGCAATAATAGAGTAAAATTAACAATTATTCCAAAATATTCAATTACTAATACTAAGGTAAATTCAACATTAACAATTACAATTCAAAAAATTATTCAATAATTATGCCACTACAACAAAACAATAAATTCAAAAAAAAAAACTCTAGATTAACAATCAAAATAAATGGAAAAAATTAAACACAAATCATGCAATAATATAGTAAAATTAATAATTATTCCAACATATTCAATTACTAATTCTAAGGTAAATTCAACATTAACAATAAATATTCAACAAATTATAATATAGAAAACTTGCAAGAGATTGCAGGTGAAAGCTTTGAAGAATGGAGAGGAAAAAAATCGAAATTTAAGGTGAAAAACTGAGGAGAAGAAAAAATGAACTGAAAGGGCGGTCGCTGGAACTTATATGGCAGTTTTATTGACGGATTCACCAACAGATATAAAATTAATTATTATTTTAATTTATTCCGTTGGTGAAGTGTCAAAACTCCGTCGGTAATTTTTGAATTTCGCACCCAAATTTTTAATGACCCTCCATATTTTTCGTGGTCCGTCGGTAATTCCGTTGGCAAGATGACGCGGCCAGAGATGCATTTAATGCACAACCCTTTGGAATTCGCACAGTCCGTCGGTAATTTTGTCGGTAAAATTGACCCGCCGACAACTTACCGACGGACGTATATCCATCGGTATTGACGTCGGTGATTGTGGCATTTCAAGTAATTATTTTCGAACTCTCTGTGAAATGCCGACGGACTTATTCCGTCGGTATGGACGTCGGTGATTGTGGCATTTCAAGTAATTATTTCGTGTTACAAAATATATCATCCATGATCTATAATTATTTCAAGTAATTATTTCGTGATTGTGGCATTTCAAGTAATTATTTCAAGTAATAAATATTTCGTGTTACAAAATATATCATCCATAATCTAAATTACATGAAAGAAAGGGTTTTACACAGGGCTTCATTTTGATTGTTAGTTAGAATTTTCTTCTTCTTCGTCATCAATTGAATTGTCATCACCTTCATCGCAATCTTCAATATGGATATCATCTTCTTCATCGACATTTGCTTGTCCGCTAGAGCTCAAAACAACATTCAACTCCTCTGCGTTAACATCAACAAGACTATCATCGAAAACACGAAAATTTGAATTTTCTTCCAATTCAATCGAAGGAGCGACTCAATATGGTTCAACCAACTCACAAACTTGAAAGACTTCATCTCGCACACTTGTGTCTTCGTTCTCATCCTGAACAACCTCGACACGACCCCGGGGTTTTGTTTTTAAAATGGACAACCAATCAACTCTTGATCGATCCTTTCTAAATGAAGGGGTGTATGTGTAATAAACTTGTTGACATTGCTTTGCGAAAACGAAGACATCGTTTATGTTGCAGAGTCTAGCTTTTGAGTTGATTTCGACCAGACCATAGTGTGGATCAACTCTGATTCCTCTGTCAGTCGTGTCATACCAATAGCATTTGAATAAAAACACTATATTCTGCTCGTTATGATATTGCAGTTTGACAACCTCATCTAATCTACCATATTAGTCAACTTCTTCACTACTAGTGGATCCCTTAACACAAACACCGTTGTTGTATGTCTTTCTTCCTTGCCCGTATTCTTCAGTATGGAAAACATATCCATTGACAAAATACCCGTTGTAGCACTTACATTGTTGTTCCCTCTCTTGAATATAATCTGTTATCTGTTAGCCAAATTACATCCACTCTTCATTGTACTGTAACGTTTTGGCCCTCCTTTTGTGTCTTTCAGGACATTCTAACGCGGAGGATTCTTGGCTATGGTGTTAGACGGGGCAAACTCTACTACTTGGAATTAACAGATAATGGAGAATCAAAAATCAGTTAGGCAAATCATGTTAGTAGCAGAGACAAGGCTCAGACAGTTATATGGCTATGGCATCGTAGATTAGGACATCTTTCTTTTGGTTATCTAAAGAAACTACAACTAGTACTCTTTTCTGGTATTAATGAATTGGATTTTCATTGTGATACATGTGAACTGGCTAAAAGTCATCGTATCTCTTATTCCCCAAGTTTGAATAAAAGTTCAGAACCATTTGAAGTCATTCACACTGATGTTTGGGGTCCTGCAATTTCTAGCTCTCGTTATTTTGTGACTTTTATTGATGAATGCACGAGAATGACTTGGGTATCTTTACTTATACATAAGAATGATGTGTGTCTAGCTTTCCAGACATTCCATAGAATGATACAAACTCAGTACCAAAAACAAATTCGTGTGGTGCAGTCTGATAATGGCACCGAGTTTGTAGCTGTGTCTCTTGGGAACTTTCTGCGCAGCCATGGAATTCGCCATCAGACCTCGTGCACCTATACTCCACAACAAAATGGATTAGTTGAGCGGAAAAATCGACAACTATTAGAGGTAGTACGTGCTTCCCTCTTTGGTATGAACATGCCAAAATTTTATTGGGGTGAGGCTGTGAAATCTGCTGCTTATATCATCAACAAAACACCCTCCCGAGTCCTAGATTTTCAAACACCCTTACAAAAGTTACAATCCTTACTCCCAGTTCCCCATTTTCCCAACCTTGAACCCTGAATTTTTGGTTGTACCGTGTTTGTTCACATCCCAAAAATCTTACGGAACAAACTTGATCCATGTGCAAAACGTTGTTGGCTACTCTGATCTTCAGAAAGGATATAGGTGTTATGATCCCCACACCCGCAAAGTCCATGTGATATTGGATGCCTCCTTTCGTGAGCTCATACCTTATTACTCTGGGGGAGTCTTGAGCCATTCTCTTCAGGGGGAGAACTTCAGTAACGAGAATGAGGATCTGATGGATAAAGGAAGTGAGGAGTTTACCCAGTTAGAGGCTTTGATGGATAAAGTAAGTGAGGAGTCTATCCAGTTAGAAGAGAATGAACAATTGAATCCACAAGGCTGTGATCATAGCACTAATGCCGAGAATGATTCCACACATGAGGCTCTATTTTTTCCTGATGGATCTGCATCACCATTTGAGTTGCCCCTGTCTACACCATTACCTGCAGAATCATCCACGAATGTTCCTCCTCAGGTAAGTCATGGGATTAGAGAGTCTAATGAAACATATTGTCCTACAGAAAACCCCACTTCTAGATATCAACAAAGGATGAATAAAGGAATTCCGAAAAAAAAATATGAACCTGATCTTACAGTCAAAACCAAATATCCAATTAATAACTATGTGTCCTCTCAGAGGTTGACTCATTCATATGCACTTACTGTTAATCAACTTTCCACAGTTTCTATTCCTAGTAATGTGCAGGATGCATTGGCTAATCAAAGATGGAGAAAGGCAATGAATGAAGAGATGGAGGCTCTACAGAAAAATGCTACGTGGGAACTAGTTCCGCTGCCCAAAGGAATGAAGACAGTTGGATGCAGATGGGTGTTCACTGTGAAACTCAACCCAGATGGTAGTATTGACAGGTATAAAGCTCGACTAGTCGCAAAAGGATATACACAAAGGTATGGGGTAGACTATCAGGATACTTTTGCACCAGTAGCCAAGATCAATACTATTCGTATTCTTATATCTATAGCAGCAAATCGAGACTGGCCTCTGCAACAGTTTGATGTTAAGAATGCATTTCTTAATGGTGATCTAGAAGAAGAAGTCTAAATGGAACTACCACCTGGAGTTAACAGCAACTTAAGCAAAGGTGAAGTCTGCAGACTAAAGAAGTCATTGTATGGACTAAAACAGTCACCTAGAGCATGGTTTGGGAGATTCTCTGCTACAATGAAGGAGTTTGGCTATAAACAAAGTAACTCTGATCATACTTTGTTTATAAAACATAACGAAGGAAGAGTAACCGCTTTAATTGTATATGTGGATGATATGGTTATGACAGGAGATGATCCACGTGAAATGAAAGCATTACAGATATATCTAGCTACTAAATTTGAAATGAAGGATCTCGGACACCTTAAATATTTTTTGGGAATTGAGGTGGCAAGGTCAAGGCAAGGAATATCTCTTTCACAACAAAAATATGTGATAGACCTGCTAACTGAAACTGGAATGCTTAGTTGCAAACCAGTAGAAACACCGATGGAGATGAATCATAAGCTGGGAATTTTTCCAGATCAGGATCCAACAGACAAGGATCGTTACCAGCGATTAGTTGGAAGGCTAATCTACTTATCCCATACCAGACTTGATATAGCATATGCAGTAAGCGTGGTGAGTCAGTTCATGCATACACCAAGTAAAGAACATATGGAAGCAGTATATCGAATCTTACGGTACTTAAAAAGTTCTCCAGGAAAAGGATTGTTGTTCACAAAAAACAGTATTTCTAACATTGAAGGATATACAGACTCTGATTGGGCAGGAGATCAGACGACCAGAAAATCTACTTCTGGTTATTTTACGTTTGTAGAAGGTAATCTTGTCACTTGGAAAAGCAAGAAACAAAAAGTAGTAGCAAGATCAAGTGCTGAAGCTGAATTTTGAGGGATGGCTCATGGTGTATGTGAATTGATATGGATAAGGAATATATTAAGGGATTTAGGGATTGAATATACTGAACCTATGAATCTCTTCGTAATAGCAATCGCACAGAACCCTGTTCAACATGATCGCACCAAACATGTTGAGGTTGATCGTCATTTCATCAAGGAGAATCTCGATGAAAGAATCATACATGTCGTACCCTCTCGAGAGCTCGACGTCGTGGCGACCCGTCCTCGTAGCCGGGATTGATGTTGGGGTCTTTCTGTTGTGAAAAAGGGAGTCGCCACCTAGTATTATGGTCACTAGGAAACCTAACTGGTCTTTCAGAGATTCTAAGGCAAGGGACTGGTTGCGTAAAGGGAAGGTTTTAGCACCCCTAGTACGCCCTACCTAAGGTAAGCTGCTTGGTGTTTGATTTGCCTTATAACTGTTATGGTGTTGATGTTCTCTAATCCCGTCAGTTTCCTAGGATAAGTCTGCTCTGATGAACGAAATCTAGGGTGCTTTAAAAACCTATTTTTGTCTTAGTGTTTTATACTCTCACGGCTCGCAAACCGTGGAGTAAAAAAATTTGAAATGTCCTCAATTATAATCAAGGCTTCTTTCAAGGATGTGTGCGGATTTATTATTCCTAGAAAATTATTTTGGATATTTACCACTCCGGGTTTCTTTATCCAAATATTAACAGTGAATAAAAACAAATTATCCCCAATAATATTTTGGATATTCGTCCTTTAAGGATTTCTTTATCCAAATATTAGTGGTGAATAATAACAAATTATCCCCAATAATATTTTGGATATTCGTCCTTTAGGGATTTCTTTATCCAAACATTAGTGGTGAATAATAGATGAATTCCTCCCAAAATAAGATTTTTATATTTTTTGGAATATTGGCCAATACCCTTTGGAGTTTTACAAACATGTTGTAAAATCCAGAAATGCAAGAAAAATGATTTTTGTTGTGTTTAAGAAATCCATGCGAAAACACATTTTTTTGAAACTTCAAATATTTGTTTTTTTAGATAAAAAGACGTAAAAACAATGTTAGGGTATTGGTCGTATGCATGAAAACAAAACATTTTTTCATTTTTATATTTTTTTCTGATGTCTTGACGAAAACCGGGCATTTTCATACCAGATTTGTATTCTTTATAGTACAAAAATACAAACTTGCAGAAAATCACAGATTTTTGAATACATATTTGAAGAAAACTTTTGAATGGGCCATACCCGGCCCAAAAGGAAAATGGGCCGAAATCGGCCCAACAGCATGGGCTTACTTTCTACAGGGCTGGACTCAGCCCAGCAGCATGGGCTGGGCTGGGGTTCCAGCCCAAAACAAGTATGGACTGGTTACTGTACACCAGCACAGTAACCGGGTTACTGTGCATATGCACAGTAAGTAACTAGTGAAATAGCATTTCACTGTTCAAGTGAATTATATTTCACTTGAACAGTGAAATGCAAGGAAATGGTGCATGCACAGCGACGAGAAGGAGAAACAAACCTGGTGGCAGAAGCGATGTTGAAGACGATGGCGAACACTCCCTGTGATGCTGGTGGCGGTGGAGAGGCAGCCGACGAGGTCTCCCGGTGGTTCTGACGGTGGCAGTGGCTGAGAAGCTCAATGCCAGCAACTGCTTTTCTGCAGTATTTCTTCTCCTTTATGCAGATGCACCCGCCTCTGTTTTCCTTCCTCCTTTATTTCTGTTTGGTTCTTCTTCTCTTGATCGCGAGTGTTTCCTTCTGTCAGCTGTTCGCCCTCCTCAATGTACAACGGTTTCCCTAAATGGTAGCGCGACGTGTGGGAGAAAGATGATGAGCTGAGGAAGGAGGGTGGTGGCGTGGGGGAAAATGGTGGGCTGTTGATGAGAGGGAAAGGCTGTTGGAGGCTTGGGGGTTCTGTGACCGAAATCTCCAAAACCAGGGAAGCCGCTGGTGGCTGGCTTAGACTTGAAGATGAAGGGATGAAAAAGAGATGGAAAGGTAGAGGGGCTGGTGTGTTCTTTGGTCGGCTGAGGGGAAGAAGGAAAACGAAAGGAAAAAAAACTGGACTCGGGGAGAAGGGACTGTTGGTGCTGTGGTCGTCTCTCTCTCCCTGTGTTTTTTTTTTCCCTCTCTCTTTCTCCCTCCCTTTTTTTTCGTCTCCGTCCTCCTTTTATAGGCAAGGAAAGCCTTGCGGTGATAATGGTATCCGGGACAAGCCATAAAACATGCCCCATAATTTCAGCCATTTACTGCAAACCATATCCCTGTTTTGATGCTGAAAATGGCTTTCTTTTAAGGAGACAACAAATAATGCTTGACGCCGTTTCAAAATTTCAAAAAAAATTTAATATTGTAATCAAGCCGAATTGTAATTGGATCCCTTGATTTTAGCGCATCTTCTGGTTTGGTCCTTGGTTTTGGATCGTGTCAAATAAGTCCCTAATTGGCCATTAAACTTCAACATATATGCAATTAAGCCCTCGATTTAGCCCAATCAACTCTCAAAAATCATAATTTGTCCCCAGAACTTTAATTTCTTCCAATTAAAACCTAATTTGACTTAAAAATCAATTTTCTTTGCAATCAAACCCTATAAATTCAATTAAACCTTCAATAAAATCCAATTGAGTCCATAAACATCCAATTTCAGACTTTTCTCTTCAAATTAAATTTTCCTTCTCAACAGGGCTCTCCTCCTTCAAGAATATACTGTCAAAAATCCAATCTTTGTATTTTTAACCTCATTGACCAATTTTCCGACCATTTTCTGAGCGCCTCTGCCTCCTGTTATTTTTCTAACCTCCTTTGGCTATATATATATATATTTTTTATATATATATTTTGTGGGGACCCAAAAATGGGTTACAACAATACAATTTCCATTTATACAATCTAAGAGTCAACTGGCTGATGTACTCACGAAGGCAGTTTCAGGAAAGACATTTCATGATATAATTGACAAGTTGGGCATGATAAACATCTATGCACCAACTTGAGGGGGAGTGTGCGCATGAACTGTATTAAATCCTAGATTGATTCGTATTTGTATACATATAGGAATCCTAGATTGATTCGTAGTTGTATATATATAGGAACAAATAACTTTCCTGCTTATCTACTCTGTAGTTTTCCTATTCTATCTCTGAAGTGTAACTATATATATTGCCTCTTGTGGAGAAGAATAATACGAAAGAAATAATATTACAGAAACCCTATTGTTTACACTTTTATCTTAAAAGTTATGTTAAAATTAAATGTCAGAATTACCTATAAAAAGAGACAATTCTGACATGGTTTTGATAATGAAGAAAACTTCTAATCTTTTTAAAACTCTTCTCTTTTACATTTTTTTAGTCAAAATTCTTACAAAGAGTAACATAAAAATTTTAGTTCACCATTTATTCTTGGTTGTGCTATCAAGAATTAGAGATTGAGTAAGTTTGAAAATAATATTACAATTACATTGCTAGCACGAAAGAGCAGGTAAGAAATTGTTTTATGATAATTTATTGTCAATCTTTTGATTTTAATTTGTGGCTATCCGTACAAAATAGATCTCATAGACTTATCAAAATTGAAAATGGTATTGAAATTTTTAAAATTATAAGTGACTATATGGACAATGATAAAAAATTACTTTTTATGGATGTTAAAGCCATGAATATTTTATAATATACATCGGGCAAAAGTGAATTTGATAGAATTATATTATATAAAAATACTTAGAGATATATAGCATGCATGACAAGTAACTCATAAAGAAATTAGTAAGTTAAAAAATCTAAAATTACATGTTAATTCATCGATATGAATTGTTTAAAATGTTTGGTGACTTCATAACTAAAATGTTTATTAAAATGACTAAAATAATTAATAGTTTATTAGTATGGATGTTTTTAGTAATGCTGAAATTATAGAGAAGTGATCATTAAGTTGATTTTTTTATATGCGTAGAAATCAGGTCATTATAAATTTAATAAACTATTTAAAGTGTTCCAATGGAAAGAAAATGGGTGTTGTGAGTTTGAGTCTGCATTTTTCTCTACTTTCTTTTTGGTTTTTTTTTCGTCCCTTCCTCAAAATTTAGGGTATTAAATTTCTTTGTTTCATCGGAAGATGCCTTACTCTTTGTTGACTGTCTTTCTGTTTTTAGTTGCATTGTTACGCTATATGTGTGTTTATTGAGGCTTTGGCTGCCTTTTTTGCTACAGTTATGAGGTTTCTTGGGCATAGTCTTTTGGTTAGCTTCAGCCCTCTATTATCCATTCTTTATAGAGGTGGTGTTGTCTTTGTTTCGCACAAGGTGGCATGTGTCTTGAAAGGAAGTTTACTTGGTTTTCTTTACATGTGTGTTTCTTGCATGCTACTTGTTTGGCAGAAGTCTTCTGAGAGATCGACCTTTTTTATTCAATTGTTTTGGTTAGGCTGGGTGCTTGATTTGTGTTAGGCTGTTAAAGTTTTTTCCCTTTCTTTATAAGAAAGAAATATTTCTTTTGTGCTTGGGAACACACCTTTGTAGCTTTAGAGATGATAGAAAGTTTGCTTTAAAAGGCAACATTGTTCTTTATGGTTTTTTCAACATGGGTTTCCTTAAAAAAAATTTAGTTTTGCATGTTTATTTATGTTGCTCATCCATATATTGCAACAGGTCTTTCTAGAGGTAACTTGGGTGAGGGAAAAACTGTGCCACGAAAATAAGAGGCTGGAGTTTTATTTTGCTTTAGATTCTTCCCTTAATTCCAACCTTGGTTTGTTTTCAGTTCTTTGGTCTTTCTTTTCGTTAGTCTTTGATTTTTGTTGGATTCTTGCTTTATGTTAGGTTGTACGAGGATTTTCCTTTTGTTTTTTTTTTTAAAAAAACATCTTGTGTTTAGGAACACAGCTTTGTACCTTTGGAGATGATAGGAGGCTTTGATTTTGAAGACAACACTTTTTTTTTAAGCTTTTTCGACTTGGGTTCCCCTGAAAAATTGTTTTCTTTTTGCATGTTTGTTTGTGGTGGTCATACATACATGTTACAGCAGGTCTTTGTAGAGGTCACTTGAGGAAAAAAAATGTCAGGAAAAACAGAGGCTGAAATGTTCTTTTGCTTTAGATGTCTTACCTCAGTTTCAACCTTTGTTTGCCTGTAGGTTGCGGTTGATAAGTTCTGTGTGTTTTTAGGATGGGGGCTGCTTGGGTTGGATCTGAATCTTTGTATTGCTTTTACGAAGCAGGAATTGAACATCTTGCAGTGGGGCTGTCCAGATTTTTTAATATGGTTGAGTTCATGCTTAGCCTTGTAAAACCTCTTCGTTATAGAATATTAATATGATTAAGCATCAGGGAGTTTTTTTCTAGGTCGTTGTTGCTGCTGTTGTTAGGCAAATGTTGCCATTTATAGACCTTTTCAGTCCTCAAAATATATAATATGGTCATGAATGGCATAAGATGTTTGTTCATCTTTTTTTATATTCTGAAAAGTAAATATATGCGTCTCAGTTATCATTGCAATGTTATTTCACTCCTCTTAGAAATATTTTAGCAAATTAAGTGCCACATCTAATTAGATGTTTCCCTATCATCAAAACCCTTATGAGCTTAGGGTTTGCTTTCTCCCCTTTCATTTTAAACTTTATATTCATCTTTTAACTGTTTTTATCTTACCTTTACTTAATCATCTTATAACATGAAGAGGATGTCGCTAACTTCCTCTTAGTTGGCGAGTCTGTGGAGAACTTCTTTGGCTCATCAGCACAACATTATGTGTGCGTAAGAGAGTACAATAGTCCTTCCATCATCAAGCCTCTGATGATAGCAAAGCTCAACAAACCATGATTTCTTAGCTTAGATTTGACGTGTTCATACTTGGCATTAATTAATGGCTGCAAGATTGTCGTTTCCAATGTCTTTAAAAATGTCGCTGAAAACAATCTCGATAGGCTGCCTCAACAGTGAGGACCGTCTGGAGCAGCTGCTGCACCAGACATCCACTGCTTCGTTGAGCTCGAAAACCCCCTCCATCATCCAGCCCCAATACTCCAGCAAACATCATTTCACAGTGTGCATCGCCCCTCAGCATTATCTCTGTAGCCAAATTAATACAATCACCAATGACCCATCAAAAGTTACCTGCCGAAATTTCAGTTTTGGAACGAGATTTACGAATGAACTGAAAAGGGTACCTCAATTGTGTTACTCAAATGAGATTAAAAAAAATATATATATATCAAGTAAGGCACATTGGATTGGTTAAGGAGACTCTTGCAACAAGTATCATTGGTTAAGGTCCAATTGCTTAACATGCCTCATACTTTTTTTCTTTAATGTTCCTATAAAAAAAATGAAAAACAAAAAAAAGCTTCTCCTCTCCCTAATGCTATAAAATCTTATGTGTTTTAGAAATTAGATCTTTTATTTTGCTACACTAATAATATCAGGCTTAACTTACTGACCCTATAGCTTATGTTTCATCACAGCAGACTAAATAAGGTTCAAGATAGCATGATTGAAAAATAAAGTGCCTTTGTTAAATCTCCTCAACCTCAAGCACCAGCTGATTCGGCTCCAACTGTCAAAAAATAGCGCACCTCAGCCTCCTTCCACTCAGAGGTGCCTTCTCTAACCTTCAAGCGTCTCCTTTTTTTTCTCTCTAGCTAGGCATATGTCATTGCGGCAACAATTGCTTACTAGGGATAACATTAGCTTTTTAGCTTCCATTGGTTTAGCCATGCATTGCCTCTTTCATTTCTTAACTGATTGTTTTTAACATTCATGTTGATTTTTTTTTCTAGATGAAGCTCTCAAATGTTCTTGGAATCAACAACTTAGGTTATATGAACATCACCCTTTTGCTCACACATACATATAAAACAACTTTGGCATGCTTAACTGTCTTACTATGGCTTTGTCTAAAATATGATGATTGATCTTTCGCTTAAGAGTTACTTTTCATGCCATTGTTCATTCTTCTCCCTTTCAATTTGCCTTAGCATTTGTTGTTTCCCTTTCAATTCTTCTACTTTTTATGATGTTCAAAAGAAAATTTTCCACCAACTACTTTGAATCTTATGTTCAAAGGACATTGGTTCAACTGTTACTTTTAGCCTGGAGTTCACGAGGAAGCAATGAGAAACTAGATTTGCCTTTCCAACTTCCATTAACAGTTTGAGTGGCCTGCACATTGGTTGCTTATGTTTATTGATGATAGCTTTTCTTGTCTTTTTTCTTTTCGTTCGTAATTCACAACGATAGATTGGGTCTGATTATCTTGGTCTGGAATTAACATGAAAAAAAGAAAAAGAAAAAAAGAAACATACATTCTCTACTTTAGATGGCTTGAGCATTGTTCACTAAAAAAACAGATTGGGTCGGATTATCTTGGTCTGAATTGAAATTGGCAGGAAAAAAATACAGAAACTTGCATTGTCTGCTTTAGATGGCTTGAGCATTGTTTGCTAGATGTTCATTAATTTTTCTTTTTGCAATGGACTCTTGCATATTTGACAGATCATGCTACCTTTTTCACGCTATTATTGTTCTCTTTTGAACTGCCAAGATGATTGGTTGGATAATAGCCACTGTGATTAGAGAAACTGAAATAATTTATAGTCTGCAAGTCTGTAAATTCATTACGGCAGTCATGTTTTTATCCAAACATTTGCCAAGAGTCAAGATCACCAAAGTTAATCAATAACAAAAAGATGAAAAAAACCCCTAAGATAAAAGTGACAAAATTCATAAAACTCAAACACATAATGTAATGCCAAATAATAAGATTAAAAAAATCAATTAAAGAAAAAATTGAATCAACCCAAGTTAATTTGACTTATTCACGACCTGGGATATAAAATAAAAATAATTTTATAAACAAAAAACCAAAATAAATAACAAAGTCTAAGGTCCAATAACTTAAGGTTGATGATAAAAAAAAATTATAGGGAGCAAATAGTGTAAATAGAAAGAGGATAATACCACATCCCCAAAAGAATAAAGAAATAAGAAGAAGATAAAACAAAGTCGTAAAACGAGGCTTTTCTATCCCCAATGAATATCAGCAGATTAAATACCACGGCACAAATAGAAAATGAAGAGGCCAGAAACACTAACCCATCCCAAAGAGATTGTCTAGGATGTTTTAGTCTAGGAAAAAGACGAAGAAAACAACGAGCATTAACAATGAATATTTCATGTTATCATCAACTCTAAAGAGCAGAATGATAAGAATCAACTTAACAAATTTACAGGCACATCTTTCTTTGAACAGACAACACAATAACCCTGACCATACTAAATGCTCCACCCACAGTAGAATCAGCTGATTGCGCCTTTCTTCAAGTTGTGTTAACGAGAAGCTATTTCATCAATCCGATTATATATCTTTTTAATTTACTTATTAAAATCGAATTTCTCTCTCTAGATAGTAATTTCAATGAAATAAATGAAAACGCAAATGTGAATCTTTTTTTTAAAAAAACATAATAGAAAAGGAAGCACCTGGTGGAGATTTGAAGCCTTATTGGTTGCGGCGGCGGCGGCTGCTTCCGAGAGCGGAGGAGGGAAAGAGAGAGAGCTCAAGTGGGGAGAGGTGAGGAATGTCAGACCAAAGTGAACAGAGCTTGATAGATGACTTTATTCTTTTCCAGATTCGCTAACAAACTAAAAGAATTGTATTCTTGGCGTTTACTGTTCATAACTAACAAACTAAAATTAAAACTAGAAGAATTATATATATATATATATATATATATAATTCTTCTAGTTTTAATTTTAGTTTGTTAGTTATGAACAGTAAACGCCAAGAATACAATTCTTTTAGTTTGTTAGCGAATCTGGAAAAGAATAAAGTCATCTATCAAGCTCTGTTCACTTTGGT
>Ga0325401_1001990_pt1 | contig 17823 bp, 12 predicted proteins | sample PopdelMetagenome_FD_205666 | JGI IMG/M metagenome (GOLD analysis project Ga0325401, IMG submission 205666) | Populus deltoides microbial communities from Bellville, Georgia, United States - Xylem-PdKOR-R2 | ecosystem: Host-associated > Plants > Phyllosphere > Stem > Wood/Secondary xylem | place... | reverse complement strand
ATTTTAGCGGCTTACTTATTCTTGTTTCGTGCTTAAAGTAGAAAACCTCACTAAATCCTACGCCAGCGGCGGCCGGTCGCTCACGGTGCTAGAAGCCGTCAGCTTTGAGCTGCACGCCGGCGACACATTCTCCATCGTTGGTCCTTCGGGTAGCGGTAAAACTACGCTGCTCGGCTTGTGCGCGGGCCTCGACCGGGCTTCCTCGGGCAGCGTTTGGCTGAACGGCATTCAGCTCGACAATCTCAACGAAGACCAGCGGGCCGCCGTGCGCAACGAGCACGTGGGCTTTATTTTCCAGAATTTCCAACTCCTGCCTACCCTCACCGCCCTCGAAAACGTGCTGGTACCGTTGGAGCTGCGCGGCATTTCGAACGGCACCAAAACCGCCCAGGCCTTGCTGGAGCGCGTGGGGCTAGGGGGCCGTGGCCACCACTATCCCACGCAGCTGTCGGGTGGGGAACAGCAGCGCGTGTCATTAGCGCGTGCCTTCGCCAATCAGCCCAAAATCTTGTTTGCCGACGAGCCCACCGGTAACCTCGACGCCGACACCAGCGCTACGGTGGTAGACTTGCTATTTGGCCTCAACCGCGAAGCCGGCACTACCCTGGTGCTCGTGACCCACGACCTAGAGCTAGCCGCCAAAACCCAGCGCGTGGTGCGCATTAAGGGTGGCAGCGTAGTCTCCGATTCGCTCACCCAACGGACTGCCGCGTCCACCCCGGCCCAATGAGCGGTCCGGTGAATGACGCCTTGCCTTCGGCCCGGCCGGGGGTGGGCTGGCTGTGGCGTATGGCCTGGCGCGACAGTCGGCGCAGCCGCTCGCGGTTGCTGCTGTTTTTGTCAGCTATTGTGCTGGGTATTGCGGCCCTAGTGGGCATCAATGGCTTCGGCGACAACCTAGCCCGCAGCATCGACGAGCAGGCCCGCGAGCTGGTAGGCGCCGATTTGGTGCTGTCGTCTAGCCAACCCTTTCCGTCGGCTTTGCAACCCACCTTGCGCAAGCTAGGTCGCACGCGCAGCGACGAGGTAGCGTTTTCCTCGCTGGTGCAGTTTCCCAAGGGCGAAGGTGTACGCCTGGCGCAAGTGCGGGCCCTCACCGGCGGTTTCCCCTACTACGGCGACTGGGTGGTGGAGCCAGCCGCGGCGGTGGCTACGTTCCGGCAAGCCTCGGCTGATAAGCAACGCGTGGCACTCGTGGACGACGCGCTGCTCGTGCAGTTCGGTGCCCAGCCCGGCGACTCGATTAAGGTGGGTAACCTCACGTTCCAGATTGCGGGGCGGGTGCGCAAGACGCCGGGGCAGTCGGAGTTTACCGCCTCTATTGCTCCCACGGTATTCATTCCGGGTGCTTTGCTGGCGCAAACGGGCCTGGTGCAACGCGGCAGCCGCATCCAGTACCGGCGCTATTATCAATTTGCTTCTACCATCAACGTCGATCAACTGATTAAGCCGCTCGAACCGCAGTTTGATAAAGTCAACATCGATTCGGACACCGTAGCGAGCCGCAAAAAGCAGACGGGCCGCTCCTTCGCCGACCTCACGCGCTTCCTGAACCTCGTAGCGTTTGTGGCCTTGCTGCTCGGTTGTGTGGGCGTGGCTAGCGCGGTGAGCTTGTATGTGCGCGAGAAGATTTCGGCCGTGGCGGTGCTGCGCTGCCTAGGTGCTAGCGGCTGGCAAGCGCTGCTGATTTACTTACTGCAAATTGCGTTGATGGGCTTACTCGGCGCCATCATCGGCGCTACTATCGGGACGGTCGTGCAGTTGCTGTTACCTAAAGTATTTGCGGGCTTCTTGCCAGTGGCCGTGAGTGTAGCCATTTCGTGGAAAGCTGTGGCGCAGGGTGTACTCACGGGCGTGCTGGTGGCCGTGCTGTTTGCCTTGTTGCCGCTGCTTGAGATTCGGCGCGTGTCGCCGCTGCGCACGTTGCGGGCTTCCTACGAGGAAAACACCAAGCGCGCCGACCCGCTCCGCTTCGTGGTGTACGGGCTGATTGTGGCCTTCATCACTGGTTTTGCTTACCTGCAAACCCGCGAGTGGAAACAAGCTTTAGGTTTTGCCACGGGCTTGCTAGTGGCTTTCGGTGCGTTGGCGGGGCTAGGGTATTTGTTGCGGCGCGTGGTGCGACGTTATTTTCCAAGTTCCTGGAGCTACGTGTGGCGGCAAGGCCTAGCTAATCTATACCGCCCCAACAACCAGACAATTACCCTAACAGTCTCGATTGGCTTGGGCGTGTTCTTACTGGCAACGCTGTATTTACTTCAAGGCTTGTTATTGGGCCGGGTACAAGTGGCGGGCAGTGGCAACCAGCCAAACTTAGTCCTGTTTGACATTCAGCCTCAACAACGCGCGGGGGTGGTACAACTGGTAAAAAGCCGGCAGTTGCCAGTGCTTCAGCAAGTCCCTGTCGTGACGATGCGCCTGGCGGCCATCAACGGTCGTACGGCCTCCGAGTTCAAGAAAGACAGCACGCGCGGCGTACCGAAGTGGGCATTCAGCCGCGAGTACCGCGTGACGTACCGCGACAAGCTTATTTCTTCCGAAAAGCTAGACCTAGGGCGTCCGCCGTCCTTAGGCGCCGATGGCACGCCGCGCATCTCTATTGAGGAAGGGTACTTCAAACGCCTCAAGCTAAAGCTAGGTGACACGCTGACGTTCAACGTGCAAGGCTTGCCGCTGACCACCATCGTGAGCGGCACGCGCACAGTGGATTGGTCGCGGGTGCAAACCAACTTTTTGGTGGTATTTCCGAGTGGTGTGCTAGAAGCGGCCCCGCAATTTTACGTGCTGATGACGCGCGTACCCAACAACAACGTGCTTGGCGGCGTGCAGCGCGAATTGGTGCGCAGCTTCCCCAACGTATCGGCCATCGACCTAGGTCTCATCCTAAAAACGCTCGACGACATTCTAAGTAAAATCTCGTTTGTCATTCGCTTTATGGCCTTGTTCAGCATTGCCACGGGGCTGCTGGTGCTCATTAGCTCCGTGTTCGTGAGCCGGTATCAGCGGGTGAAGGAGAGTGTCTTGCTGCGCACCCTAGGCGCGAGCCGGCGGCAGATCTTGCGCATTACCCTGGTAGAATATGCGCTGCTCGGGTTGCTGGCCGCTATAGCCGGCTTGGTGTTGTCTGTGTTTGCGGGTTGGGCGCTTGCAATCTGGGTGTTTGAAGTAAGCTTCGTGCCGAACCTAGGTCCGTTGTTAATTCTAGCCGTTGTCACCACCGGCCTAACCATGCTCATCGGCCTGCTCAATAGCCGCGACGTGCTTACCCGGCCACCGCTGGAAGTATTGCGCAGCGAGGCAGGATAATCTCACCTACGGGTCGGACTCCTGGGGCGTTCGATCAGTAGACGGCGCTATCTTCAACAGAAAAGCCCCGGTAGAACGTGTTCTACCGGGGCTTTTTGCTTTAAAACGCAAGAGCTAGACCCTAGGCTTCCTGCCGATGTTTATAATGCACATCAGGCAAGCTACGCAGGCGCTCCGCGGCCGATTCCGGCGTAATGTCGCGCTGCGGATTGGCCAGCAATTCGTAGCCTACCATAAACTTTTTCACCGTAGCCGAACGCAGCAGCGGCGGCAAAAAGTGCATGTGCATATGCCACGACTCGTGCGCTTGCCCGTCGGTGGGGCGCTGGTGAATACCGGCAGAATACGGGAAGGAAATCTCGAACAGGTTGTCGTAGCGGATGGTCAGCTGACGCAGGATATCGGCAAAGGCGTCGCGCTCGGCGTCGGTGAGCTGCTCGATGCTCGTGACGTGGCGGCGCGGGGCGAGCAGCGTTTCAAACGGCCATACCGCCCAATACGGTACCAGCGCCACGAAGTGCTCGTTTTGCACCACAATGCGCGTTTGCTCCTTCAGCTCTAGCTCAATATAGTCAGCGAGTAAGCTGCGGCCGTGCTCCTTGAAGTACGCTTCCTGCTGCACAGTCTCCTTGGCCGGGTCGACGGGCACGGTGCGCTGGGCCCAAATTTGGCCGTGCGGGTGCGGGTTGCTGGCCCCCATCATCGAGCCTTTGTTCTCAAAAATCTGCACGTAGTTGATGTCGGGGCGGGCACCGATTTCCAGGTACTGCTCCACCCACAGATCCACCACGCCGCGAATCGCTGACACTTCCATTTCGGGGAGCGTGAGGTCGTGGCGGGGCGAGAAGCAAATCACGCGCGCTAGGCCCGACTCGGCTTCGGCTCGGAGCAAACCGCCCACGTTCGTGGAGCCCTGCGGCACATCAGTTTGCAAGGCCGCAAAGTCGTTGTCGAACACAAACGTGCTGGTATACTGCGGGTTCACGACGCCGCCCACGCGCGTATTACCGGGACAGAGGTAGCACGTAGGATCGTAAGCAGGCCGAACTTCCTGCTCGGGTTTTTCCTGCTGCCCTTGCCACGGGCGCTTCGAGCGGTGCGGCGACACCAAAATCCATTCGCCCGTGAGCGGATTATAGCGACGATGCGAGTGCTCGGTGGTATCGAAAGAAGACATAAGATGGTGAGTTAGTGAGTTGGTGACTTAGTGATTCAGCGAGTTAGCGACTTAGTGAGTTCACCTAATAGCGGAACACAACTCACTAAGTCACTAAATCACTAACTCACCTTCTCCACGCCGCCGACGATGGTGGTTTTGTAGGTTTCGAGCTTCAGGTTGAGCTTGTCTTGGTAGGCCTGGGTCATGGTGGCCACGAAGTTGTCGACTTGGTCAGGAGCGACTAGGTTGATGGTGCAACCGCCAAAACCACCACCCATCATGCGGGAGCCGAATACGCCGGGTACCATTTTGGCCACTTCTACCAGCACGTCGAGCTCTTTGCAGCTCACTTCGTAATCGTCGCGTAGGCCGGCGTGCGAGCCGTACATATCTTGGCCGAACGCCTCTAGGTTGCCTTCCAGCAGGTGGTTACAGGCCGATTCTACCCGTAAGTTTTCCTCCACCACGTAGCGGCAACGGCGGTACACCACGTCACCTAGCTCGGCGCGATGCTTTTCAATTTGCTCACGCGTGGCGTCGCGCAGGCTATGCACTTGGGGGTAGTATTTCTGCAAAATAGCCACCCCTTGCTCGCACTCCTGACGGCGGGTGTTGTACTCGGAGCTAGCCAAGGAGTGCTTCACGCCAGAGTTGCAGAGCACAATGTGGCACGCGTTGGTGTCGAACGGAAAGTACTCGTAGTCGAGGGAGCGGCAATCGAGGCGCACCACGTGCTCCGGCCGGCCGAAGAGGCTAGCAAACTGATCCATGAGGCCCGAGCGCACACCAGCAAACTCGTGCTCCGCCTGCTGGCCCATCTTGGCGAGTTCCATCCGGTCGAGGCGGGTGCCGAGCAGTTCGTTCAGGGCAAAACCTAGCCCGCACTCCACCGCCGCCGACGACGACAAACCAGCGCCGATCGGGATGTTACCGCCGAACATGCAATCGAACCCTGGCACCGCAATGCCGCGCTTCTGAAACTGCGCCACGACGCCTTTCAGGTAGTTGGCCCACTGGGTATCGTCGCGGTGCATCTCGCCCATTTCCACCGAGTACGACTCGTCTAGGTCGTAAGAATGGAGTCGCGCCGTGTTGGTATTATTAAGCGCAACGGCAAAGTAGATTTCCTTATCAATGGCTGCCGGCAACACAAAGCCCCCGTTGTAGTCGGTGTGCTCACCGATCAAATTAACGCGGCCAGGGGCACGCACGAGCAGCGGCTCCTGACCAAAATGGCGTTGAAACGCCGCAGCAATGGACTGTAGAGGCATAGGTAGAAGGGTGGTAAAAAACCATGTACTTAAAGGCAATGATAAGGTATTAAAATGATTTATGCTTACTAGCCAACGTGCAATCGATTGCAAAGCTAGCTGGTAGGATGGACGTTACTTGTTAGAACATTTTCGTGCATCCTCCTCAGCACGTATGCGTGACCTACGCTAGCACGAAAACCTATCTACGTGGTTTTGCGTTTAACCTAGGTTAACCTGCCTATATTTGGATTTTACCGTTCAATAATTGTACGTGTATTCTTGACATTGAAAGAATTTCCTGGTAAGATTGCCTCCCCAATTGAAGAGCCGAGCTGTGTTTTCCCTTCTCTATTGTAGGCCCCAGCCTACATCCGTTCCGTACTGGAAGTCAATTTCTCCCCTACTTTTTCCCTGCTAGCCTTGCTACTGGCTTACGTAGCGTCCCCTTTTTAGCTCAATCTGCAATCGATTGCAAGCTCTACAGTGTGCAATCGATTGCAAAGTTGTTAAGAAAAGCATTGTTCTTTTCCCCTACTCACCCAGTCCCTTTTGTTCCCACAAAATCATTATGAAAAAAAATGTACCTAAGCTGCCGCAGCTCACGGTGCCGACCTTGCTTTGCTGCTTGGCTGCGCAACCACTGCTAGCAGCAAGTCGCCCCGCTGAGCTAGCTGGTGAGGCTACCCTGGTTTACTTCCAAGCCGACGGTCCCGTAAGTGGCCGCGTAATCGATGAAAAAGGCGGTGCTTTGCCCGGCGTGAACGTGGTAGTGAAGGGCACCTCCAATGGCGCCCAAACGGATGCTGACGGCCGCTTTACCCTCACGGCTCCTAGCAACGCGACGCTCGTCGTTTCATTCGTGGGCTACACAGCTCAAGAGGTGGCCGTAAATGGCCGTACCTCCATCAACATCTCACTGGCCCCCGACACCAAGACCCTCAACGACGTAGTGGTAGTGGGTTATTTGACCCAAAACCGCGAGGAGGTAACGGGTTCTGTAGCTACTGTCAGCGGCACAGACGTGCGGCGGGCACCCGTAGCTACGTTGGGCGAAGGAATTCAGGGTCGCTTGCCAGGTGTGCAGGTTTCTAGTTCGGGCGTTCCTGGGCAGGCTCCTAATGTAAACATCCGAGGGATAGGTTCTATTGCCAGCGGAGGTGGGCCACTTTACGTAGTTGACGGCCTCTGGACGACCAACTTGCGCGATTTCAACCCCCAGGACGTAGAGAGCGTGCAAGTACTGAAAGATGCCGCCTCTCTCGCTCCCTATGGATCGAGCGGCGCGAACGGGGTAATCGTTATTACTACTCGTCGTGGCAAAGCAGGTACGCCAACAATCAACTTCAACGCTTACGCGGGTGTTCAGAACATCACCAAAACGTATGACCTGCTGAACTCCCAGGACTGGGCCAACATCAACAACCAAGCTCACGACAACGCGGGTGTAGCTCGCCTGCCCTTCGCTAATACTCTGCCCCGCAACGCTAACGGAGAAATTATTGATACCGATTGGCAGAAGGAACTCATCAAGCAGGGCTCGGTGCAGGATTATAACCTGAACTTCTCGGGCGGTAGTAAGGGAGAAAACGGCTCGTCGAACTTTCTAATTGGGGCAGGCTACTTCAACCAAAAAGGCACTATCGTCGGGCCTAAGTTTGAACGCTACAGTGTACGCATCAACTCGGGCTTTACGCGCGGCCGGATACGCATTGGAGAAAGTCTGCTGCTCACTCGTACTAATCAAACCCGGATCAACGGCTTGCCTTTCAACGACGTGTTGCGCATGCTACCTGTTATTCCGGTCTATGATCCTACCCGGTCGGGTGGCTTTGGCTACGGCGATACTAATGCCAGTACGTTTGGCACCAACCCTATTGCCCAGCAGAAACTCTTTAACAACACGGGTACTTCCAACCGCTTGCAAGGCAGCATCTTCGGCGAAGTCGACATCACAAGCTTCCTGCGCTACCGCCTAAACCTAGGTACAGAATTTCACGCCTACCACGACCGGGAAAAGCGGCAGTACGGGCAGTGGCGGCAAAACGACCCACTGAATCCCTCGTCATACGCTGAAAACCAGGGCAATGAGCTTTTCGGCCTAGCTGAAAATACCCTGACATTTGACAGGAGCTTCGGTGACCACAATCTGACGGCTGTGGCTGGCTACAGCCGTCAGCGCCAGCATAACGAGTTTACCCGCGGCCTTAACAACGATTATGGCACGGGGCCGGTGTACTACTGGGCACTGAGCGCGGGCAGCACAGCGCCGCAAGTTTCCGGCAATGAGTACACCTGGACCAAAGAGTCGTATTTCGGACAGATGACCTACGACTACGACCAGCGTTTCTTACTCACAGGTGCCATCCGTCGCGATGGTTCGTCGCGCTTCAGTTCTAACAACCGCTGGGGTACGTTTTGGGCTGGTTCAGCAGGCTGGCGGATTTCTAAGGAAGACTTTTTCCAAGGCGCTTCCGACGTAATCAGCAACCTCAAGCTGCGGACTAGCTATGGTGCCATGGGCAACGACTTCCTAGGTGGTGATTACGGCGGATCTTACCGCTCATTGGCTAGCATCAACCCCAACGTAAACTACCCGTTCGGATCTAGCCAAACCATTGTCAACGGCCAGATTCAAACCCAAATACCTAGCCTCGATATTGCCTGGGAAGACCGCCGCACTGTCAACGCTGGTTTTGATGCGGGCTTCTTACAAGACCGTATCACCGTATCGGCCGACTACTACGTGTCGCAAACCCGCAACGCTCTAGTCGATCCACCCATTGCAACGTTCTACGGGAATGCCGGCAACAACCCCTACCAGCGCATTGGGCGCCTAGAGAACCGGGGCTTCGAGCTGGCAGTAGGCTACAATGAAAATCGTGGCCCTTTCACTTATAGCGTCACGGGCAACTTATCTACGCTGAAAAACAAAGTGACGGAGCTACGCAACGTCCTCGACCAACAGTTCTTCCTGATTGGCGGTGCGGCCGATGCCACGCGCACCGAGGAGGGCCACGAAATTGGCTCCTTCTTTCTTTATCAGTTTGATGGCATTTTTCAGCAGGGCGACAACATTGCCGGCAGCGCCCAGCCGCAGGCTTCGCCCGGCGACGTGCGCTACAAAGACGTAAACGGCGACGGTATCATATCGGAGCGCGACCGGGTACATGTGGGCCGGGTATTGCCTAAAATTCAGTACGGCCTGAACCTGACGGCCGCCTACGGCAACTTCGACCTAGCTGCGTTCTTCCAAGGCGTGCAGGGCAACGACGTGCTGAACGTAGGCCGGTGGTGGCTCGACCGCACCGACGACAACAGCAACTATCGGAGCGACTTCAACCCCTGGACGCCCCAGAACCCGTCGAACACTACGCCCCGCGCCATTATTGCCGGAGCACCGGGTGGTAGCCCAGCAGCCGTTTCGGCTGGCACGAACTCATTCCTGAACTCGACGCGCTGGTTGGAAAACGGCTCTTACCTCCGTCTGAAGAACGTGCAGATCGGCTACACTATTCCGAAAGCCCTGACTGAGCGAGTGAAAGGGATTGGCAGTCTCCGCATTTACCTGACGGGCCAGAATGTCTTCACCATCACCAAATACAAAGGGTACGACCCCGAAACTATAGGTAGCGGCGCCACCGGTACCGTGGCGAACACCTTGGCGCGCGGCGTGGACGACGGTAGCTTCCCCAACATCCGCACGTTCACGGCAGGCTTGCAGCTAGGCTTCTAAAACGTGCTGTATTTATCTTCTTCCGATTTCTCCCATGAAACGATATAATCTCTCACTGGCAGCGCTGCTCGGCGGCCTGCTGTTAACTACGGCCTGCGAAAAGGATCCGCTTGATCAGCAGAACCCCAACCAGCCTACCACCCAATCGTTTTGGGCCAACAGCAACGACGCTGTGAAAGGCGTAAATGCCGCTTACAGCGGCTTGCAACAGCTGGGCACTTACCGCCGCTGGCTCAACTTTGCCTACGATTTGCGCTCGGATGATGGCTTCAGCACCAGCCCTTGGGGCGAGCTAGCGAGCTTCACCAAATTTGTGCTTACCAACTACAACTTCGAGGTTTCGGACAATCTGTGGCGCGACCATTACCGAGGTATTTGGCGCACTAACCAGGTGTTGGCCTTCGTACCTAATATCCCCGCCACGAGCATTGATGAGACGCTGCGCAAGCGCGTGCTGGCCGAAGCTAGGTTTCTGCGGGCCTTGCACTACTTCAACCTAGTATCGCTCTACGGTCGGGTGCCGCTGCTACTTACTCCCTCCGATCCGGCCGTTCTGCCACCACAGGCTACTACGGAGGCTCAGGTCTGGGAGCAGGTCATTGCCGATTTGCAAGCTGCTAAGGCTGACTTACCCGCCACCTATACCGACGCCAACGACCTAGGTCGGGCGACCAGCGGGGCGGCTGCGGCTCTGCTGGGCAAAGCTTACATGCAAACCAAGCAATGGGCGCTGGCCTCGGCGCAGTTTCAGGAAGTAATCAGTTCGGGCCGCTACCGGCTCACGACTGCCTACACCGATAACTTTCGCCACACTACCGAAAACAACCCCGAGTCTATTTTCGAGGTGCAGTTCTCAGATGCCAAGCTAGGCGGCAATGACGGCGACGATGCTACTTCTTCGGAAGGCGGCCAACGCTCGCAGTTCTGGGGTGCGCCGAATGCCGGCGGCTTCGTCGACGGCGAAGTACGGCCTTGGGTAGTAGCCGAGTTCTTGAAGGAAGGCACTGCGGCCGGCACCCGCGACCTACGGTTGGCGGCTACGGTTTTCTACAACCGCACCCAGTTTACTACTTCCCTTCCTGCTGATCAGGATGTGCTAGTGTATGGAACGCCTTTTAGAGTGCGCTATCCCAACAGAGTGGTAAACCCGAAGAAAGGGCAAGCCGGAGAACCCGATAGCCTTATTAACAACAATGCTTATCGTGTGTACTGGCGCAAGTACCAAACCGATTACTACCGCACCTTCGAGAACTTCGACTCGCCCATCAACCACCGGGTAATGCGCTACGCCGACATTCTGCTGCTGCAAGCTGAAGCACTGAATCAGCAGGGGCAAACGGCTAATGCGGTAACGCTCATCAACCAAGTGCGCAGCCGCGCGGGACTGGCGCCGCTAGTAGCTGGCACCTTCAGCCAAGCTAGCTTGCTCACGCAAATCATGCACGAGCGGGTAACGGAGCTTACGGGCGAAGGCCAGCGCTGGCTAGACCTTCAACGTTGGGGCTTGCTTGACACTCAGGCCAACGTCGATCAGTTGAAAACGCGCGACGACGATTTCAACAACTTTGTGGTGGGCAAGTCGCGCCTGCTGCCCATCCCGCAGCGCGACATCGACCTAGCTGGTCTTCAGCAAAACCCAGGTTGGTAATCTGAAGCTAGGTTCGTGTTTCAGAACAGCCGCTCCGGCCTCGTACCGGGGCGGCTGTTTTGGTTAAAGCTAGGTTTTACCGCTATTTTTCTTCCCGATGCATACCCTTTTTTCTTCCTGGCGTTTGCTGGCCGTGGCCCTGCTCTTGAGCACGGCGGCTTGCAAAGATTCCGGCGGTGGCAGCAGCCCGACGCCCACGCCCCCCACCCCTACTTCCGTCACCTTCACCAACCCTTTGCTGCCCTCCGGCCCCGACCCGTGGGTGTACCAGAAGGATGGCACCTACTACTACATGCAAACGACGGGCGGCAACTTGGTTATTCGCAAAACCACCAAGATTGCGGAGCTAGGTTCGGCCGTGAGTACGACCATCTGGACGCCGCCTGCCAACGGAAATAACTCCCGCAATATCTGGGCGCCCGAACTGCACTATCTGGATGGCAAGTGGTACGTGTACTTCACGGCCGGCTCGGGGTCCGATGCCGAGCAGCGCACTTGGGTGCTCGAAAACACGGCCACCGACCCCACTACTGGTACTTGGACGGAAAAAGGTCGCATCTTCAACTCCACCGAAGACTACTGGGCCATCGACGGCACGGTGCTGGAGCAGAACGGCAAACGCTACTTCCTGTGGTCGGGGTGGCCGGCGCGGAGCGGGGGCGAGCAGCGCCTGTACATCTCCGAGATGAGCAACCCCTGGACGCTCGTTGGGCCGCGCGTGGAATTGTCGCGACCGCAGTACGGCTGGGAAAAGAACGGCTTCGGCGTGAACGAAGGGCCGGAAGTACTGAAGCGCGGCGACAAAACCTACGTGGTGTACTCGGCTAGCTATTGCGGCACCGACGACTACGCCCTCGGCATGCTAACCGCTACGGCCACCGCTGACCCGCTTGCTACTTCCTCATGGACCAAAACTGCCACGCCGGTATTCGTCAAGAATACAACGGGGGGCGCCTATGGGCCAGGCCATAATGCCTTCTTCAAATCGAAGGATGGCGTAGAAGACTGGATTATCTACCACGCTAACAACGGCGCCGGGCAGGGCTGCGGCGACGCGCGTAACCCGCGCATGCAGAAGTTTACTTGGAACACCGACGGCACGCCTAACTTCGGCACGCCGGCCGCCATTAATACGGCGCTGCCCCGCCCCAGCGGCGACTAAGTTTTCTCCCACCTTTTTTCTTGTGATTTTGCTGCTCTCCAATCCCAAAAACACACTTTTCTCGCTGCTGTTCGGCGCTGGTGCATTGCTCGCTAGCTGTCAACAACAAGCGGCCACAGGCACTACGGCTACTACCACGTCGCCGGCCGCTGCTGTTGATGCGCCCATCACAAACCCCGTACTCGCCGGCGACTACCCCGACCCGTCCGTCACCAAAATCGGCGACACGTACTGGGCTACGGCCACCACTTCTAACTGGGGCGCTATTTTTCCGCTGTTGAAGTCCAAGGACTTGACCAACTGGCAACTGGTTGGTCACGTTTTCCCGGATGGTGCGCCTGCCTGGGCCGACTACTACTTCTGGGCGCCCGAAATCAGCGAGGATGGGGGCAAAACCTACGTGTACTACACGGCCCACCGCAAAGGCGGCCCCTTGAGCGTGGGAGTGGCCCGCGCCGACAACCCGGCGGGCCCCTACCAAGACCTGGGTCCGCTAGTAGGCCAAGCCGACGGCTCCATCGATGCCTTCCCGATGCGCGACGAAAACGGCGTGATGTACCTAATCTGGAAGGAAGACGGCAACAGCGCTAACCACCCCACGCCCATCTGGGCGCAACGCATTAATGATGAGCGCACGGCTTTAATTGGTGAGAAAACCGAGCTTTTCCGCAACACGGCGCCTTGGGAAGGCAACTTGGTGGAAGGCGTGAGCATGGTGCGGCACGAAGGCTATTTCTACGCCTTTTATGCGGCCAACGGCTGCTGCGGGCGCGGCTGCACCTACGCTACGGGCGTGGCACGGGCCAAGAGCCTGCTGGGGCCGTGGGAGAAGTACGCGCAGAACCCCGTGCTGATTAAGAATGACGTATGGAGTTGCCCTGGTCATGGCACCGTGGTAAATCGGGGCAACCGTTGGTTTATGCTGCACCACGCTTACAACACGCAAGGTTTCGAGAACGTGGGGCGCCAGGGGGTGCTCAGCGAGTTCCAATGGACGGCCGAAGGTTGGCCTGAGTTTCTGAATAATCGCAGCGTTCCAACTGCCCCTGCTCCTACCATGGCCAAGCGCAACTTCACCGACGAGTTCAGCGGTTCGACCCTAGCTACTACTTGGCAGTGGCCCATTCTGGAAAAGCCACAGTTCGCGGTACGTAGCGGCAAACTAATGCTCACCGCCCGCCCCGACCACAGTGGCGCGGCCCTCGGCCAAAGCGTGACTACCGCCAGCTACACCGCTACCACCAACCTAGCCCCTGCCACTCTCCCCAACGGCACCCTCGCCGGCTTAGCCGCCCTCGGCGACCCGGATAATACGCTAGCCCTTTTGGCTGGTGAAGGCAAACTACGCCTGCGTCAAATGAAAGGCGGCAAAGCGCAAACGCTCGGCGAAGTGGCCTTGCCCGCGGGCAAAAACTTGCACTTACAGCTACAGGCGCAGAACGGTGACCAGTACCGCTTCAGCTGGAGCACCGACGGCAAAACCTGGCAAAACCTGCCCGCCGATGGCGCTGCGGTAAGTGGGGCGTATTTGCCCCCCTGGGACCGGGGTGTGCGCGTAGGCGTGCTGGCGCAGGGACCAAGCACGGCTACCGTTGGCTTTGAGCAATTTAAGCTTGCCGCGCAGTAAGCCCAAAACTGCTTCGTGAATTGTGGCTGAGCATACTGTTTCCCACCTTGGGGCGGGTATGCTCAGCCACAATCTGCTTCTACTCAGTTCTTCAGCATTGTCAAAAGCTAGCTTTTCAACCTACCCGCCCTTCGTTATGGTCAGCTCTTTTCGCCAATTTTTCTTCGTACTTATCCTGTTCATCAGCCAAGTTGGTCACGCACAGTCGCCGGCCAAAACCTTTACGAATCCGGTGCTCGCCAACGGACCTGACCCGTGGGTGATTCGCCAGGGAGGCTATTATTATTACCTGCACACGATGGGCAACCGGCTGGCTATTCGCAAGACGAAAGCCCTGAGCCAGCTCGCCCAAACGGAGCCCGTAACGGTGTGGACGCCACCCGCCACCGGCCCTAATTCCCGCGACATTTGGGCACCCGAGCTGCATTACCTAGCCGGCAAGTGGTACCTCTACTACACCGCCACCGACGCCCAGAAACCCAGTGACAACACCCGCGGCGTATTCGTGTTGGAAAACAGCGCCGCCGACCCTACCACCGGCACTTGGGTCGACCGCGGCAAGGTGAACACGAAGTATCCGGGCCTCGATGGGTCGGTGTTCGAAGATCGGGGGCAGTTGTATTTTCTGTATTCGGCCTACGTAGGGCCGCAGAGCGTGCTGTGCTTGGCGCCTTTGCAGAACCCTTGGACGCTCAAGGCCGACCAAGAAGTGACTATTGCGATGCCAACCTTCGCGTGGGAAAAAGGCGGCGGCCGGCAGATATTGGAAGGACCCGAGTTCTTGCGCGGCAAGAAAGGCCAAGTGTTCATCGTGTACTCGGCCAGCGCCTGCTGGGACGATAATTACTCCCTGGGCATGCTTACGGCGAAAGGCAGCGCCAACTTCTTGCAAGCTAGCTCCTGGACGAAGGCGCCCGAGCCGGTTTTTCACAAATCGGAAGCGAATGGCGTGTACGGTCCCGGCCACAACAGCTTCACGAAGTCACCCGACGGCCGCCAAGATTGGATTGTGTACCACGCCAAAGATGCGCCCACTGGTAAGTGCGAAGCACGGAGCCTGCGCATGCAGCCTTTCACCTGGAATGCAGATGGCACGCCCAACTTCGGAGCGCCGCTACCGGCCAACAAACCACTACCTAGCCCCTCAGGCGAGTAGACTAGTAAAGCCCAGCTGTCATTCCGAGCAACGCGAGGAATCTGAGAAAAACGTTGCTATGCGTAACCCAGATTCCTCGCGTTGCTCGGAATGACAAGCTAGCTTTTTCGTTGCCAACCAAAGACTAAACGCACGCTACTCGGTTATACCCCTGACGACCAGCCCGCACCCACGACCATGGAACAACAGATTCAGGAGCAAGTACAGGACTACTACGGCACCCAGCTTGCCACCAGTCAAGACTTAAAAACCAATGCCTGCTGCACCACCGACATACCGGCGGCGCACAAAAAGATCTTGGCAATGCTTGAAGCCGAGGTACTGGACAAGTACTACGGTTGCGGCGTGTGCGTGCCGGCCGCCGTGGAGGGCTGCACCGTGCTCGACCTAGGTTCGGGCAGCGGGCGCGACGCCTTTCTGCTGTCGCGCCTTGTGGGAGAACACGGCCACGTGATTGGCGTCGATATGACCGATGAGCAGCTGGCCGTGGCCCGGCGCCATGTAGCAGCGCACACCGAGCGCTTCGGCTACGCACAACCGAACGTGGAATTTCGCAAAGGCTACATCGAAGACCTACGCAGCGCCGACATCGAGGACAACAGCGTGGACTTGGTGGTCAGCAACTGCGTGCTCAATCTCAGCACCGATAAAGCCGCCACGTACCGCGAAATATTTCGGGTGCTGAAGCCTGGCGGCGAGCTGTACATCTCCGACGTGTTTGCCGACCGCCGCGTGCCCGAGTCGTTGCGCCAAGATCCGGTGTTGTACGGTGAGTGTCTGAGCGGTGCGCTCTATATCGAAGACTTCCGCCGCTTGCTGCTGAGCCTAGGTATTCGCGACTACCGCCTCACGGAACAACGCCAGCTCACCATCAACAACGAGGAGATTGAGCGCAAAGTCGGTAACATCAAGTTTCACTCCTTAACGGTGCGCGCCTTCAAGCTGGAGCTAGAAGACCAGTGCGAAGACTACGGCCAAGTAGCCACCTACCTAGGTTCTGCGCCCGACGAGCCCCACGGCTTCCGCCTCGACGACCACCACTACTTCGAAACCGGCCGACCCATGCTAGTGTGCGGCAACACCGCCGATATGCTCTCTAATACGCGCTACGGGCAATTCTTCCGCGTGGATGGCAACAAGGAGCGGCACTTCGGCTTGTTCCCCTGCGGCGCCCCAGCCGGCAGCACCACTTCCTCGGAAGCCGCTGCTTCGTGCGGCTGCTAGGAATGGAACTTCCAGAGCTAGCGGGCTTTGCGGAACTGCTAAATATCCTAAAACAAAACAGCCTGCGGCGAGTGCCGCAGGCTGTTGCTTTTGGTGCCGGAAGCTAGCTTACTTCTTAGCGTATTTGTTGTAGCGTACAGGGTCAGTTTTCTTGTCTTTTTTGCGGCCAATCAGACCACCGCCCACGGCACCGGCAGCGGCCCCGATTACAGCACCTTTGCCACCGCCAATTACGGCGCCCGTCACGGCACCAGCACCACCGCCGATGGCGGCACCTTTCGCTTTTTTACTCCAGCCTTTCTTGGGGGCAGTTTGCGCTTGGGCGAAGTCGCTGCCGAGCGTTACAAAAGCTAGCAGCATGATTACGAATACTTTGAAGATTTTCATGGCGTTTAATCGTTAGGTTAGCGACTCGCTAAAGAGCAGCAGGGAGAGTTTCTAGGGGATTAAACGAGGTGCAATTTATCTTGGTTACGTTACATAAAGGATTTTACTGTCGAGTTTGCAAAATTGACCATCGGACGGTTTTAACCGTATACTACACCTTCTAAATCGGCTTGTTTATCTGCTATGCAGTCTTGGTTTATTGGGTGTTCGGGCTACCATTATCGGCACTGGAAAGAACGGTTCTATCCACACGGCTTGCCGCAACGCCGGTGGTTTGAATATTACAGCCAGCACTTCGCTACGTTGGAGCTGAACGTGACCTTTTACCGCTTCCCACAACTTTATTTTTTGCAAAACTGGTACGCGCAGAGTCCGCTTCACTTTCGCTTCGCGGTGAAGGCGCCTCGCCTTATTACCCACTACAAGCAATTTCACGAAGCCAGTCAGCAGCTCGCCGATTTTTACCAAACGATTCAGTTGGGGTTGCAAGAAAAGCTAGGACCTGTGCTGTTTCAACTGCCGCCCAAAATGGCATACTCGCCGGAACGCCTAGAGCGCATCATCACCAGCCTCGACCCCTCGTACCACAACGTGCTGGAGCCGCGCCACGCTAGTTGGTGGCAGCCCGAAATCTACGCGGAGCTAGCCCAGCACGGCATCAGCTTCTGCGGTATGAGCCACCCCGACCTGCCCCGCGACGTGGTGGCTAACACCGAGGTGCTGTACTACCGGCTGCATGGCGTGCCTGAACTGTACAAATCACCCTATTCGGAAGACGAATTGCGACAAATCGTTCAGCAAGTTAAAGCGCCCGAGCACGTGCGTGAAGCCTACATTTACTTCAACAACGACATTGATGCCTCGGCCCCGCTAAACGCCAAGCACTTGCAGGAGCTGCTGTAGGAACGTACCACGCTGCGTCAGGTCATCACACTGCTAGTGCCGTGAATAGTCACGCCACAACCTAGCCTATTGCTCAGATGATGGAATACGCCACCGCGTGTTCCTACCTAGCTTGCCAACCGACTCCTTCTTTCAGGGTTAGGAAAACGCTGTCGGGCAAGTTTTTCGCGCGCAAGGCTTTGCGCAAATCCGTCACCGGTTCCGTAAGGCCATCGTCGGCAAGCTGAAAGGTGCCGAAGTGCGTACCGATGCTTTGCGTAGCACC
>Ga0325401_1001988_pt1 | contig 17830 bp, 16 predicted proteins | sample PopdelMetagenome_FD_205666 | JGI IMG/M metagenome (GOLD analysis project Ga0325401, IMG submission 205666) | Populus deltoides microbial communities from Bellville, Georgia, United States - Xylem-PdKOR-R2 | ecosystem: Host-associated > Plants > Phyllosphere > Stem > Wood/Secondary xylem | place... | reverse complement strand
CTGGCCCCGTCGATCCTGACCGTGCACGCGGGCGGCGGCCGCGCCATGCTGACCGCCGCCCGCGACGCCGCCCCGCCGGAAACGCGCGTGGTGGCGGTGACGGTGCTGACCAGCCTCGACGCCGATGATCTGTCCGCGACCGGCGTGACGGGCGGCGTCGCCGAGCAGGTATCCCGCCTGGCCGATGTGGCGCGCGCCGCCGGGATCGACGGCCTAGTCTGTTCCGGGCACGAGGTCGCGGCCGTGCGGGCCGCCTGGGACGACGCGCTTCTGGTTGTGCCGGGCCTGCGCCCCGCCGGCACCGCAGCGGGCGACCAGAAGCGAGCGATGACCCCGCGCGCCGCCGCCGACGCCGGCGCGTCCGTGCTGGTGATCGGGCGGCCGATCACCGCCGCAGACGATCCCGCCGCCGCCGCCCGCGCGATCCGCGACGCGCTGTGATACGCGCCACCGCCAAGATTTGCGGCCTGTCCGACGCACTGGGCATCGACGCGGCGGTGGGCGGCGGCGCCAGCCATGTCGGCTTCGTATTCTTCCCCCCCTCGCCCCGCAACGTCGCGCCCGACCGCGCAGCGACGTTGCGCGAGCGATTGCCCGAACGCGTTCGGGCGGTGGGGGTGTTCGTCGATCCGGACGACGCGTTGATGCTGCGCGCGGTGCGCACCGCGCGGCTGGACGCGATCCAGCTGCATCGTACCGCCCCCGACCGCGTCGCCTATCTGCGCGCGCTGTCGGGCGTCGAGACCTGGGCGGCAGTGGCGATCCGCACTCGCGCCGACTTGGAAACGGCGGCCGGCTTTCGCGGCGCGGCCGACCGCGTGCTCTACGACGCCAAGACGCCCGAGGGCGCGGCGCTGCCGGGGGGCATGGGGTTGCGCTTCGACTGGGGCCTGCTCGACGGCTTCGACCACCCGCTGCCCTGGGCGTTGTCGGGCGGCCTCGACGCGGACAACGTCGCCGACGCGATCGGGCGCACGGGGGCCCGGCTGGTCGACGTGTCCTCGGGCGTGGAGCGGGCGCCGGGAGTGAAGGATTCCGACCGCGTCGCGCGTTTCCTGGCGGCCGTGGCCGCCGCCTGAGCGTCGGCATCCCGTCCCGCACCGTCGCTCCGTACTCCTTGCGGCATGACGGGGGCGTCCGTCGGCCCTGAAAGCGGGCGTCGATCGGTCTGGACGCCGCCGGCCGCCGTCCCTAGGTCGCGGCCCGACCATGAACGCGCCCAACAGCTTTCGCGCCCAGCCTGACGAGCGGGGACATTTCGGCACCTTCGGCGGCCGCTACGTCGCCGAGACGCTGATGCCGTTGATCCTCGACCTCGACCGCGAGTATCGCGCGGCGAAGCAGGATCCCGCCTTCGCCGCCCAGTTCGACGACCTGCTCGAACATTATGTCGGCCGCCCCAGCCCGCTCTACTTCGCCGAGCGGCTGACGGAGGCGCTGCGCGCCTCCGCGCCCGACGGCATGGGGGCCGAGGTCTGGTTCAAGCGCGACGAACTGAACCACACGGGTGCGCACAAGATCAACAACTGCGTCGGTCAGGTGCTGCTCGCGCTGCGCATGGGCAAGACGCGGATCATCGCGGAAACCGGTGCGGGCCAGCACGGCGTCGCGACCGCCACCGTGTGCGCGCGGTTCGGCCTGCCCTGCACCATCTTCATGGGCGCGCGCGACATGGAGCGTCAGCAGCCCAACGTGTTCCGCATGAAGCTGCTGGGCGCCGAAGTCCGCAGCGTCGAGAGCGGCGCGCGCACGCTGAAGGACGCGATGAACGAGGCGCTGCGCGACTGGGTCGCCAACGTCCACGACACCTTCTACATCATCGGCACCGCGGCCGGGCCCCATCCTTATCCGGAGCTGGTCCGCGACTTTCAGAGCGTGATCGGTCGCGAGGCGCGCGATCAGATGTTGGCGCGCACCGGCCGCCTGCCCGACCTGCTGGTGGCGGCGATCGGGGGAGGGTCGAACGCGATCGGCCTGTTCCACCCCTTCCTCGACGACCCCGACGTGGCGATGCTGGGCGTCGAGGCGGCGGGCCATGGCCTGGACAATCTTCACGCCGCCAGCCTGGCGGGCGGGTCGCCGGGCGTGCTGCACGGCAATCGCACCTATCTGCTCCAGGACGGTGACGGCCAGATCGCCGAAGCGCATTCGATCTCTGCCGGGCTGGACTATCCGGGTATCGGGCCGGAACACGCGTGGCTGAAGGAGGTCGGCCGCGTCGAATACACCGCCGTCACCGATACCGAGGCCCTCGACGGCTTTCAGCTGCTGTGCCGGACGGAGGGGATCATTCCCGCGCTCGAACCCGCGCACGCCATCGCCGCCGTCGCCGTCCGCGCCCGCACCATGCCCCGCGACAAGGTGATCCTCGCGAACCTCTGCGGTCGCGGCGACAAGGACATCTTCACCGTCGCCGACGCGCTGGGCGTGGCGATATGAGCCAACGGCTGCGCGCGGCGTTCGACCGCGCCCGCGACCAGGGACGCGCCGCCCTCGTCTGCTTCGTCACCGCGGGCGATCCGACCCCCGCGCACACTCCCGCAATCCTGGAGGCGCTGGCCGACGGCGGGGCGGACGTGATCGAGCTGGGGATGCCTTTCACCGACCCGATGGCCGACGGCCCGGCGATCCAGGCGGCCAACCTGCGCAGCCTGGGCGCGCGCACCACCACCGACGACGTGCTGTCGATCGCGGCGGGTTTCGACGCCAGCGTGTACGACGTGCCGCTGGTGCTGATGGGCTATGCCAACCCGATGCTCCGGCGCGGGGCGGACGCGTTCGCCGCCGCCGCGGCGCGGGCGGGCGTGGCGGGCGTGATCTGCGTCGACCTGCCGCCGGAGGAGGACGCGGCGCTGGGCCCGGCGCTGCGCGGCTGCGGGATCGCACCCATCCGGCTGGCCACACCCACCACCGACGCCGCCCGTCTGCCCCGCGTGCTGGATGGCGCCGCCGGCTTCCTTTATTACGTGTCCGTGGCCGGGGTCACGGGCCTGCAACAGGCGGAGGGCGGCAGCATCGACGCCGCCGTCGCGCGCCTGAAAGGCGAAACGGACCTGCCCGTCGCGGTCGGCTTCGGCATTCGCACCCCCGAACAGGCCGCCGCCGTCGCGCGCGTCGCCGACGGGGTGGTGGTGGGCTCCGCGATCGTCGAGCTGATCGGCCGCCACGGTGCTGACGCCCCCGCCGCCGTCCGCGCCTATGTCAAGCAGCTCGCCGATGCGGTGGCGAGCGCCCGAAAGGTCTGCCCATGAGCTGGTTAAATTCCGTCCGCAACGCGCTCGGCTCCGTCGTCGGCAAGAAGGAAACGCCCGCCGATCTCTGGCACAAATGCCGTGGCTGCGGCCAGATGGTGTTCGCCAAGGAGCTGGCGGACAATCTGTACGTCTGCCCCAAATGCGACAATCACGAGCGCATCGGCCCGAAGGAACGGTTCCACCAACTCTTCGACGAAGGCAGTTGCCGCGACGTCCCCCCGCCGGAGGTGCCCAACGATCCCCTCCGCTTCCGTGATACCAAGCGCTACACTGACCGGCTGAAGGCCGCCCGCAACGAGAACGACGAGCGCGACGCGCTGGTCAACGCGGTCGGCAACATCGGCGGCCACCGGGCGGTCGTCGGCGTACAGGACTTCGCCTTCATGGGCGGGTCGATGGGTCTGGCGGTGGGCGAGGCTTTCGTGCGCGGCGTCGAGAACGCGATCGCCGAGCGATGCCCCTACATCGTCTTCGCCGCGTCGGGCGGCGCGCGAATGCAAGAAGGCATCCTGTCGCTGATGCAGATGCCGCGCACCACGGTCGCGATCCAGATGCTGCACGACGCCGGCCTGCCCTACGTGGTGGTGTTGACGGACCCGACATCGGGCGGGGTGATGGCGGCCTATGCGATGCTGGGTGACGTCCACATCGCCGAGCCCAAGGCGACGTTGGCCTTCACCGGCCGCCGCGTCATCGAGAACACTATCCGGGAAAAGCTGCCCGACGACTTCCAGACCTCGGAATATTATCTGGATCACGGTCTGATCGACATGGTGGTCCACCGCCGCGACCTGAAGCAGCGGCTGGCGACGGTGCTGAACTATCTGCATCGCCCGTCCGCGGGTGCGGCCGCCGCCGCCTGATGCCCGACGGCGCGCGGTCGGATCACCCGGCGGTCCAGCACCAGCTGGACCGGCTGGCGGCGCTGTCGCCGGGCGCGGACATATTGGGTCTGGACAGGATCGGCCGCCTGCTCGCGCGGCTGGGCGACCCGCAACGCGCGATGCCGCCCGTGTTTCACGTCGCGGGCACCAACGGCAAGGGATCGACCTGCGCCTTCCTGCGCGCCGCGCTGGAGGCGGCGGGGTACCGCGTCCACGTGTTCACCAGCCCCCACCTCGTCCGCTTCAACGAGCGCATCCGGCTGGCGGGGCGGCTGATCGAGGACGAGATGCTGGCGGCGCTGCTGGCGGAGGTGCTGGGTGCCGCCGACGGGATCGGCCCGAGCTTCTTCGAGGCGACGACGGCCGCTGCCTTTCTCGCCTTCTCGCGCGTGCCGGCCGACGCCTGCGTGATCGAGGTTGGGCTGGGCGGGCGACTCGACGCGACCAACCTCGCACGCCCGCTGGTGACGGGCATCGCTCAGCTCGGGATCGATCATCAGGCGTTCCTGGGCGACACGGCCGAGGCGATCGCGGGGGAAAAGGCGGGGATCGCCAAGCCGGGCATCCCCCTGGTCACGATGCGTTACCCCGCCCCGGTCGCCGCCCGCATCGCGCAAGTTGCCGCCGCCGCGGATGCAACGGTGCTGGCGCTGGGGGAAAGCTGGGAATGGTCGACGGGGCCCGGCGGCATCGACGTGCGCGACGGGCGCAGCGCGGTGTCGCTGCCCATGCCGGTCCTGGCGGGTACGCATCAGGCAGCGAACCTGGCCCTCGCGACGGCCATGCTGCGTGTGCAGACCGTGCTGGACGTTCCCGAAGCGGCGTTGGCGGCGGCGGCCGTCCGGGCGGAGTGGCCCGGCCGCATGCAGCGCCTCGACCCGGCCGGCCCCCTGGCGGCCCTCCTGCCATCGGGATCGGAGTTGCGCGTCGACGGCGGCCACAACGCGGCCGCGGCTCAGGCGGTGGCGGAGACGGTGGCGATGCTGGCGGCGGGTCGGCCGGTCGCGCTGATCCTGGGCGTGCTGGCGAACAAGGACGCGGCGGCCTTGCTAGCCCCGCTGGCCGGCCCGAACCGGTCGGTGACGGCGGTGCCGGTGCCCGATCACGAGCATCATGACCCGAGGGCGTTGGCGGATCTGGCGACATCGCTGGGGTTCGGCGCGACGGCGACGGCAGGGGATCTGCCTTCCGCCGTCGCGTCCGTCGGCGCGGATGGGCCGCCCTTCGTCCTGATCCTGGGCTCCCTGTATCTCGCGGGCGCGGCGCTCGCCACGAACGGACAACTCCCGTCATAGCTGCTATTGACTTGCAATAACGTAGCGGCGAGCATGGCGGCACCCATCAGGGAGTCGTTCCAATGACCTCGTCGTCCATCGTCACTGCCCTGCCCCACGCGCTGCCCGCCTGCCCCAACGCGCGCGTGGCGTTGTTCGCCGTGCGGCGGATGGGCGCGCACGGCTTGGCCGACGCGCGCGCCGCGCACGCGATGTTCACCAGCTTCGGCCAGCAGTTCCGGCGCCCCTTGACGCTGACGCGCGCGATGATGGCCGACCTCGCCGCGGGGTCGGCAGGGCCGATCCAGATCGCGCCGTGCTGCTGCCCGCGGTTGACCGCGGCCGAACGCGCGCTGCTCAGCATCCTGGCGCGTGCCGAATGCGAACCGGAAGCGGCGGGCCTGTTGATGGCCGACCTGCTGGGCCAGCGCCGCGCGGACGGTGTGCTGGCCAGCGCTACCGCGGTCGCCATCGCCTTCGCCGACGCGGGCCGTCCGATCGCCGGCTAGGCCGGGACGGCGACGCTCCCCGACGCTCGCGTCGCCGTGCGTCGCCATTCCGCCAGCACCAATACCACTGCAACCAGCCCCAGGGCCGCCGTCAACCGGAATACCGGGGCGTAGCCCACCTGCTCGATCGCCTCGCCCATCGCCGCGCGACCCAGGGCGCCGACCAGAAAGGTCAGCGACGACAACAGCGCGTACTGAACGGCGCTGTACCGCCGGGAGGCGATGGACGATATATAGCCCACGAACGCCGCCCCGGCGATGCCGCCCGCCACGTTCTCGCCCGATATGGCGATCATCAGCCGCACCATGCGCTCGTCGCTGCCGAGCATGGTGCCCAGCGCCGTTAGCCCCGTCGCTCGCGCGAAGCCGTCGATCGTCGCCCCGCCCGCCGCCAGGTCGGCATAGAGCAGGTTGGACGCCGCCGCGACCACCGCGCCCACCAGCATCGTCGGCATCCGCCCCACCAGCGTGAACAACGCGCCGCCCACCGCCACCCCGGCTATGGTCATCAGCACGCCGAAGATCTTGGATGCGAACGCCACCTCGTCGTTGGTGTAGCGCAACTGATCCAGGTAAAAGGGGAAGGCGAACGGCGCCCAGATCGAATCGCAGATCCGGTACGTCAGGATCAGCGCCACCACCAGCACCGCCCCCCAGCGCAGCCGCCCGACGATCTCCGACAGCGGCAGGATCAGTGCACGGTAGCAATGATCGGCGAAACGCGCGCCGCCGCTGCGCGGGCCGTCCGGCGCCCCGCCCGCCCGCTCACTCGCCCGCCCGTTGGCCCAACCGGCGATCAACGCCGGCACCACCACCGTGGCAACCACGATCCACGGCCCCCAGGCGGCTGTGAAGGCACCCGCCGAGGGCGGCGTCTCTCCGGGCAACGGGGGACGCAGCGCCGAGACCATGAAGCGTCCCAGCATCCACAGCGCCCAGGCCCAGCACGCCGCCACCGCCGCCAGGGCCGTCGCGCGCCGCCCGCGATCTGGCACGGCATGACCGGCCAGCGGGGCCGCCGCATCGTCAGGTTCCGACCGCTCCTGCGCCGCCAGCGAACCGACGGCGAACACCAGCATCGCCGCGCCCATCACGCCGTAGACGAAAGGCCAGCCCGTGCGCGCCGCCAGCACCAACGCCCCGGCCCCGCCCGCCAATGCCGCCAGCCGGTTGCCCAACTGGTACACCGACGACAGCAGCTCCACCGACGCGCGCTCGTTCGCCGCCTCGATCCGCCACGCGTCGATCACCACGTCCTGCGTCGCGGACAACAGCGCCGCCACCGCCGCCAGCCCCGCGAACCGGCCGATCGCGGATACCGGGTCGGTCGCGGCCAGCCCCCAGAGCAGTGCCGCCAGCGCCACCTGGCACGCGATCAGCCACGACCGCCGCCGCCCCAGTCGCGCGAACAGCGGCGGCCGCGCGCGGTCCACCACCGGCGACCACAGGAACTTGAACGCGTAGGCCAGCCCGATCCAGGACAGCACGCCGATCGTCGCCAGCGCCACCTTGCGCTCGCCCAACCACGCGTTGAGCGTGCCGATCAGCGCCACGAACGGCAGGCCCGACGCCGCCCCCAGCATCAGCATGACCGCCGCCTCGCGGGTGCGGAGCGCCGCGCGCAACAGCGCCAGCCCGCCGGGCCGCGCCCCTTCTGCTTCCGTCAATCAACCGCTCCCGCGCCGAAACGCGGACCCTAGCGGCGGGCGCGATCGAAAGCCAAGCTGCCCGTCGCCGGGACGGGTCAGCCGGCCTCGGCGAACAGCGTCAGCCCGGCGGGCAGGCGGCGGACGTCGCGGCCCTCGCGCCGCGCCTCGATCGCCTCGATCGCGCTCAACAGGTCGCGCTGCGCATAGGGCTTGGACAGGCACCCGGCCGCGAACGAACGCGCTTCGTCGGGGCACGCACCCGTCACGAACAGGGCGGGGATGGCGCGGGCGAAAGCCGCGCGCGCCACGTCCACGCCACTCCCGTCCGCCAGGTTCAGGTCGACCAGCACTAGGTCGATCGCGCGTCCGTCCGCGATCAGGGCCACGGCGTCGGCGACCTTGTCGACGGTGGCGACGACGCCGAACCCGGAGTCGGACAGGAAATGCTCGTTGTCGAACGCCACCAGCGCCTCGTCCTCGACGAGCAGCAGCTTCTGGATCCGACGCTTCTTGCGGCCGAAGATCATGGACAACCCCGGTGGGCCGCGTTCCCCGACGGACACGGTCCAGCAACCCGAAACGCACGACGGCCGATCCGGTCGCATCGCGACGTTGGCCAGCGACGGCGAACCGCCCTATCTGACCGCCATGCGCCGTCCGACCAGCCCCACGCCCTCCCCCACCCGTTCCGCCGGTCCGGAACGCATCGCCAAGCTTTTGGCCCGCGCCGGCGTGGCGTCGCGCCGCGAGGTGGAGCGGATGATCGCCGAGGGACGGGTGGCGCTGGACGGAGAGAAGCTCACCACGCCCGCTATCACCCTGTCGTCGCTGCGCGGCGTGACGGTGGACGAAAGGCCCGTGGCCGCACCGGCACCCGCGCGCCTGTTCCTGTATCACAAGCCGCCCGGCCTGCTGGTCACCGAGCGCGATCCCAGGGGGCGGCCGACCATCTACGATCGGTTGCCCCGCGACCTGCCGCGCGTGGTGCCGGTCGGGCGGCTCGATCTGAATACAGAGGGGCTGCTGCTGCTGACCACCGACGGCGAGCTGAAGCGGCAGCTGGAGCTGCCGGCCACGGGGGTCGAGCGCGCCTATCGCGCCCGCGCCTACGGTCCCGTGACGCAAGCGGCGCTGGAAGAGCTGATCCACGGCGTCGAGATAGAGGGCATACGCTACGGCCCGATCGACGCCAATCTTGAGCGGCGCACGGGCGCCAACGTCTGGGTCGAGATGATCCTGACCGAGGGCAAGAACCGCGAGGTGCGGCGCGTGCTGGAACATCTGGGACTGGAGGTCAGTCGACTGATCCGCACGCGCTACGGCCCGTTCGTGCTCGCCGACCTGGCACCGGGAGAGGTGGGCGAGGTGCGGGGCCACGACATCGCCGCGTTCCGCCGCTCGCTCGACCGCGGCAAGCCCGTCACCGAGCGGGTGGCCGTCCGCGCCCCCGTAGCGGAGCCCGCCCGGCCGGTCGCCGCCGCCCCGCGCCCCGCCCGTGCCACCGACCGGGGCGGTCCGGTGACACCATTCGACGCGCGCCGACGCCCCGCCCCCCGCCGCGACGAGGCCCCGGCACCGTCCGAAGAGCGGCGCACGCCGACGCAGCGGTCCGGCCCCGCCCGGTCCGCCGCCGCGTCGCACACCCGCCCATCCCCGCGACGCCGCGAGCCGGACGGAGTTGCCGCGACGGAACGATCCCCCCGCCGGACCGGCACCGGTCGGAAGGCCCCCGCCCGGCCCGAGCGCCGGCCGCCGGACGCGGGCAAGCGTGCCGATCCGGTCGACGCCGCCCCGTTGAACAGTCGCGCGCGTCGCGCCGCCGCCTTTCGCCGCGACCGGGACGATGCCCCGGCCGCGCCGTCGGAGCGTCCGCGCGGGGCCACGCGACGCGGCGGTCCCGGGTCGAGCGCCGGGCCCGCGTCCGCGCGGCCGCCCAAGCCGCCGCGCGGTCGCCCGCCGCGGGGACGCTGAACCGTGCGCGTGATCGCCGGTCGCTGGCGCGGTCGTCCCCTGGTGGCTCCCACTGGCCAAGCTACCCGCCCCACCGCCGACCGCACGCGCGAGGCGCTGTTCTCCATGCTCGCCAGCCGACTCGGCGATTTCGAGGGTCTGGCCGTCGCCGACCTGTTCGCCGGGTCCGGCGCGCTGGGCATCGAGGCCCTGTCGCGCGGGGCGGCCTCCTGCCTGTTCGTCGAGCAGGACCGCGCGGCGCTCGACGCCCTGCGCGCCAACATCGCCAAGCTGGACGCGGGTCGCCCGGCCGAGGTGCGGGCGGGGTCGGCGCTGGCCCTGGGTCCGGCACCCGCCGCGCTGGACCTGCTGCTGCTCGACCCGCCCTACGGCACCGGGGCGGGCGCGGTGGCGCTGGACAAGCTGGCGCGGCTCGGCTGGGTTGGCCCGGCGACCTGGATCGGCATAGAGACGGCGCACGACGAGCCCGTGGACGCCCCCCGTTACCGCGAGGACGCCGTCCGCCGCCATGGCCGCGCCCGCATCACGCTGCTGCGGCTGGCTGAATAAGGGTCAATCCATGCCTTGGAACCGCTCGAACCGGGGCAGGTGCGCGACCCCGCTCTCCCAGACCGGGGCCTCCGCCATCTGGATACGCGCCTGGGGCGGCAGCATGTCGGGATCGTCCAGCGTGGCCGACTGCACGTCGATCTTGCCGGGAAACACCGTCTCGTTGACGAAGAACAGCCCCGTGCCGCAGCGGCCGCAGAACTGGCGCGTCACGTCGGGCGACGACGCGTAGGACCGCAGATCCCCCGTCACCCGCAACGCGTCGCGCGGGAACAGCGCCCAGCCCACCGCGTATGCCCCCGCGCAGCGCCGACAGTCCGCACAATAGCAGAGCGCGCTATGCTCCGGCTCGCCGTCCGCCTCCCATCGCACCGCGCCGCAATGACACCCGCCGCCATAGGTCATCCGCCACCTCCCGTTTCACCCTTTGTTCCACCAGCCGACCGGCGGGGCAAGCCCTGCCGCGCTTGCCCCGCGCGCCGTCGTTCCCTAGCTGTTCGCGCGTGCCCGACGCCGCTGCCCTTCCCGCCGACCCGCCCTATCTGCGCGGCCTGAACGAACCCCAGCGCGACGCGGTGCTGACGCTGGACGGGCCGGTGCTGGTGCTGGCGGGTGCGGGCACGGGCAAGACCGCGGCGCTGACCGCGCGGCTCGCGCATATCCTCTACACGCGCCGCGCTTGGCCGTCGGAGATCCTGGCCGTCACCTTCACCAACAAGGCCGCCAAGGAGATGCGCGAGCGCGTCGGCCGGCTAATGGGCGAGGCGGTGGAGGGGATGCCCTGGCTGGGCACGTTCCACGCGATCGGCGCCAAGATGCTGCGCCGCCACGCCGAACTGGTCGGCCTGCAAAGCAACTTCACCATCCTCGACACCGACGACCAGCTGCGCCTGCTGAAGCAGCTGATCGTCGCCGCCGACATCGACGAGAAGCGTTTCCCCGCGCGCAGCCTGGCCGGGCTGATCGACCAGTGGAAGAACAAGGGGCTGACCCCCGCCGACGTCGACGTTGGTGAATCCGAACGCTACGCCAACGGACGCGGCGGCGAGTTGTACGCTCAGTATCAGGCGCGGCTGAAGGCGGTGAACGCCTGCGACTTCGGCGACCTGCTGCTCCACGTGCTGGTGATCCTGCGCACCCATCGCGACGTGCTGGAACAGTATCAGCAGCGGTTCCGCTACGTCATGGTGGACGAGTATCAGGACACCAACTCGGTCCAGTATCTGTGGCTGCGGCTGCTGGCGCAGGAGCGGCGCAACATCTGCTGCGTCGGCGACGACGACCAGTCGATCTATTCGTGGCGCGGCGCGCAGGTGGAGAATATCCTGCGCTTCGAGCGCGACTTCCCCGGCGCCAAGGTCGTGCGCCTGGAACAGAATTACCGATCCACACCGCATATCCTGGGTGCGGCATCCGGCGTCATCGCCAACAACGGCGGCCGACTGGGCAAGCAGCTGTGGACCGAGATCGACGTGGGCGAGAAGGTCCGCGTCCTGGGCGTGTGGGACGGGCCGGAGGAGGCGCGCCGCGTCGCCGACGAGATCGAGGGCGCGCGTCGCGGCGGCCGGTCGCTGGACGACGTGGCGATCCTGGTCCGCGCCCAGCACCAGACGCGCGAGTTCGAGGATCGGTTCATCGCCATCGGTCTGCCCTACAAGATCGTCGGCGGCTTCCGCTTCTACGAGCGTGCGGAGATCCGCGACGCGCTGGCGTACCTCCGCACCGTCCACCAGCCCGCCGACGACCTGGCGTTCGAGCGCATCGTCAACGTGCCCAAGCGCGGCCTGGGCGACAAGGCGGTGGCCCGCGTCCACCAGCTGGCGCGCTCCGCCGGCACGCCGCTGACCACCGCCGCCGCGCGCATCCTCGACACGGACGAACTGACGGGCGCCGCGCGCAAGTCGCTGGGCCGGCTGGTGGGCGACATCGCCCGCTGGCGCGACCTGGCGGACACCTTGCCCCACCCCGAACTGGCGCGCCGCATCCTGGACGAGAGCGGCTACACGCTGATGCTCCAGTCCGAGAAGACGGCGGAGGCGGCGGGCCGGCTGGAGAACCTGACCGAACTCGTCCGCGCGATGGAGGAATACGACACGCTGGGCGCGTTCCTGGAACACGTGTCGCTGGTGATGGACAACGACGCCGCCGCCGGCACCCCCAAGGTGACGGTGATGACCATTCACGCCGCCAAGGGGCTGGAGTTCGACACGGTGTTCCTGGCCGGCTGGGAGGAAGGGCTATTCCCCAGCCAGCGGTCGATGGACGAGGGCGGGACGGCCGCGGTCGAGGAGGAGCGCCGGCTGGCCTACGTCGCCATCACCCGCGCGCGCCGGCTGGCGACGATCCTGCACGCCGCCAACCGCCGCATCTACGGCCAGTGGACCAGTTCGCTGCCCAGCCGCTTCGTGGGAGAGTTGCCGGCCGACCATATCGATACCGAGACGACGATGAGCGGCGGCGAATCGCTGTGGCGGGCCAATTGGTCCGAACAGTCCGACCCGTTCGCGAACGTCGGTCGCGGCACCGGGCGCGGCCCCGGCTGGCAACGCGCGGCGACCGCGGGTCCGGGCGGGGGCAGCGGCTTCGCGGCCGCCCAGGCCCGCGCGCCCCAGCCCCGCATCGTCGAGGCGCGCGCGTCCGCGGTCAGCCTGGGCGGCAAGCCCCGCGGCGATATTTCATTGGGCCAGCGCGTGTTCCACCAGAAGTTCGGCTACGGCACCGTGGCGGAGATGGAAGGCAACAAGCTGGAGATCGATTTCGAGCACGCCGGCCGAAAGCGGGTGATGGACAGCTTCGTCACCCCCGGCTGACGCCCCGACGCCCGGTCACGGCCGGCTGATCGCTCCTTCCCGCCACGGCCGGCGCAGGGTGAAGCCGATGAACCCCATGCCGATCGTCAGGAACGCCCAGGTCGCGGGCTCCGGGATCGCCACTTCCACGGCGGGCGCGGCGGTGACCCGGCCCGTCACCTGCTGTCCGTCCTCGTCATAGGCATAGGCGTTGCCCCGTACCGACAGGCTGGATGGCAAGGGACCGCCGCCGTCCGCCGCCAGATCCAGTCCCTGAAAGACGCCGTTGACGAAACGGACCGTGCCCCGCCCCTCGAAATTGCGGCCGCCGACGGCGAACCGCACCGGCACCTCGCGGAACGTCGCGGCGCCGGTGCGCGGCACGTCGCCCGGCACATCGAAGCTGCCTGTCCCCTGCCCGTACAATTCGGTGGACGCGGCCGGCCCTTGCGCGAACAGCTTCAGCCGCTCGAACGCGCCCTTGGTCCGGGGCGCCAGCGTGATCGCGTAGTCGGCGCCCGCGGCCGGCCCCGCGGTCGCGATCATCAATATCGCGGCGATATAGGCTCGCAAGCCCGGCCCCCCTTTTCACCCACCGGTCCCATACCGGCTTTCACGGCATTAGGCCAGTTACGGCCACTTCGTTCAGGAACCGTATCTATGCCGCTTCGTACCCCTGCGGACATGCCGTATGCCCGGTCCGGAGTATCGCCCCATGCGTAACCTGTTGCTGATCGCGTCCGCGGCCGTCGCGCTCGCGGGCACCGCCGCCCCCGCCGCCGCCCAAAGCGCCGCCGACGCCCGTTTCCGCACCGCGCAGCAGCGTTTCGATCGGGAATATCAGATCTATCGCGACGAGGTGGAGCGCTACGCCGCCGCCCGCCGCCAGGGGGCCTATGCCCCGCCCCCGCGGGGCGACTATCGCGGCGGCCCCGACGGCTATGACGACGCGGACTATTACGACCCCGCCCCCGATTATCGTGCGGGCGGCCAGTATCGCGAGCGGGTGCTGACCAGGGACGAGCGCGTTTATGCCGGCGAGGACGGACGCTATTACTGCCGCCGCGGGGACGGCACGACCGGCCTGATCGTCGGCGCCGCGGGCGGCGGCATCCTGGGCAACGTCATCGACGGCGGGCGCAGCCGCACGGTCGGCACGCTGCTGGGCGGGGCGCTGGGCGCGCTGGCGGGCCGCGCGGTGCAGCAGAACCAGGAACAGATACGCTGTCGATAGGGCGTCGATAGGGCGACCTGTCGACCGGCCGGCGCGGCACGGCCCGCCCCTCGGGGCGCGGCTTCGCCGCGACCGGCGGCGCGGGACGTCAGCGGCTATTCCACCGCCATCAACGTCACGTCCTTGTATTTCGGATCCCTGGGCCGGAACAGCTCGCTCTTTTCGAACCGCCGCACCGTCAGGCGCAGCGGTTGCAGGCCGGCCAACTTGAACGCGCCCACCTTAATCTCTTTTGGCGGGCGGCCGTCGCGATCCACCGTTACAGCGTCGACGTACATCTCGCCGTGCTTGGTGTAGAGGACGTGCGGTGCCAGCGTCACTTCCATACGGTTGTACGTGGCGGCCACGCACAGCTGCTTCACGATCGCCTCCAGGATCACGGGCGGCGCGCCGGGGTCCACCTGGGCGGGGGCGGGTCGGGCTTCGTCGGTCATCGGGTCATCTCGCAGGTGCAGCAGCGCGGCTGAACGGGTCGCCGCCTTTCTCGTTCCGCCGCTTAGCGTTCCGGGCACGATCGGCAAGCGCCCCACCCCCACCTCTTATCCCCGCCCCCTATCCCGCTCGACGCCTTGCACGACGGGCCCCCGCCCGTCACAACCCGGCCATCCCCCTTCGGAGAAGCCGATGCGCGTCACCCTGTTCGCCGCCGCCCTGCTTGCGACCGCCGCCGCCCCCGCCCAAGTGGCGTCCGTGACCCAGACCAGCCCCGCCGCCGCGCCAGCCGCGCCCGCCCCCGCCGACGACCCCTATATATGGCTGGAGGACAAGGACGGTCCCAAGGCGCTCGCCTGGGTAGAGGCGGAGAATGCCCGCACCCTGCCCCGCCTGCAACAGGATCCGCGCTACCGGGGCTTCTACGCGGACGCGCTGACGATCGCGCAGGCACAGGACCGCATTCCCAGCCCGGAGGCGCGCTACGGCCGCATCTATAATTTCTGGCGCGACGCCCAGCATCCCCAGGGCATCTGGCGCTGGACCACGCGCGACGGCTACGCCACGCCCCAGCCCAGCTGGACCACCGCGCTCGACCTGGACGCGCTGTCCAAGGCCGAAGGCAAGAAATGGGTCTGGAAGGGCGCGTCCTGCCTTCAGCCTGAGGAGCGGTTCTGCCTGGTCGCCCTGTCCGAGGGCGGCGAGGACGCGATCGCCTATCGCGAGTTCGACCTGAAGGCGGGCGCCTTCGTGCCCGGCGGCTTTTCGCTACCCAAGTCCAAGCAGGGCGCGACCTGGATCGATCGCGACACCCTCATGGTCAGCCGCGACTGGGGTCCGGGTACGATGACCGCGTCCTCCTATCCCTTCGTCGTCAAGTCGCTCAAGCGCGGCCAGCCCCTGACCGCGGCCGTGGAAGTGTATCGCGGCGCAGCCACCGATCAGCTCGGCACCTACGCCACCGCGATCCACGACGGCCAGGGCAATCGCGCCGTCTTTATCCAGCGCCGCCAGCAGTTCTTCGGCGGCGATAAGCTGATCTGGACCCAGGCGGGCGGCGCGCGAAAGCTCGACATGCCGGCCCGCGCGGTCCCGCAGGACATGGTCGACGGCCAGGTGGTGTTCGAGACCAGCGACCCCTGGGGCGCCGTCCTGGCCGGCGCGCTCGCCTACGTGTCCTTGAAGGACCTAGAAGGCGGTCGCGCCACCCCGAAACTGTTGTTCGCTCCCACGCCGCGCCAGGCGGTGTCGGGCGTGTCGGGTACGAAGAACACGCTGGTCGTGCTCTACACGGACAATGTCCGCGGCCGGGCGGCCGTCTATCGTCCCGGCCCCGACGGCTGGACCAGCCGTCAGCTGCCGCTGCCCGACAACGTCAATTTCGGCATCGCCGGCACCAGCGGCGAGGACGATCGCGGCTACCTGCTCACCACCGGCTTCCTGACGCCGACCACGCTCGCCAGCCTGGACTTCGCCGGCACCGCCGCCCCCGTCCCCGTCAAGGCGTTGCCCCCCAAGTTCGACGCCACCGGCCTCAAGGTCGACCAGTTCGAGGCGACGTCGAGCGACGGGACGAAGATCCCCTATTTCGTCGTCCACCGGCCGGGCGCCGACGGCGGCCCTTCGCCCACGATCATGACGGCGTACGGCGGGTTCGAGATACCGATGCTGCCCAGCTACAACGCCACGGCGGGCAAGCTGTGGCTGGAACGCGGCGGCGCCTACGTGCTGGCCAACATCCGCGGCGGCGGCGAGTTCGGCCCCGCCTGGCACGACGCGGGTCGCAAGACCAAGCGCCAGATCATCTACGACGACTTCGCCGCCGTCGGGCGCGACCTGGTCGCCCGCCGCGTCACCGACGCGCAGCATCTGGGCATCTACGGCGGCTCCAACGGCGGGCTGCTGATGGGCGTCGAGCTGACCCAGCACCCCGAGCTGTGGAAGGCCGTCACCATCCAGGTGCCGCTGCTCGACATGGTCCGCTACGAACGGATCGCGGCCGGCGCGTCCTGGGTCGACGAGTACGGGTCGGTGGCCAACCCGGACGAGGCGGCGTTCCTGCGCCGGATCAGCCCCTACGCCAACATCCGCCGCGGGGTCGCCTATCCCGAACCCTATATCTGGACCACGACTAAGGACGATCGCGTGGGGCCGCAGCACGCGCGAAAGTTCGCCGCGCGCTTCAAGGAGTATGGCCTGCCCTATCTGTTCTACGAGGACACGGCCGGCGGCCATTCGGGCGACGCCGACATCGAACAGGGCGCCCGGCTCCAGGCGTTGCAGATGACCTATTTCGCGCAGAAGCTGATGGGCCCGGCCGACCAGCGATCGGCGGCAAGATAGGATTCGGGCGGGAGGGGGCACCCCGCCCCCTTCCCCACGGCCCGCCCCCCGCACGGCCCGCCCCCGTACGGTACGCCAGCGTCCGGAACGGCGGCGGCGGGCGATTCGTTCATGGTGCTTCCACCGCAATAGAGGTCAGCACCAATGCCCTATATCAAGACGCGCGACGGGACGGATATATACGTCAAGGACTGGGGTTCTGGCCGCCCCGTTGTCCTGACCCACGGCTGGCCGCTCGACGCCGATAGCTGGGATGCGCAAGCCTATGCGCTGGCCGACGCGGGCTTCCGGGTGATCGCCTATGATCGCCGCGGCTTTGGCCGTTCGGGTCAGCCCTGGCAGGGCTACGACTACGACACGCTGGCCGACGACCTGGCCGACGTGATGAAGGAAGCCGGCGCCGACACCGACGCGACGATCGTCGGCTTCTCGATGGGCGGGGGCGAGGTCGCGCGCTACATGAGCCGGCACGAGGGCCGCGGCACGATCGCCGCCGGCCTGATCTCCTCGGTCGTGCCCTACATGCTCCAGACGGACGACAATCCCGACGGCGTGCCCGAATCGACCTTCGAGCAGATGCGCCAGGGCATCCGCGACGACCGCGCCAAGTTCTTCCGCCGCACCTTCGCGCCGCAATTCTACGGTGCCGGTTTCCTCACCAGCCCCGTCAGTGAGGACGTGCTGGATCATTCCACGTCGCTCGCGCTGATGGCCGGTCTGCGCCCGACCCTCGCTTGCCTGGACGCGTTTGCCCATACCGACTTCCGCGGCGATCTCGCGGCGTTCCGCGTGCCGACGCTGATCGTCCACGGCACATCGGACGAAACGGTGCCGATCGACGCGTCGGGCCGCCCCGCCGCCCGCGGCATCGCGAACAGCCAGCTGGTCGAATATGACGGCGCCCCCCACGGCCTCAACGTCACCGAGTCCGAGCGGCTGAGC
>Ga0325401_1001986_pt1 | contig 17838 bp, 9 predicted proteins | sample PopdelMetagenome_FD_205666 | JGI IMG/M metagenome (GOLD analysis project Ga0325401, IMG submission 205666) | Populus deltoides microbial communities from Bellville, Georgia, United States - Xylem-PdKOR-R2 | ecosystem: Host-associated > Plants > Phyllosphere > Stem > Wood/Secondary xylem | place... | reverse complement strand
AAGCTGCAGTTGAGACATTGCTGGCCAATTCACCGCTGTATGGCTGACCGGTGATTATTAGCGATTCCAGCTTCATGCAGCGAGTTGCAGCCTGCGTTTGCCTGTAAATTAATATTCCTGTGACGATATTCTTTCTTTCTATAATTTTCAAGTTGCTATAATCCTCTTGTTTTTCTGATTTATTTATTTATTTTTTGTTTTGCAAAATATCGATAAAAATAAAAATCAACCAAGAGTGAGGAATAGCCTTACATACAAAAAAGTGTTATATTATCTCCTTTGACTGCAATTTTGTTATGAGAAAATCAAATGATTTAACACAATAAAAATAATTCCTAATAAACGACTCAGACGGGATAGAAAGGTGTTCGGTATGATAAATTATTACACATGAGTAAATATTTTTTTGGATAATAAGTATATGATTTTAAATTTCTCTCATTTAAGCACACCAGATTTTTTCAATCTTCTAATCAAGCACTACCATTAATTTCTCTATTTTCTATTTCACCTTTACTAAAGGAAATTTGTCAGATTTCAATTTTTTCGACTTTCAATTATTCCAATTCAATTTTTCTATAAAAATCTATTCATATTTTCTATTTATTTTACAATCACATGATTTATATCTTTTTAAACTAATAAATATTTTCAACTTTATAAATAATTTATTTATTAGTTTTGATTAATCATAAGATAGTGTTAACCTCAATGAACGCAGATAACTACTATAATTAAATAGATTTTCTTTTTAAAAATATTGATTTTAGTTTAAATTATTTATATTTATTATATAATATATTTTAGTGGGTATTCTTTATTTATACACATACACACACACACACAAAGCCGCATTAAAAAATAAAAAATTGATTGGAGTACTTAATTGAGATAATAAAAAATGTTAGTATATCAAAACAAAAAAAGTGTTTATACCAAAAATAATTCATCTTATGTGACAGGAGAAAATATTTTTTAAAAAATTGCTCACTTTGCTTTTTTAGAAAGACAGTAAAGGAAGCTGAAATCTATTATCGATTAAGGGATTATGATTCACAATGACAATCAACAATCAAGTTCTATGTAGAACAATAGTTTTTAACAACTAAATTAATGGATGTTGCAGTATAATGAGAACACATGTAATTTCATAGAGAATATAAACAAATAAAGGAATACAAATTGTGCTAAGATTGAGATTCTAAAGTCTCTATCTGCCATAAATATTTTGTATTATACTAGGATTTTAAGTTTATGTGCAATTCAATCTTTGTTATATTATAAATAGGTCATCTAGCAGGTGAAAACGATGATTAGCCTTGCATATATAATTTTTTTTTACAACTTTTTACTATTTGTAATATTTTTTATTTACAGGTTTCTATACCTTTATTTACTTGATTTATTTTGGTTTTTTTTTTACATTAACTTTTTTTTAACTTGTTAAAATCAAGTTAAGAAATTCACATTCTTTTCGGTTTGTGAGGCTATTACTTATCTTTGATCATGATTAAGTTATTAATTTTAGTTTCTCCATGTTGGACGGAAGAAATGAAGAACATGTAACATATTGTTCAAAGAATTAACTATTAATCATAAGGTTAACAATAATTGATCTTAATATTTGCATTCAACAGTTCAAGAAATTAACATGTCTAGTGGGACTAATTTGTTAAAATAATAACATGTTAGTAATCATGTCAAAAATCAAACTAGAAAAACCATTTTTATAATGATCAATGACTAGTCAATCTACTCAACTAATAAAGGTTATTCTTTTGGTCATAAAGAGTCCACAACCACTTATCAATAAAGGTGCCAATGAAACAACTTGTATTAGGCATGCCACATGTTAACTCTTCATCGTTTAATTCCCTACATCATTAATGAATTGTACTGGAATAGAGCGATGGTACCCCCATGCAATCCACAACTCTTGCACCCTTTTCAATGTATTTCCCTTTGCATAACCTAACGGTTATCCTTTCTAGGGGTCTGATAGCATGATCAAATGGTCATAATTAGTTTGGCAAAACCCTAATTAGCCAATAATTGTTCCTTCTAGAGACGTGTCCTTATTATCATAACTTAATCCTATATAACACTAATTTAAAGGCTTAAGTGGAGTTGATCATACACTTATTTTATCTAGACACTTGAGGGGCATGTCCACTGATATTTTGAAAAAAAAAAAAATACTCTAATAAAAATATTTGCAAGTCCTCAAGTTCATCATAGATATCATATGCCACACACCAAATACCATAACAAGCTTAACTTGACTTGAACATGATTGCTAATGAGGTACCACCTATCCTACAAGAGTAAAGATAAACTTGGACCGATTATATGGCTCTACGGAAGGCTATATAGTATACGGTGATGCATCAAGAAAAGGGCTTGGTTGTATGTTAATGCAATATGGGAAAGTTATAGCGTATGCATCTCGTCAATTAAAGCCACAAGAACTTAACTACCCAGTTCATGATCTTGAACTTACAACAGTTGTGTTTGCATTGAGGGTGTGGAGACATTACTTGTATGGTTTTCGAGTCCAAACTTTTATAGATCACAAGAGCTTAAATATCTCATGTCACATAAAAAATCAAACATGAGACAAAGGAGATGAGTAGAGCTAATTAAATACTATGATTGCATAATAGACTACCACTATATGAAGGCAAATGTGGTGATAGATGTCTTAAGTAGACAAAATTGGACTAAAAAAAAGGACTCCAATAATGGAGATAGAAGGGAGATGACAAAAATTAGGAGAATAAATGCTTAGTTAAGCCTAGGACCTAAAATGTTAGTAGCACAATTAAGGGTATGATCTACCTTTCAAGATAGAATATATGAAGCTCAATTAAGGGATGCAAGGGAGATGACAAAAATTAGAAGAATAAATGCTTAGTTAAGCCTAGGACCTAAAAGGTCATTAATAGCACAATTAAGGGTATGATCTACCTTTCAAGATAGAATACATGAAGCTCAATTGAGAGATGCAAAGACTGAAAAAGTGAGAAGAAAGTTGGACATGGGGTTGGGACACTTTACAAGATTTCAAATGATGGTGTAGTAATGAGGGATAAATGAATGTACGTTCCATGAGATATGATTATTAAGAATGAGGTGCTAAAAGAGGCTCATTAGTCAAAATTTATAGTTTATCCTAGGAGTACTATGATGTATAAAGATTTAAAAGAGTATTATTGGTGGCAAAAAATGAAGAGGGATATAGCTGAATATATAGCCAAGTGTGGAATACATCAGCAAGTAAAGGTAGAACATAAAAAACCCACGGGACCTTTACAACCCCTTTTAATTCCTGAATGGAAATGAAATAAAATAACTATGGATTTTATGACAGGCATGCCTAATGAAAAGAAGGGTAATAATGTAATATGGGTTATTGTAGACCAGTTAACTAAGTCTGCTTTATTCCTACCCATGAAAATGACAAACTCGATGGATAGATTGACTCAGTTGTATGTGAGAGAAGTGATAAGACTGTATGGAATTCTAGTGTCTATTATTTCATATTAGGATCCCAGGTTTACTTCTTGATTATGATCGAGTATTCAAGAACATGATTGGATTTAAATACAACTTTTCATCTACAAGTCGATGGACAATATGAGAGAACCATTCAGATTTTGGAGGATTTATTAAGGGCATGCATTTTGAAGTTTGGAGGAAAGTGGAAGGATCAACTATCACTTATAGAATTCATATACAACAATAGCTATCAAGCTACAATATGAATGGCTCTTTACGAGGCTTTCTATGGTAGGAGATATAGAATGTCAGTGTGCTGGGAAGAGGTGGGAGACAAAAAGCTATATGACGGAAAATTGATAGAAATAACCTCTGGAAAAGTGAGGATTATTAAAGATAGAACGAAAGCTGCCCAGGATAGATAAAGAGAAATATGTTGATATTCAAATAAGACCTCTTAAGTTTGAAGTGGGTGATAAAGTGTTTTTAAAGGTGGCCTCGTGGAAGCATTTATCAAGATTTGATATGAAGAGGAAACTAGCATCGAGATACATTGGGCATTTTAAAATTGTATAGAGAGTTGGACCAGTGACATATAAGTTAGCTCTGCCCCCATAATTGACCAAAGTGCATAATATGTTCCATATTTGTTTGCTTCAAAAGGTCGAAGTATATCCTTCCAAACTATTACCCCAAGTTCCTATAAAGATTAAGGAAGATTAACAATCAAACCATGCATTTAAAAACTACCTTGAGCATACATTCTAAAGTGTGCATATTAGTTTAAAACATTATTAGACATATTAAATCACAAATATTGTCCATTAAACTACAACTAATCATAATAGATGCACAATAAATATTCTAGCAAGAACTTGAAAAACATTCTAACAAGCTTTTAATCTTTAGCTTGTATGAACTTGTTTTTTTTTTTCCTTCCTTCAACTTTTGACATGATTTTCTTAAATTTTCCTCTCTTTTTACTCAAGGATTTTTCTCTACTCTCTCTCTATTTTCCTCTTTATTTTCTCTCTATCGTCCCCTATTTTTTCTCCTCAAGAGCACCTGCCTTTTTATAAGCAAACCAAAACTAGAAGTTGTGAACCCATGGTGGTTTTGCACAAGATGGGTGGTTTATGGAAGATTCTTCCTCATCCTCTCCTCTAACCTCTTTAAAAAGGTGTATTCTGGTCCATTTTGTCCTTTTATGAGCTCAAACCTATTAAGAGAAAGAAAACCACAAAATCTACTCAAACATGGAATTTTTCTTCTTTAGTTATAGTTGATTAAATGAGACATTTTGGCGAGATCATCATGAAAATAAGATATAAATGTGTCATAAGAAAACATGAATCATATAGAAAGGATGTATATCTACCATTAGAAACAAACCTCATCTGATTTGGAGGTCTAGAACTCGTTATTCATTCATTGAAAGATTGGCCTCCAATCAGCTTACATCTATCAATGCAAAGGAGGCTGATTATGGACAAGATGTTGTCAACATCTTTAAAGCAAATGAGATGTAAATGTTTGATGGAAGTAGCCGATCATTCATCTCAAAAGAGGTGGTGAGTTAGAGCCCTTGAGGTAGTCAGAGATGCAACATTCATTCATCTCAAAGTGGTATCTCGATTAACTTTTATCTGCTAAAGAAGATGATAAATAGGGATGAGACAACATGTCATTCGGTCTCTCTATTAAAAAATGAGTGACATGTGATATATTTAAACCCTAGGAATTATGGTTTCTAATTGGGATTTTGGTAAATTTCAAGTTAATCCCTGTCTTTCTAATTTCTAACATATACACCCTCAATTGACTCATAAACTTTTTATTTTTTGCAATTGCACCCCTATAAACCTTGATTTAAATCTTTTAATTTAAGAGCATTTTACAAATTAGTCATTGGTTTCTAGAGTATGCAATTTGACCCCTATTAACCATTAAATTTTCAATTTCTTTCAAATTAACCCCTGATTTGATTACTTTAAGTCCCTGAACTCACCCGTTTTATGCACTTTGATCTTTGGTTTTGAAATTATTTAACTTGACTCTCAGTTAGCCTTCAATCTTTAAATTTATTTTAATTGAACACCTAATTTGATTAGTTTAAGTCCATGGACTCACGCGTCTTTTGCACTTTATTCTTTATTTTTAAAATTCTTTAATTTAACCTTTAATAAGCATTCAACCTTTAAATTTCTTACAATTAAACCCCTGATTACAACAATATAGCATTTCAAAGTTTCGATTATTTATTGAATCTTCTAATCTTTATGAATTGATTCGAATTATGCCTGCAAACATGATTTTCCTTCAATTAAGTCATTAAATAAGTTGATTAAGCTTATTAGAGGTTTAATTAAGTCCTTCAAATTAATTAATTCTTATAATTTTGGTCAACTTTGAATTTCAACCTCAATTTTCTTTCTATCAAGTCTTTCTTCATCTCATTTGATCAAAATATCCCAATTTGGCAATCTTCTGACATTTTGGTCTGTGGCAATTGAAAGACTTATCCCTCTCATATCCTAAAAATATTTTCAGATTTCAGATTTTTATTTTTTAAAAATATTTTAATGAAAATAAATATTTTTATAGGGGGATCGAAAATTAGGTTATGACACTTACTCCCCCTTTTTATAATATTTTAGGTATAAAGTCTTCTAAAGGACTTTAAAACGTAAGCTTGTATAGAAAAGAAAATGGCGTTTGGTATTTGAGCGTTGACCCTTTATGTGAAAAATATTTAGAATTTCTCATGAATGGTCTATGTTTGGGTGACATGTCTGTGGTTCATGATCGAGTAACTTGCTTATGGTCACTATTCAGGTGACCTAATCGTTGTTTATGATCTGGTAACCTGCTTATAGTCTGTGTTCGAGTGACCTATTTATGGTTTGTAATTAGGTAACCTACTCATGATCTCTATTCGAGTGACCTACTCATTGTGTGAAAAATATCAAGGATCTGTCATTAATGATCTATGTTTGGGTGACCTGTCTGTGGTTCGTGATCAAGTAACCTGCCCATTATGTGAAAAATATCTAGGATCTTTCATGAATGGTTTGTGTTTGAGTGACCTATCCGTAGTTCGTGATCGAGTAACCTAGATGTGGTCTCTGTTCAGGTGACCTGCCCATGGTTCATGATCAAGTAACTCGTATGGTTTATGATTAGGTAACCTACCTATTATGTGAAAAATATCTTGGATCTTTAACAAATGGTTTGTGTTTGGGTGATCTTCTCGTGGTTTGTGATTAGGTAACATGCCTGTTGTGTGAAAAATATACAGGATCTTTCATAAATGATTTGTGTTTAGGTGATCTGCCCGTGGTGTGAGAAATATCTAGGATTTTTCACGAATAATAGCGCCTTGGATTTTCTATGAAATGTTTTGCCTCTCTTCTTCTAAGATGATCCATCTTTTGTTTTTATTTTTCCATTCACTCTTAGTTATATCTTGACTGGATTTCCAATGGTTCACATTTGTTGAATCTTCTGGCTGCTTTTGAGAAATCTTCCTTAAAACATTCCTGAAAATATCTTTATGATGTTTATGCATGTATTTTACTTGTTTTGAAATATAGACCCCTTTTTTCTTGTCATCTCTTTATTGTTTGATGGATGAGGCTTCTAATTTCTAAGATGAGTTCTTTTGGTCTTTTGACTCTTCATCCCACATGGTCAATTTGTTTTGAATTTCTTACAATTCCTGTGGGTTTAATCTGTAGGAAAGAAAGATAATTTAATCTTTTATTCAATCAAAGAAAGAGGCTCGAGTAAAACTCGAGATTTTATTGAGAAAAAAATGTCTTATTTTTAGCATTTATTTATCAACATGAATAATAATGAGTAGCTTTATTCGTAATGTCATGATTTTTATGAAAAAAATTCTTTCACATTTTGAGAACACCATTTATTGGTCCAAGTTGCTTGCTTGCTTGATTAGAAAGAATTTTTTAAAGGTGCAGGCTAGGACTCTTGACTACGAAAGAATGAGATTTGTAATCTCAAAAACTATTCCAAGGTTTTAAAAACTTAGGATCACTGTCATTGTATCTTTTAATTGTATTTCTTTTATTTGCCCCTTTTTTGTTTGCTTCAGTGGAGCATCCTTATTTTATTTTGACCTTGACTTAGTCATTTTTATTCTTTGTTTGGGAATGCCACCTCCATCATTTTGATTTCTTAGGTTCTTTGGCTATTCACGACCTGCCTTTGATTTTGATCTTTAAATTTCTGCTTGCCCTAGTATGAGGTGTGATTCTAGTCAATGTTTTATGAAAGAAAAACTTATTTAGACTCAAATAATTACAACAAGGGGTATATTTTTAGAACATGATGGCATAACAAATATAGCTTTTTATCATTTCAAGCGTAAGCAGTCATAATCAATAAATTTTATTCTCGTCTTGTGTAATGGTTTGGGACTGTGTTTTTGTGAATCACTAATTAGCAAATCGAACCACATGCGATTATACATAAAACTAAAGTATGGCATAAGACGCATAAGATGTGAGTTTTTTTTTTTCATGTCATGGTTCAAAATTATTTGGTCACCTTAAAATAGAAATTACTTGAATGATTTGTTACAAAATGGTGTCTAAACATTGTTTGAAGTAAACATTGAATTATTTCTAAAATCAAAAAGAAAATTCAACTTTTTAGAAATATTTTGGCGAAAGGTTTTTTTTGTTTTACAAAATTGATTTGCTCAAAATGCTTTGAATAGATCCATGAAATCAATTATGAGTGTCAAAAAGTTTTAAAAAGGGTGAGGATTGCCTCTTAACATTTTGTATAACATGCGTTAGGGTTCAATCATTTTTACCATTATATTTATCCAATCATGGACAACAATAAAATGCTAAATATTATTTTCACAACAATATATCTTGATTTCAAAATAATAAAGAGATAAAGGAAATGTATATTTCATTAAAAGATGTGATGAGATCCCAATATATATGCAAAACATACTAATAACAAAATAAGAGTAGTAAAGTTCTATAATAAAAGGATTGCCAATGCAACAACCCTTTTTAATTTAGCTTGTTTAGCAATGCCAATGTCTTCTCAGCATTCACCACTATTTTTTCCATCTGTTTGCTATGTTGGGAATGGTCTTAAATGGAAAACAAGCATAAAGTAGTCCATTCCCTTGTTACAACATGTTAATGCTTCTAATTTTTAAGTTGAAAAGCATTACATTATAAAAGTATCCTCCTATTACTACAATGTCGATATCATAAAATACAAAAGAGCTCATACAAGGTCTTTTCCCCATTGTTGTACTCATGTTTACCGTATACCTTTTGTGTCATTCTTTTCTATTATAACTTTTCATTACCCATAATTCCATGAAGCTACGTTTATCATCCATATAGGTTATGGGAAGTTTCCTTTTATACTAGCTAATCATGATCTATGTATCTTTATCATATCCATAAACTAATGGGAAAATTGAAAACAACTCGTAACTTTCCGTGTTCCCATCAAATATAAATTTGTCTCTTTCCAAAGTGAGCCAGTGAAGTAAACCATTCACAAATACTAGGTTCATATGACGAAGTGATTCATCTTATGCTAACTTGATTTCCTTCAATTGCTTTCACTAACAAGCTTTTGAGTCAAACAACTCACATCAGATGCAATTATACAGATAGAATTCCTTGTGAGAGCAAAACTTGGTCCTTCAAGATCTTATGATCTTGTAATGCAAGGGATTTGATCTTACCACTAGCATGCCAACTCTTAGAGTATGGTACCGTGTTTTAGGGTTCTGGATTTTCTATTATTGCTTAGTACCAGGCTTACACATATAGTTTTGAGGTTTATTATGTGTCTAATAGAGTAAAATACCCTAGTATGTTAATGTCATAATCTTCACATGGTTAGGTAAGCAATCAAGGAACGACACATGGTTTATCCCTAAGGTAGCATAATATTCACCTCTAAGTATGTTTTGCCTCTAAGAGATGATATTGGTTCTTTGGGTGTGTAATTTGGAAAATATAGGTTCATAGAAGAGTTTATTGCTCTCTTTGGAAAAAAGTCTACATCTCCTTATAGTTTCCATTGATGACCATATTAAGGTCTCAAAAAAGATATTCAAGCATAAGCCTTGAACTGTGCCTGTATGAGTAGTATATTGTGCATCACTATAGACTGATCCTTGGTAAGAAGCATCTTTCCCAGATGATCGACATACCCTTTCGTTTGGCTCTTGGGATACTATGATTCCAATTCTAGAATCAATCTTGATATCTTCAACTCTTAATATTCCAAGAGTCATCATCATCTCAACCTCCTAATGGAATTCATTAAAAAAAAATCATTGTCATAACCATATTTGCAATGATATTTACAAAACTTGTCAAGATCCCCTATAATTTGGGTCTTAGATAGCACCTGGAGGTATCCTTCTTACATTAACATTCCATATAGATTTTCCATGGCCGCCCTTAAGACTATTTCACCTCTTTTTCCTTTTTCATTGGCATTAACTACAATTCCAAAGGCATGATTTTGAGGTGGGTTTGAGTATTTATTTAGGGCTTCCTCAAAGGTGATCCATTCTGCCTTGATAAATTGAAGGAGTTTGTCTTTAAAAGTACAGAAATTTTCAATGTTATGCCCACTAGTGCAATCATGATAATATTTGGTTAGGCTCACATCACTTTGGATATGGGGGTAGAAATGGTTTCTAAGGAATTGGAATGATTTGTCAAATACTTATCAATCTTTAAAACATCTTTTTAAAAGATAAATAAAGGGGCGATAAAGTTTGCTTGAGATATTGTGAGTTTCCATGTGGTTTCTTATTAGTTCGAATCTGATTAGCACTTAAGGAAAATGATTACGATGTTGAGGCATAAAATGATCTTCATCTATACTTTTCAAGTGAGAGTTATCTTCTCATTTATCAATCGGCATAGCATCAAACCTTTTTTTTGAATTCCAGATCCTTTTTAATTTCAATCCTTGCTTCACCCTTTCGGCTGTCGTTATTACTTCCATAAAATAAGCTAATGACTTAGAAGTCAAGTAATCATAGTAAGGAGTCTTTAAAGATTTGATAAAGATGGAATTAAGCTCATTCTCAAGTAGTGGACGATAAACGTATTCCTTAACTGACTCATCATTTCTCATCCCTATTTTTTGAAGATCTGACCTGGTTGAAGCCACCTTTAAATTGAGTTTGAATTGTTACAAAAATGCATTAGCCAAATACTCTCATTTCCTTTTTTTAGAGCCATTCAAATCCATATACTAGTTGAGAGCAAGTTCGACCAAGCTATCGAGAAAATGATGGATAAAACGTTTCTCATCATGGATAACTTCTGCCATTATATTATAGTATACTTTAATGTGAGTCTCTAGGTATTGTGCTCCTATGTACTTGACAATTTCAAGAGCTTTAAATTTTTAGGAATATCAACATCTAGCTCACGAAATATTTCCCTAGTTGGAAGTGGATCATGCGAATCATTTTTTTTATGATTGTACTGAACATGTCATTTTTCTCCTGGAAGCATAACCACCCATGTTAAATTAGCTGATCAATCTTTCTTTTAAATTCATGACAACCATCGATAGAATAACCTACTGCTTCATGGTATTTGCATTGTGCATTCTTATTGTATCATTTAGGAAAAGGGTGGTTGGATGGGCTTAAGTGGTTGAGAAACTATTTAATGGGTTTTTATAAGGCTTTGATAGATATCATTAAGGGGAATTAAAAGGGGAGAAACTAGCATTTTTAGATTTTCATGATATCCAGGTGGAACAAAAGTGAAGGTGTTTGATACATCTGGTTTGCAACAATTTGCAGTGAATTTGGAGACAAGATAACATAAATCTTTGATGCACTCGGGGTGTTAGAAGTAAGATTTTATGAATTTTTATTGATCAAATAACCATCTAAAACTTTCTTCTGATGAGGGTGTGTGAAGGGACAAAAGGGCATATTCTTCATATTGGATTCCATGTGGGGGGTACTTTTAGAGTGAATAGTTTTTCTGATGGATTGGTTAATTGAACCATTTTCTTTTTCAGAAAATTATCCTGCTTCTATCCAAGTTGAATGTCTTTTTTGTTTCCCATTTACTTTTTGGCAAAGGGTAGCGTTAAAGGGGTAGGCCAATATTTCTCATACATATGCATACATGACATGTAAAACTCTAAAATGTTTGCATGTTGAGGTTTATGTATGTTTATGTTGAATATGGGTTAGCTTTTTTAAAACTGATTCACAACTTCTATTTTCTTGATTTTAGGCAAGATTTTTTATTTTGGCTGATTGTTATAAAAGAGTATTTCACCAAGTTCTTATCATGATTGAATTCCAATCATATTAAATGAAAGATAATCTGATTTCCGGCCCTTTCATTACATATAATAAAAAGAGTTCGTATATTTTTTTATAAATCAAACTTAGAAAAGTTAGAAAAAACTATATATCACTACTCATAGAAAGCATTGCCTTTATTAGATATATTTATAATAAAAGCGGTGGTTGCATTTAAGTGCTCTCAATACTTCATAGCATCATTTTCAACTTGGGTAGCCTACTGCTGTAATCTCTCGGCCTGACGTGCTGCTTGCTCAACCTGCCTTATCATTTGTCTTATCTAGTCATGGAATAAAGTGTTGTCTGTGACTAGGAAACCAATACTGGATGTTAAAGCCTCATTATTTCTTTCAAGCATTCGTTCTGTTTTTGTTTTCCAGATATGTTACTTTAGTTATTGCTTTTTGCAGCTCCTTCTTTTCGATGTCAAGCTCAACTATTTTAGAGTTAATCTGGACCTCAAAATTGTTGATGTAATCTCGACATTCTTGACACTTTTGCTTTGAGTTGTGTAGTTATTTTTCCATTCTAAAGTATTGTTCTTTAAGCAGCATCAACTCTTCCTCTTGAATTTCTATCTCAGATTGTAATACCATGAGTTGTTCTTTTAAAAAATCAACTCTTTTCTTATAGTTTCTTATGTTAGATTTAACAACTTTTCTAGCACTCATTTCTTCCTCTAACTATGCTATATATTGGGCTCTATTCTATGTTAATTTTGGTTAACCAACTCTTCTTTTTTATTAGCATCTGATTTCATTTTATTTTCTTAAAGAAATATCTATCATTTCTTTATTAGCACTCATCATGCTCTTAGCTGACTTCTTGATATTAACTCTTTCTTTTATATTTGCACACAGTTGTTAACCAGTTAATCACGCTTGGCTATTTAAATTTTCTACTGATTACACAACCTCTATAATTTATTAAAATAGAATTTTATTCACATATAAAATTTTATAAATGTTTTATATGCTAGAAGACAGACCTTATTCAGTGATTCTTTAGATGCTTGCTAAGCAACCATGTATCGATCTTGAGAAATCATCCCTTCTTCAATAGCTTGCATTGCTCTTTTATACAAATGATCAAATGAATCGAGTTAGCAATATCAACATTATTGGACCCACTATCTATTGTATATCAACATTATAAGCCTAAAATCCTTTCTTAATTGTGCCAAGATATAAGGGATTTCCTCCACCCCATTGCAAAAACAGGGACTAGTGTAAAAATCAAACATGGTGTATATATTGATATGAAAAAAATAAATAAATGATAGGTGAGATACACATATATAGTAGAAAAATAATATATAAAAATTAAATGAATCATGATAGTGAAAGTTGGATTTGAGAAAAATAAAATTAACAATAATGGTAGAATTTAATGTGTTAAAGTTTATATCAATTATAATGACAGGTCTAATATTTTAAATGTTAATCCAACTACAACAATGAGGGTTATTAAACTTGAAGTATGAGTTACAAATTCCTAAAATAATTAGTGATTATTTATTATTAAAAATTAAATAATAAAAAGTATGAGTTTAAATACAGAAATGGATCAAATGAATCTAATAAGTTGATTAAAGTGTTAATCAAACTTATGGATGAATGGATAAATCTAGAAATGTATGGATAAGACATAATTATTATTTAAATGAGCTACATGGGCATGAAAAATAATTGTGGGGAAAAAATATTGTAATGTGCTATAAATGGGCATGAGAAATATTTATGTTTGAAAAATATTATAATATGCCATAAATGGGCATGAGAAATAATTGTGTTGGAAAAATACTGAAATGTGCCATAAACGAGCATAAAAATTAATTGAGTGAGAAAAATATTGTAATGTGTCTTAAAGGGGCATGAGAAATATTTGAGTTGGAAAAATATTGGAACTTGCCACCAATGGATATAAGAAATATTTAAGTTGGAAAAAAACATTCAAATGTTCTATAAATGAGTTTAAGAAATACTTAAGATATTTGTTTTTGAAGAAACCGGATGAGTATAAAGCATATGAGAATGAAAGAAATGTATGTTCAAGCTAGAATTGGTTGGAAGTACATTGAGTTTAAAATTTTGATTAGAAGAGTCTTGGTAGACATAAAAGACATTGAGTCTGAAAGTGATATTGATAAGCCAATAATGATATAAATGGATGATGAGATGAACTAATGATTTTAATTGGTTGGAATGAAATAAATGCTTAGGAAGGTCAGGAAGGCATATGATGGTAATTTAGAAATATGATATGAATTAAGAGGGTTATGAAATGAAATAACAAAATGAACTAAATATAATTATAAATAAAATGGGGTATAGATAAAATACGATGTTAAAAGGGAATATGAAATTAAAACATTATAATGAATTCAATAAATATAAAAGAAGTGAGTGAAAAATTAAGAAGGGTTATGGAATATATGGTAAGTCAGGTAGTTTACATCTATGATGACAATAATTAAATGTGTTTAATGGAAAAGAAGAGCTTATCAATGGTTGATAAGAAGGTATTAAATTAAAAAGAACATAGATTGATGTGCTTAAAGAAAGGGCTAATGTTATTGATTTTGTTCATATAGTTGCAAAATATAATAATCATAATGATGTAATTACTTATGGCAATTTTAATGGTCTTATGTGTTTTACAAGTATCTTCTTTTGAAGGCTTCAATCCTTATAAAAAGGTTATCGAGCCTTTCCTATCAAATAGGTCCTGGTATTGATTAAATGTTGTAATTGTAGACTAATTTATGCTTGTAATTTATAAGGTGTTGTAACCACACTAAATTATGTCTTTATAATTGTTGTTACCCATTTTTGGGTCCTCACAAAAAAAAAATACAAAATAAAAAAAAATCAAAAAATATATTCGGAAGAAAACCAAAAAGTTATAGCACTGAATAAAGGATTCCGAAGCGCCAAGAAAATAATCAAAAATTGGTTGAGAAGGTTAAAAAATACAAAAATTGAAATTTGACAATATATTTTGACTGATGAGAGCCCTATTGACAAAAAAAAATTCATTTTGAGGAAGAAATATCCAAAATCAGATGTTTATGGACTTAATAAAATTTTATTGAAGGTTTAATTAAATTTATAAAGGGTTTGATTGCAAGAAAAAATGATTCTCGAGTCAATTTGGGCTTTAATTGGAAGAAATTAAAGTTAAGGGGTCAAATTATAATTTTTAAAAGTTGATTTGGTTAAATCAGGGGCTTCATTAGAAGAAATTAAAGTTTGATGGCCAATTGGGGACTTGATTGAAGAAATCTGAAACCAAGAACTAAACTAGAAAAGACGCGTAAATAAAGGGGCTGGAATGGACTGAATCAGGGGCTATATTGAAGAAATTGATTTTTTTTTATTAATTGAGGGTTAAAATGCACAAATTCAAAACCAATGACTAAAGTGAAAAAAAGGCCAACATCATGGCCGACATTGGAATTTTGCAGGGATACAATTGAATTGATTTTTAAAATTAAAATTTTACAATTGAGGACTTGATTGAACAATTAAAAAATTAAGGACTGATTTGGAAATTAACATATTTTGGCGCCATTTTCTTTTAAATGAAAATGACGCGTTTTGGTCAAAATTACATCGTTTCATAAACTGTTCACTTAAAAAAAAGAAGAAGCCTGAAACGGTGTCGTTTTGAATGACACTGTTCTTCTTCTTCGTCTCCTAGATGTGCAATAGGGGACGAAGAAGGTTTTTGAATTTTTTTTTTTTTGCGCTCTCTCTCTCTCTCCCCAACTTGACCAAACACTAAGAAGTCGTACCTCCCTCTACACGCCCTGCAATAACACTGAAGAAAGGAGAGGGGAGCCATGCCTTACAGAAGACATCCCAAACCACCCTATCCTGTGGCACGACGAGACATGATATGGTGACCCCCTTCTCCTTCTATTTATAAATAGGGGGAAGCAATGAAGAAAAAAATGAGGAAAAAAAAGGAAAAAAAAAAGAGAAGTGAAAACGAATAGGGAATAGAAGACAGCGTATTTTAGAAGTGAGAAAGATTTTGAAAAAAAATAAAGATGAATGAAGAAAAAAAAAGAAGGGAGAAGGGAGGGTAGAAAGTAAAAGAAAAAGAAGAGAGAAACAGTAATGCAAAGACAGGGGAAAACAGGGGAGAGTAGAGGGGAATAAAGAAAAGAAAATTTGAGACAAAAACAAAAACAAGGGGGCTTTGGGGGGTACAGAAGAGAAAGTTCATCAAGAACGAAAAAAGAGAATGTAAAAAAACAGAGGAAAAAGGGAGGTTGCTGTTTTTCTTCCCACCGATGCTTGGAACCACTGTCCGTGAGCCACACCACCACAAGCCACCGTCAGCTCAGCTACCAGAGCCCCTTTGTTCTAGGTAACACTCTCCTCCTCCTTCTCCTCTTCATGGTCTGCTTACTTGCATGCAGGACATGCACTGTTCATGTTTCTACATCAAGAAATATCATTAATTGGTTACTGTATGGTTGCTTCGGACTGGACTATCAACCCAACCCATGCGGCTGGGCTGAGTCCAGCAAAAAAAAGTGAAAGGAGTTTGTTTTGGGTCAGTCCCGAAACAGTTTCCTTGTGGGCTCGCTACGGCCTAGTGTCTTTTTGGGCTGGTCTTGGCCCATTTCCTTCAAGGCTAGACTTAGCTTAATCAGGTTGGGTTTAGCCCATATAATTAGGTTGGGCCTAAACCCAAGTCATTATTATAATATATAATGTAACTCCCGGGTAAATTCCTGTATTTTTTGACTTACAAAAAAAGAGGGGGCAAATATGTGTGTGTGTGTGTGTGTGTGTCTAGAAGTTAATGAAGTGGAAATTATTATCTAATAATGTGAATGTGGGACAAGATTAAATTGAATAAGTCAAACTTTAGGGCCAAATGGTTTTAAAACAAAACAAGGAAGGACTTAAATGAAAAAAAGAGGAAAACTTGTAAATATATAAACAAATGGGGAGTGGAATTTCAGTGGGGAGTGGCCGGCCATATTAGGGTTTGAGAGGGAGAAGAATTGAGTGAAATTTATCAAAGTTCATCCAAAATAAATTCACAAAAATAAAAATGGAAGGAGATATAATTAGTGATTAAAGTTTATTAGGAAGGGTTTGAACAAAAAAATCTCAAAAGGGGAACAAAAGATTTTTTATTAAAGAGGGGAGGCATTGAGAGGAAAATAAGGGGGGAAAGAGGAAAGAAATTTGTGTGGTGATTTCAAGCTTTCCATCTCTTATTTCTTTGTATTAAAAGGTAACAAATCTTTTCCTCTCAATTAAATTGATATATTTAGTATGTTAAGATTTTATTCAATTGTATTAGTGTATAATTATAGTATGAGTTGTGAGGTTGAATGGGTTAATTTATGAAATTATGATGAATTAATGTTTTAATAAATGAAATAATAGTGGGTAATGTTTCAATTTTTTGAAATTGAAGAAGACAATAATTATGGGTTGTTTGGAGGAGAGGTTTCGGCCTAGAGAAAGAAAATAAATGAAAATGTTGGATCAATAATTAATTGTTGAGTTATGTGATAATATTGATGATGAAGGAGTTATATTAGTGATGCGTTAATATTGTTGAGTGATAATTAGATGAGTTATGTAGTAATATTGATGATGAATGAGTTATATTAGTGATGAGTTAATATTGTTGTTTGATAGTTAAATAAGTTATGTGATAATATTGATGATGAAAAAATTATATTAGTGATGAATTAATATTATTGAATGATAATTAAATGAATTATGGGATAATATTAATGATCAATGAATTATATTAGTGATGAGTTAATTTGTTGAGTGATAATTAAATGAGTTATGTGGTAATATTGATGATGAAGAAATTATATCAGTGATGAGTTAATATTGTTGAGTGATAGTTAAATGAGTTATGTGGTAATATTGATGATGAAAGAATTATGTTAGTGATGAGTTGATATTGTTGTTGAAAATTAAATGAATTATGTTTTG
>Ga0325401_1001979_pt1 | contig 17862 bp, 10 predicted proteins | sample PopdelMetagenome_FD_205666 | JGI IMG/M metagenome (GOLD analysis project Ga0325401, IMG submission 205666) | Populus deltoides microbial communities from Bellville, Georgia, United States - Xylem-PdKOR-R2 | ecosystem: Host-associated > Plants > Phyllosphere > Stem > Wood/Secondary xylem | place... | reverse complement strand
AACACCAATTAAATCAAAAACTTCATCAACATCATTTCTACTCATCAAACTAAATTTCTCATAATTATAAACCCTAACTATAACATCTCTAATCTCATAAAAATACACAATTATTCTTAGTAAAAGGGATTCTCACCTTCAAATCACAAATAACAAAGAAGAATTTGTAAGAGGAAAAAGCTTTTTATCCATTTTCTCTCATCCTTTTTCTCTCCCCTTGTTGTCGTGACAACCACTCTCTCAAATCCACTTCCTTTCACTTCCCCTCGTTTGATTTCTCTAGATTTAGTGTTTAGGACATTTATCTCTCACCAATTTGCAAGGTTTCCTTTAATTCTCTTATTTTTTTTCCTAAAATTTTCACCATGAGCCATATATTTATAAATATCAATTTTAAAAATTCTCATTATATCCCTCATTTGTAACCTTTCAGGTATACTAAGTAATTTATCTTATATCTCGTTACCTGTTTATTTGATAATTAAGCTAAGCTATTTTGAATTTCACAAATTACATTCCAATATTTTTTTTCTCCGCATAACTCATTTCCATTCATTTTTTTTATTCATGTTTCTGTATTTTTAATTTTTTAGCCATTTTCTGCATTTTTATTTTTTAAAACAAAATAGTATCTAAACTTTCTATTCCAAATTTTCTTATTCATTATTATTCACGTAGTGTAACATTTAATTTGCACAATAATCATTATATTTATTTCACTGGCCTGTTGAGTTTTTTTATCCGGAAGTTTACATTCACCCTCCTAAAAAAACATTGTCCTCAAAATTTAAATTCATACCTATGTGAGAAAATACTATGGGATATTTCTTCATCATTTCAAACTCTCTTTTTCAAGTTTCTTCAATTTGAGAGCTCCTTCAAAATATTTTCACCAAAGACACTTTCTTATTCCTTAACTCCTTTATACTTTAGTCTAGAATTCGTACTAGCTACACTTCAATAGTTGAATCTTCTCGAACTTCCATAAGAATTTGTGGTGCTTTTCAAAGTAATGACATATGGAATACATTATATATCTTTGTCAGGTGTGAAGGTAAGGCCAACTTTAGCAACCGAGCCAATTTTTTCAACAATTTTGAAAAGACCAGATACATTGGCATCAATTTGTCCTTCATTCCAAAACAAATAATATTTCTCCATGGTGTGACTTTAAGGAACACCTAATTACCCATATGAAATTCCAATGGTATCCTTCGATTATCTACATAAATTTTCTGTTTATTCTAGGCTTCCTTCATTCTTTCTCGAAATTTTTTTCACTTTTTTAGTAGTTATATGCACCAGTTCTGGCCCCAACAATTTCTTTTCACCCATTTCATCCCAACAAATAGGAGTGCGACACATCCTTCCATACAAAGCTTTATAAGATGTCATACCAATTATGGCTTGATAGATGTTATTGTACGTAAATACCACCAATGACAAATGATCTTCCTAACATCCTCCAAACTCTAGCATACAAGATCTCAATAAATCTTCCAAAATCTGAATCATTCTTTCTGACCATCCATCTATCTGTGTATGAAAAGTAGTGCTTAAATTCAACTTTATACTTATGGCTCGTTGAATGCTCGACCATAATCTAGAAGTAAATCATGGATCTCTGTTAGAGACTATAAACATTAGAACACCATGAAGTCTAACCACTTCATTCACATACATTCTAGCCAATTTATCCATATAATCACTTATCTTCATTGGTAGGAACATGTTACCTTTCTTACTTCTCGGTAATCCAGATACAAAATTCATATTGATATTCTTCTATTTCCACTCTTGAATGGAAAAGAACTGCAATTATCTTGCATGTCGTTGATGCTTCACTTTTACTTACTGACAAGCCCCATATTTTACCACAAATTCAGCTATTTCTCTTTTCATCTTAGGGCACCAATAATATTCCTTCAAATCCCTATAAAACTTTGTACTTCCAGGATGAATGTCGAGTTTCAGCTCATGTGCTCCACTAAGGATTTCCTATTTCAAAGCCTTTATTAGGTAGGCAAATTCTTCTTCCCATTACTAACATCTCATCCTTTAATTTACTAAAAGGTGCATTTAGATGTGACTCCATTCATTTTCTTATCTTTTTTAGCACTTCGTCTTTGCTCTACGCTTTCAAAATCCTCTCTCCCGACATCGATTATACCACAAACATTGCCAATGATAATCCTTTCATCCCTACCATTAATTATGCCTCTAACCTAGCCAACTCTAATAGTTCCCTTTTATCCCTCATTATTAACCCACCAATTATTGTCTTATTCTTCAGGCTCAAGGCATCAAGTACCACATTTGCCTTCCTAGAATGATAATCAATAATACAATCATAATTTTTTATCAACTTCATCCACCTCCCCATTTGTATATTTAACTCTTTTTGCGACAATAACTACCTTAAACTTTTATTATCAGTTAAAATATATACATAAGTCTCATACAAATAATATCTTCACATTCTCAAAGCAAACATTACTATTGCTACCTTTAGATCATGTACAAGGTAATTCACTTCAAGTGGATTTAGCTGTCTAGAAACATAGGTAATTACTTTGTCGTGTTGCATCAACACACAACCCTCACCGTTAATAGAAGCATTATTATAAACTATGAATCCCTCTTACCCTTTTAGAAGTGTCAACACGGGAGCTGAAGTCAATCTCTTCTCCAATTCTTATAAGCTTTCTTCATATTTCTTAGACCATTTAAACTTAACTTCTTTCTTAGTTAATTGAGTCATTGAAACAACTATAATGGAAAATCTCTCTATAAACCTCCTATAGTATCCAGTTAACCCCATAAAACTATGAATTTCAGTGACATTTGAAGGCCTTTCCCATTTTAACATTGTTTCCACCTTTCCACGATATACTTTTTTTGGATATCACATATCCTAGGAGCACTACCTCATTCAACTAAAACTCACACTTACTTAGTTTAACATACAACTCATTTTTTCTCAAAGCCTCCAATACAATTCTTAAATGTTACTCATTATCAGACTAAGAGGATAAATATATCAAGATGTCATCTATAAATACAACCACAAACTTGTCTAAATAAGGTTTAAATACTCAATTCATGAGGTTCATAAACATTGCTTGAGCATTAGTCAATCTAAATGACATGACTAAAAATTTATAATGCTCATAACGTGTTCTGAAAGTTGTCTTTTGTACATCATATTTTTTTATTCTCAACTGATGATACCCTGATCGTAAGTCTATCTTTGAAAATACTTATGCTTCATTAAGTTGATCGAACAAATCATCAATTTGAGAAAATGGATATATGTTCTTTATGCTCACCCTAATCAATTGTTTATAATCTATACAGAGTTGTGTAGTGCCATCCATTTTCTTCACAAACAATATTGGAGCTCCTAGGGTGAGTTGCTAGGTCGAATAAATTTTTTATCCAGTAATTCTTAGAGTTGGATTTTCAATTCAGCCAATAAATGACATTCTATATGGAGATTGCATTATAGGAGCAATTCATAGAAGATTTTCAATCAAAACCTCAACCTACCTCACCAGATACAATTTAGGTAGTTCTTCTAGATAATCACCATTTTGGTGAAACAATTCATTTGTGCATGATGCACATTTAACCAGTGCATACCTAGAATCAGATTAAAATCATGGAACTCCAATGACATTAAATCTACCCTCAACTTATAACCCTCAATATACAGTTTTACCCTTCTATAAACATTATCAATATCTATGTTTTCTCTTACGGTGTACTAACAATTACTTTTTTACAAGGTATTACTTGTAGTTTGTCCATAATTTGATATGACACAGTTGAATAACTAGCTCTTGGATCAATCAAGACATGTCTTTGTAAGGACTCTAATAGTAATTTACCTATAACCACATCTGATGCAACACTCATATCCTCTTAAGTCAAATGGTATGCTTTACCCTAAGTCCTTCCCTTCTGAGATTTAGGGGGCATCCTCAATTAGAACTCGCTTTAAATTAAGTGGGCTTCGTAAGTCTATCCACTATAATAGATTATCGCTTGCTTTGTGTAGTAGCATTTTGTCCCTAAGTACCATTTATAGCACGACAAGGAAACTACTTCCTATAACCTGTCTCTCCACAATAATAACAACCCCTGCCCAAGTACTAACAATCCCTCCATCGATGTTCCTCACCTCAACAAATATAACACCTTCTTAGGGTAGCTGAACAATCTTCAGGGTGCCTCAAATTACACCTCATACAGAAAAGATATGTGGCTCCCCTTTGCGTTGTAGACCCTACTGCAACATTAGCCCCTATATGGGTCTGGCTATTAAAAGATCCTCCAGCACTCATCTGCATAGATCACCCAATACTCTCACCTAGAGTAAAGTTCATTCCTCTCTGAAACTATTTGGATAACTGTCTACCTTTCCCATTTCCTCTTTTTCAGAAGGGGAGGTCTACTGATAGATAATACTGTCTCTTTCCTATTAGCCCCCGTAATTTGTCCTTATTCAGTCCCTACCACTAATCATCCTGAATCACTCTCTTCATAGTTTGTGCAACCCGTAACAATTCTTGTACAATTCGAAACTACATAGCTATCAATACCATATTCAGCTCCGGTCTAAGCCCATCATTAAATCTCTATATAATGGTGCTTAGTACGAAGATATACAGAAGCAAAAATAGAAAGGTCTTAAAACCTCTTCTCGTACTCTAAAATAGTTATATCCCTCTGTCTTAGATCTAGAAACTCTTGTTCCTTATCTTTTAAACTGCCACAAGTAATATCGCTCTTCAAACTCCTATTTGAAGTTCTTCCATATTAGAACTTCTTTGGATCTCCTATCTTTAACTGTCTCCCACCAAGAATGGGAATTGTTTAATAATAGTTGAGTTACACAATCAACTCATGACTCCTTCAACACTGGTATTTAAACCATCACTCTTTCCACCTTTCTCAGTCAATATCTTGCAAGCTCATCATCTTTCTACCTTGAATATGTCACACAACCTATCTCTTGTATACCCTTCACCCAATGTACTAGGGTGACCACTTTCTGTACCCTAGATGGTGTTATACTAGAAGCCCCAGCCATCCCTGTCATCCCCACTCTAACAACCTACTCTAATACTGTAGGGTTGGTAAACAATGTAGATGCAGCTACTAGTGCCACCTATAAGGGGTCTATTTGTCTACCTCGATCTCTCTGATGTACTAGGTTATGGAATATATGCTTGTAATGATGCAAAATCATCCTAACATCATGCAGACTCACTCTGCTTAAAATACACAGATATGACAAGTATATGAGAGGTAGTATCTGCCAATACATCCTCTCTCTAATCATCTTCATGATGAATTCTTAACTCCCTTCCTTGAACTAAAGAGTCATTCCTAGCTTCTTACTTGGTTCAAACAATCCTGAAACATCATTTTCAATTCTAGCATTAATACACCAGTTTATCGAACCGTCACCTTAACTCTAATATCAAAATATAACATCCCAACTATTAAAAACACTTTTCAACCGACCACGTCGAAATATTAATAACAACTTGATTTTTATTTTTTTTTATAATTCTACCTAAATTACGGAAAATTTTCCCTTAAAATAGAATGTTCCACGTATTAATGTGAGGAACCTAAAAATAAAACAACAAATAATATAAACAAACCAAGTAAATAATAATAATTCCAACAACAAAGAATTAAAGCAATATCTTAACTTTCATCATTTCTATACTACTAAATATCATTTACTTCATAAAATTCATATCAACAACTCAATGTTGATATCAATTTTCAAATTAATATTCATTAACCATCTTCACCTCAGTATGATTAATAAAAAATATATCGATACCACATTACCTAGTATCATTAGCCACCAATCCACCGATAAGCTAATCAATAAATGTTGATGTCAACATAATCGTGTTAACATCATTAGTCTTTTCTAATCTCTCAGGAATGACTGATCAATAAATATTGATGTTAAATGACAATGTATTGACATCATTAGCCTCCCCTATTATCCGGGAATGACTAATCAATAATGACAATGTCAATATCCTCGTATTGACATTATTAGCCTTCCTTATTATCCAGGAACGATTAATCATTAAATGCTAATGTCATAGAGCCATTGACATCATTAGCCTCCATCCTCAAAACAACTAATCAAATCACAAATCCTTATTCTTATTCCACCGATTTAATTACTTTTATGACAAGTCAGATCAATAATAATTCATTTAATAATTATACCAATATAATACATAATTAGGAATAGGTGTTAAACACCTACCTACTACTCGTGAAGCCTAAACACCTATCTTTGTTTGCGATCGAGTTATTGAGGCATCCCCTATCAATACAAGATTATTTCATCACCACATCTAATAACTTCATTTCTATATCATAATTTCTATTATGATTCGTTATAAATCACATTTTAATTATTTCTTCTTTCTTTTCTTTTCCCAATTTCTCAGTTTTCCTCAATCCATTTTAATTACATATAATTAATAAAATAAATTTATTAACAATTTCTACAATTAACCCAACTCCACATAAATAAAATCCATGCATTCCTTCCAATTTTTATGCAATTTCATTTAATTTCCATGCATTAAATACTTCAACCAACCCATTTAAATACAAATTTCATAACATTAAAATCAATAAAATTATCTCCTAAATATAATTCTCTCCTAATTCAAGCATTAAAACATATTCAACTTTCTTCATTTTCTTTCTATTAACGCTAAACCAATTAAATCCACATGAACACCAATTAAATAAAAAACTTCATCAATATCATTTTTACTTATTAAATTCAATTTCTCATAATTATAAACCCTAACTATCACTCCTCTAATCTCATCAAAAACACAATTATTCTTAGTAAAAGGGATTCTCACCTTTAAATCACAAATAATCAAGAAGAATTTGTAAGATGAACAGGCTTTTTATCCACTTTTATCTCTTCCTCTTTCTCACCTTGTTTTCGTGACTATCACTCTCTTAAATCCACTTCTTTTCACTTCCCCTAACTTTATTTCTCTTGATTTTGTGTTTATGATATTTATCTCTCACAAATTCAAAAGGTTTCCCTTTAATTTTCTTATTTTTTCCTAAGGTTTTCTAAGATTTCCCAAGCTTCTCTCTTCTTCTTTTTTTCCCTCCTTGTATAGCCCACCATAAGGCATGTATTTATAAATTAAAATTTCAAAAATTCTCATTATATCATTCCTTTGTAGACTTTCGAGTTTACTAGGTAATTTATCTCATATTTCATTACTTGTTTATATGAAAACTAAGCTGAGCTATTTTGAATTTCACCAAATTACATTTCAATATTTTGTTCTCCATATAACTCATTTACATTCAATTTTTTTATCTGCGTTCCTTTTAGGCTATTTTCTGTATTTCATTTTTAAAAAATTAGTTCCTAAACTTTTTATTCCAAATTTTCCTATTCATTATCATTCTCTTAGTGTAAACATTTAATTTATACCCTCATCATAACATTTTTTTTCACTAGCTTGTTGAATTTTTTCTCCAAGGGTTTACAAACATCCTTTTATATAGGGGTCCCATTATGGATCCCTAACACGCCTTTATAAGAACTGCCTCATCATGAATACCTAACACAACACTTGTGTGCAGGTCACCCCACCATGGATTCCACCACCAAGATTTCTAATAACATTAGATGATGTAAAAAAAACAATACACTAGTTTCTAGACGTCTTTTTCCACAAATAAACCTCCTTATCCTCTTCTACACAAGCACGTCCTCTTGTATGACCTCATTCATCCATGGTTATTCAACAACACATAACAACTAACCACCAAGAATCATTGAGCTCTGATATTATGTGACACAGGTAGGAGTGAAGGATAACAAGATTTGTTACAAGTCAAAACCCACAAAGACTAAGAACCATAACAATAAAAGGACTCTCGAAATACTTAATTTTATTCATTCATGTTTCATTTGCTAGAAGGCTATTACAACTTTTTATATAGAAAAAACTAGAAAATCTTAGTAATATTGAATATGAATAATAAAATAGAAAAACTAATCCTTTTAAATAGGAAAAAAAACTAAAAAATCATAATAATATATAATAGAAAAAAATGGTTTATTGGAAAACAATACAAGTATAATTCCAAGGTCATTTTCAACTTGGAAATACATGGCAACCCACACAGGTGTCACACCCTCACGGCGGAGCGCGGCGTCGCGGCGATCCTCGATTGATTTTGGGGTCTTTTTGTTTTTTTGTGTAAAAGGGAGTCACCACCTAGTATTATGGTCACTAGGAAACCTAACTGGTCTTTCAGAGATTCTAAGGCAAGGGACTAGTTGCGTAAAGGGAAGGTGTTAGCACCCCTAGTATGCCCTACCTAAGGTAAGTTGCTTGGTGTTTGGTTTGTCTTATAATTGATATGGTGTTGATGTTTTCTAATCCCATCAGTTTTTCTCAGTTTGATTCTAACTAAATTTATTAAGATAGAAATCCAAAGAGATTCCATGTGCTTTACAAGCTTATTTTTCCCTTGGTATTTCAAGAGTTTGCGACTCGTAAATCGCAAGGAGGAGGGATAAAAATTTAGAAATCTAGAGTGCTTTAGAAACCTATTTTTTTTGTCTTAGTGTTTTATACTCTCATGACTCGTAAACCGTGGAGTAAAAAATTGAAATGTCCTTGATTATAATCAAGGCTTCTTTTAAAGATGTGTGCGGATTTATTATTCCTAGAAAATTATTTTGGATATTTACCACTCCGGGTTTCTTTATCCAAATATTAACAGTGAATAACAACAAATTATTCCCAATAATATTTTGGATATTCGTCCTTTAAGGATTTCTTTATCCAAACATTAGCGGTGAATAATAGATGAATTCCTCCCAAAATAAGATTTTTATATTTTTTGGAATATTGGCCAATACCCTTTGGAGTTTTATAAACATGTTGTAAAATCCAGAAATGCAAGAAAATATTTTTTGTTGTGTTTAAGAAATCCATGCGAAAACACATTTTCGAGACTTCCAATCTTTTTTGTATATAAAAAAAAGAGTGTTCAAAACATGTTAGGGTATTGTTCGTATGCAACACACAAGAAAACATTTTTTTTTATCGAAACACAAGCATCACAATTAAACACAAAAGAAAAATCGCAATAAAAGCTAAACAGCCGTCATATATATTCTAAGATTTATAATAAGCTTAAAGCAATAAAAAAAAAAAAAAAACAAAGCCAACTCAATGCGCAGACAGCAAGAACAAAATAAAATTGGGAGCAATCACTAAAAAAAACAAAGGCCGGCTGATTTCTTCTCCAGCGGGTGTAAGGAAAACAAAAGGAAAGTCCCTAAATGTAAAAGTTCCTAAACATGAAAGACAAACCCTTTTTACATGGACAACAGTTGAACTCAAAAATTATGAAAGAAATAATAGGCAAGCATTGGTTTTTCTAAACATAAACCAATTATTCAGAGGGAATAAACAACTTTACAACCGAATGCCTAGTAAAAATATAACAAAGAAGGAGAGATTAGGGCTTATACCTGCAGCTCATGTTTGCAGAAAATAAAAACCAAAGACTGAAAGACAGCTCACATATGCCTCCTTAGCTACTGGAAAATGACAAATGAAAATAGAGATGTTGAAGCGGATGAAATATTTCAGCTATGTGCTGGTAAATAACTGGATTCCCCTGTCGCTTGCCTCTCTTGCGTTTTCCTTCAAAAATTGCAGCTCTTGTTTGCAGAAAATAAAACCCAAGGCCGAAAGACACAGCTCATGCGTGCCTCCTTGAATGCTGGTAAATAACAGACGGAAATAGAGATGTTGACGCGGATGAAATATTTTAGCTACGTGCTGGTAAATGACTGGTTTCCCCGTCGCCTGCCTCTATTGCGTTTTCCTTCTCTTTCTTTTGCTGTGTTTTTTTTTCTTTTTTTTTCTCTCTGTTTTTCTCTTATTTTTCTGCTCTTCTTTCTGCCTCTTGCTAGGTTATATATAGTCTAACATATCTCTATTTAGGAAAGATTCAATGCATTAATTTTAGGATGCAAATCCCTGCTGATGTGCAGTAAAAAAACACAAAAAGAAAACTGAAATATTCTTATTCCTATTCTGATTTTTAGCACTTAATTTCCATTGATCAAAGGGTGATACAGCTTCTATCTTTCCTTCCATAGCTGAGACCATGAGGCACCAGCTGTTTGCTTTGAAATGAATCAATAAAAACGTGGTCTGCAGCTCTCCAATCAGCAATACAAACATGGAAACCAGCAGGAAATTTGCAGAGGAAAAAAAGAAAGAAATTAGATGGAGGGTGCAGCTGCAAAGTCTTATTTTCCTTATTCGGTGTGGTAAAAATCATGTTATTTATGATGATCCAACCCCCTTCTCTAGCTCTCAATATCCTTCTTCAATTCAATCCCTTATTTAGCACTTTTCGATTCAGTCCTTGGTCCAAAAACATTCTTCGAATCAGTCCCGCGAACTTAGGCTAAATCCTTCTCGTGGCAGAATTTTCTGCTTTCACGTTAGATATTCAAACAGGAATATCTTGAGCTTCTGATATCAAAATCAAGCGATTCAAAAGCCCAAATTCATCTACGCGTCTAGGACTACAACTTTGATGAAGAAGTCGAAGTGAGATAAAATTGTTTTAGAGAACAGAATCTGGCAGTAATCTAGTTAGTCAAAAAGGTTCTTGATTTGATAATGCTGAGCATCCAAATTTGACTGAGAATCTGCCCTAAGAACAATGATCCTTAGGATCTAATAAAGGTGTACGTCAATTTTTCAACATTTCATGAGTGACAGAATATACCTAGGATGGTCAGATATCGTACGAAACCGAGTCAGAACCATTTTTTTAGTACAAATTCTGAGGGATTTATTCAACCTTAAAGACTAGATAAAAAGGAACGAATTTAGCATTATGAAGACTCCTGATCAACTTAAGAAAACTTGATGATTTTGGTAGCCAAGGAGAAGGATAAAAAGAGCAAAAAACAGCTCAAACAGGGTTTCAAAAAAATATTTATTTTTCTACTTTTGTCAATCTTCCAGCAAACATGAGTTAAACTCCTACACTCAGTTCAAAAGAGGTATACACCATCTCCAGCACTTGGGATCCAAAATTGAGTAACAACAACAGGGATACAAGCTATTCTCGTTTATTTGTATTGTTGAGTTATGGCTTAAATTGGTGGGTTGATTTAGGTTAGATTGGTAGTTTCATGGTGTGGTGTCCTAAACAAGAATGAAATGTGTTGATACATTTTTTTTAGAAAAATGACTTTTTTATTGAAGTATTTTTCTAATCAAAAAAGGATTCTTTTTCTAATGAATGATCTTGATGCTAGTATAAATAGTATATGTAGTGGCTAGTTTTTGTGTGCCTCCAACATAACATCAATGGTATGTGGTGGCAACCAAAAAGTAGTGCAATACCAAGAATTAGTGTCGTTTTTTCTTGTGAGTGATTATTTGGTGTAATTCAAGTTTTGGATAATGAAATGTTTATGTGTGTTGTTAATTTGTTCTTGTAAACCTAAATATTTGATAATGATGTTTTGTAAAGTAGGCTATATTGAATTACATTATATTTTGTGTCCCTTTTATTTTGTGCTATTATTTGATTTGCTTAGGTTTTGCTCAACAACTGGTATAAAAGCCTTGGTCTATCACAACAACTAGTATCATAACTTATATTGTGGTTGATTGAACTCTTGTGCAAAATAATTGAAGATAGTGAGGACACAAATTTGTGTGATGAAATTTAAGATCAAATTGTTTGACGGGAAAAACAATTCCATTCTTTAGCAAAGCATGATGAAGGATGTTTTAATAGCTCAAGGACTTGGTATTACTATTGAAGATACAAAACCTAAACAATTAAAGGATGTTGATTTGAACCCAGTTCAAAAAAATACAGTGAATCAGGTTTGATTGGCTTTGATTTCAAAGATTAAGTACAATGTCTTAGGCAAGTTAATGTCTTGAGGCATATGGGAAAAATTAGAGTATTTATACGTCTAAGCCATTAACTAATCATTTTCTTTTAAAATTAGATTTGTACTCCTTGAGGATGTATAAAGGAATGAGTATGCACAACCATCTTTCATAATTTAATAGGAGTTAATGCTAGAGAAAGGATTGAGGATGCAAAGCAAGCTCTCCTTCTATTATTGTCTTTACACAAGTCATACAAGTTGTTGATACAAACGATACAAGTTGGAAGGCCAACTTTGGGTTTGAATGATATGACTATAATTTAACTAGAGAATGATATGTTTTGAAAGTAGAAAGTACTAGTGTTGATAAAGAATTGGTTGTTAAAGGTTACTCTCGAAAACAAGATTGTGATCACCATAGTATGGATATGGCACAAAGAGGTAGACTTAATGGTCAAATTCTAGACTTGGAGTTGATTATAATAATAAGGAATGTTTTTATTGTCATGGAAAATGCCATATCTCATACCGTTATGAGAAAATGAAAGTCTACTTAGAAGAGTTGAAACTAAGTCCAAAAACATCTAGAGATGTTGTGATTGCCATGGTAAATGAGAGCAATGATAGTATGTTCTCATGGTTTGAGTTGTTTTTTCTAAGATTATTTAAAGATTGATAAAGGAAGGTGAAAAGTGAGAGGAAAAGCAAGAGAAAGAATGTGAGATGAAGTGACAACAAATATCAGTTCATTCCATTTTGGCACCAACCTACATTACATGTATATATAAGAAAAAAGTATAACATTACTTTACTACTATTGAGTCCACAATAAAATTAATAATTGCTCCTAATAAATCATAGATATCTCTCATGCTCATCTTGAAAGTAATAGTGTGAAACACGTAAACACATCAGCTAATTGTTCTTTAGTTTTTACAAATGCGATACAAATAATCTTCTCATTCAACTTCTCTTTAATAAAGTGTCTATCAACCTCAATATACTTCATCCGATCATGTTGAACCGGATCATAGGCAATGTTGATAGATGCTTTATTATCACAAAACAATGACATTGGACCATCAATAATTATTCATAGCTCATGTATTAGATTTTTAAGCCACAAAAGTTCACACATTCCATGTATCATTGCTCGTTATTTCTACATTAGACTGAGCCATTACATGTTTTCTACCCCTCTATAAGACCAAATTACCACCAATAAAAGCACAATATCTAGATGTGGATCTCTTATCACCTAGTAATCCAGCTCAATCAACATCAATAAAAGCTTTTACCTTCAAGTGCCAATTATTGGAGAACAAAAACCCTTTGCTCGAAGCATAATTCAAAGATCGAAGGATATGATTAACAACATCAAGGTAGGATGTTCAAGCATCATGAATAAATTGGCTAATAACACTAACTAAATAAGCTATATCAGGTCAAGTATGTAATAAATAGTTCAACCTACCAACCAGCCTATGATATCTTTCCTTTTCAACTACTTCACCTTTATAATCGACAAGGCGATTATTCACTTCTATAGAGGAATCAACTAGCCCAAAACTCAACATCCTTATTTCTAGTAGATCAAGAATATACTTCATTGGAGAAATAAAAAAGCATTTACTTCATCAACTTCAATTCCTAAGAAGTAATGTAACCTCTCAAGGTCTTTGATTTCAAATTCTTTTGCAAGATACTTTTTCAACATATAAACCTTCTCGTGATCATTTATTATCATCATAATATCATCAACATATACAATGAGAATTGTAGTTTTGTCTTGGTAATGTTTGATAAAAATAATGTGGTCTTCATTTCTTTATGTGTACCTAAATCTACCAACTACCTTGTTGGATCTATCAAACCATGCATAGGGAGATTTCTTAAAGCCATATAAAGTTTTCCTCAACTTCCACGCCTTGGCCTTTATCTTCTCACGAGACAAACCTGAAGGAATTTCCAAGTACATTTTTTTTCCTACAAGTTACAATGTAGAAAAGCATTTGTCACATCTAATTGTTGCAAATCTAATCATATTTTTGTTGCAATAGATAACAATACATTGATTGTGTTTATTTTTGCAACATGAGCAAACTTTTATTAATAGTCAATTCTATATGGTTGATTATATCCCTTAGCAACTAGCCTTGCCTTGTACTTATTAATATTTTCATCTTGTTTTTGCTTAATAAAGAAAACCCATTTATAACTTGCCACTCTCTTTCCACCAGGAAGAGTAATGAGCTCTCATATGTTATTTTTCTACAAAGCTCTCATTTCCTCTACCGTAGCTTCTTTTCATTTGATATTTTCAACAGCTTTCATCTAATTCTTAGGAATAGACTTATAAGACAAAAAGGATGCAAAAGCTCTATATGAAGGTGATAAACGATCATATGATAAAAAATTAGATAAAGGATATTTAGTATAACTTCAAACTCCTTTTCTAAGAACTATGGGAAGATAATCAATAAAAAGAAATAACATTTTCAATGGAAGAGTTAGGAAACTTAATGTTAAGAGTATGTTGTAAGGTTGGATTTGAAGATGGTTCATGGCTTGGTATAATAGATTTATTGACTTCTTCTTCTTCTTTTCTTACGAGTATAAATTTGTCAAACTTTTTCCTTCTTTCCCTTTCTAGTTTTCGTATCATTGTCCTACACTATTTCTCTCTCCTAGTTCCTCATCACTTCTACACCTCAACTTTTACTGAATTTTCATCTTCTTTATTTATCTTTGCTTGATTTTCTCCCTCAAATTATGGTCTAGAAGAGGAGTAAGGGATATCAAGAACATATCCTCACTCTCATTGACAAAACTCTTGAAGTGTGAGTTGACAAAATATTACTCATTTTCACGGAAAGTTACATCTATGCTAACAAACATTTTTCTACCTCGAGGATAATAACATCTATACTCTTTTGAGTAGTAAAGTATCCAATGAAACATTTAATACTCGATGATCCAACTTCTCAATAGCTTGTCAATATCTCGAACAAAACAAACACACCCAGAAGTTTTTGGTGGGACAATGTAGGAACATCTTCCTTATAGGAACTCTATTAGATTTCTGAACTCAAGAACTCTTAGTGGTATTCTATTAATGAGATATATTGCTATAAGAATTGCATCTCCATAATAGGTTTTGAGGAAATTCATGAGAGATTTGGCAAGTTCTAGTAAGTGTCTCAGTTACATCATTTTAATATGGTGTATTTACACAACTAGTCCAATGTTGAATCCATTGTTCCAACATATAGCTTTGAAAAACTCCATCCATATACTTTGTACCATTATCATTCCTCAAGATCTAAACTTTAGCATTAAATAGTGTAGATCATGTTATCAAACCTCTTAAAGTAAGAAAACACTTCACTTTTATTATGCATCAAATAAACTTAAGTGGTACGACTATAACAATTAATAAAAGTTGCAATCCACCTATAAAAGTAAACAACTTGACTAGACCCCAAAGATCTTAATGAATCAACTTAAAAGGTTTACTATTATTATTATTTGAGAAATAAATAGCACATATATGCTTGGAAAATTTGCAAGCATCATAGATAAGGTTTTTGTGGTGCATTGCTTGGATAGTGTTATAAACGATGGATGCCCTAATTAATTATGCCATAATAATAATTATTGATTAACATCGTTAGAAATGGTCATCAACCCATGTTTGAACCCATTTGTGTTTCCTGAACCAACAAAACCAGATTTTAACAAATATAAATCATCTTCCACTCTACCATAGTCGATCTTTTTTTTTTTGTTTTCAGGTCCTTAAACTCACAATGAGTAAAATAGAATGAGACTTTACACTTTAAAACTTTGGTATTTTTACTAATAGATAGTAAATTAGAAGAGAACTTGGAAACATGAAGAACTGAGGTTAAAGATAAAGTAGTATATTGGATTGAACCTTTACCAAAAATAGGAGCTAGGGAACCATCAATTATATGAACTTTATCTTTAACTAAGTAAGACGAAAAAAAAATTACAGATCGAGTCATATAATCATTAGCTATTGAATCTATAACCCAAGGATCAGAATTAGAAATGTTGGAAGAATTAAAAGCTAAAAGCTATCACTAACATATCTGCATGAGCCAAGTTGGATGAACAGGGAAGATCAAACTTGGCTTTAAGATGTCTAAAAGCATGTTTGGTATTTCTTCTCAACCTTCTTTTTAGATAAAAAAGCAAGTTAAGAAGCAATACCAAATAGGGCCTAAGTGTTTGATCCTCTTCCTTGGACAGAGTTGAGGTGTTTAATTGATTATCAAGAACTGGACTCTCGGCTATCTCTTATATAAGTGCTTGTGATCTAGGAAAACCTATTTTTTCCCACCTCATCCTTTTGAAGGATGTCCATTTAACTTCCAATATGTCTCTGGTATGTTTGGTTCGTCCATAATAATCACACTTCAATTGTTCTTTGTTTGCTAACCTTGGTTCATTAAGATGTGTAAATCCTCTAAAGTTTTTCTGATTTTCTGATTGGAGTTACGTATCATGCCTGACCTCCCATGATTAACAAGATGCAACATTGCATTTCTCCTACCTCTCTCTTGTTGAACAAGAGAATATATTTGCCTCAAGGAAGGGAAAGGTTCTCTCCCCAGAACTTGAACTCTAACATGTCATATGTAATGTTTAACCCATCTAGAGAGTCATAAACACATTCCTTTTCAAATAGTTTTTAAAACTTTACCGCATTACTCGGACAATCAACCTAGAAATCTTGGAATAAGTCAAACTGCGACCACAAACTACTTAGTTCAACAAAGTATTGGGTTACAAACATATCACATTGCTTGGTTTCATGAATCTTTTCCTGTAACTCATAAAAGTGAAGATCATTTCTCAATTATGAGTACATTTGGCAAGCAACATTCTAAATTTTTAAAGAATAATCCAATAAAAGATAACCATAAGCAATCAAAATTTGTATCAAGTTAATGAGCAAAGACATGACTAGAGAGTTTTCTGACTCCCATTGATCGAATAGTGAGTCACTAGTTGTTGGTCTCCTTTTCTCCTGTGATGTACTTATACAGTTCACATGCCTTGATAAATAACGGACATGATTGGAAACAAGCTAGATAATTACTTCCATCACTCACAACTCTAACCCGACTCCCACTACTCTCACTAGAAGGGAGACTAGTTTTATTAGCTAAATTTTTCTGTCATATTCCCAACACTACAAAGAACTATATATCTGACCGCCACAAAAACCTAACTAGTCACTGACTAATAACCACCAACTAATTTAATTACAAATAGTCATTCTCACTTATTCCAATATGCAGACTTTTGGTTCACAAGATTCAAGACAGTTGAAACCAAACATTTTTTCCTACTAAATTGACAGCTCAAATGTTGAGCTGATATCAGCATGTTGTCATTGATGTTGACAACAAAACAGTTGACTTCCCTTCAAAACAACGTTGCTGCTTGAATTCGCTAGATCTGTCTACCAAGTTGTTTGAACAAGAATGGAATGTGTTGATGAATTTTGTTAGGAAAAGGACTTTTCTTGTTAAAGCTAGACTTAAAGTAGTTTTCTAATGGAAAAAAAATATTTTCCTAAAGAAGAACCTTGTTGCTAGTATAAATAGCATATGTAGTTGCTAGTTTATGTGTGCATCCAATAGAGATGGTGTGTGGTGGCAACCAAAAAGTAGAGCAGTAGCCGAAACCTTTATCCAAAAGAATTAGTACGGTACTCTCTTGTGAGTGATTTTTTAGTGTAATTCAGGTTTTGGGTACTGAGGTGTTTGTATGTGATTAATTTGTTCTTGTAAACCCAATATTTGATAGTGAAGTTTTGTGGAGTAGGCTTTGTTAAACCATGT
>Ga0325401_1001976_pt1 | contig 17868 bp, 15 predicted proteins | sample PopdelMetagenome_FD_205666 | JGI IMG/M metagenome (GOLD analysis project Ga0325401, IMG submission 205666) | Populus deltoides microbial communities from Bellville, Georgia, United States - Xylem-PdKOR-R2 | ecosystem: Host-associated > Plants > Phyllosphere > Stem > Wood/Secondary xylem | place... | reverse complement strand
CGAACCCCGGGAACGTCACGCTCACGACAGCAGGCTCCGCACCACCCGCAACCCGACCGACACGCGCGCGAGGTCGGCCTGCTCCTCGGCGCAGATCGCCTCGAGCGTCTCGGCCGCGCGGGCCACGACGTCGGACTCGCCGTCCTCCCAGGCGGCGATGCGCGCCGGGGCGGACTCGTCGGGCGACGTGGTGCGCAGCACCTGCGCGGTCAGGTCGGTGTGCACGCCGTGGAGGTCGTCGCGGATCGCGGCGCGGGCCATGGTCTGCCACTTGTCCTCGCGCGGGAGGGCGACGATGCGCTGGAGCAGCCGCGGCAGGCCGAGCCGCTCGCCGAGCGCGAAGTGGACCCGGGCGACGTCGCGCGGGTCGAGCCCGTCGCGCTGGGCGATCTCGACGACGCCGAGGAGCATGAACGCCGGGTCGAGGGCGGCGACCCGGGCCGCGAGGTCCTCGGGCACCCCGCGCTCGACGTACCTCGCCAGCCGCGACTGGTATCCCTCGAGCTCGCGCCCCGACATCAACTGCGGGAGCACCGCGAGCGTCTCCTGCACGGGCCCGGCGAACTCCTCGACGGTCTCCTGGCTCGCCAGCGGCGGGCGACGGTGCGAGACCAGCCAGCGCGACGCGCGCTCGACCAGCGTGCGCATCTCGATGCGCATCCGGGTCTGCACGGCCGCGTCGACACGGTTGTCGCAGGTCGCGAGCTCCTGGCGCAGCGGCAGGGAGCCGAAGATCTCGCGGGCGACGAAGTTGGCCCGTGTGAGGTCCGCGACCGACGCGCCGGTCTCGTCGGCCAGCCGCGGCCAGTAGGTCATGCCGGCGCCGTTGACCAGGTCGTTGACGACCTGGGTCACGATGATCTCGCGGCGCAGCGGGTGCGCCTCGATCTGCTCGCGGAACCGCTCGCGCATCGCGGAGGGGAAGTAGGCCAGCAGGTCGCCCGCGAGGTAGGGGTCGTCGGGCAGGTCGCCGGCGAGCAGCTCGTCGGCCAGCACGATCTTGGTCCAGGCCATCAGCACCGACAGCTCGGGCGTCGTCAGCCCCTGGCCCCGGTCGAGGCGCCGGCGCACCACGCGGCGCGAGGGCAGCCCCTCGATCTCGCGGTCGAGGGTGCCGGCCTGCTCGAGGCGGCGCATGACGTCCTCGTGCACGTGCAGCAGCGACGGCGCATGGGCCGCGGCGTTGGCGAGCGCGAGGTTCTGCTCGTAGTTGTCGCGCAGGACCAGCTCGGCGACCTCGTCGGTCATCTCCGCCAGCAGCGCGTTGCGCTGCTTCTCGGTCAGGTCGCCGTCCTTGACCACGCGGTCGAGCAGGATCTTGATGTTGACCTCGTGGTCGGAGGTGTCGACACCGGCGGAGTTGTCGATGAAGTCGGTGTTGACCCGACCGCCCTCGTCCGCGCCGGCCGGGCCGCCGTGCAGGGCGTACTCGACCCGGCCCGCCTGGGTCAGCCCGAGGTTGCCGCCCTCGCCGATGCAGCGGGCGCGCACGTCCTCGCCGTTGACGCGGATCGCGTCGTTGGCCTTGTCGCCGACGTCGGCGTGCGACTCGGTCTCGCCCTTGACGTAGGTGCCGATCCCGCCGTTCCACAGCAGGTCGACGGGCGCCTGGAGGATCGCCTTCATCAGCTCGGCGGGCGTCATCGTCTCCACGGCGTCGTCGATGCCGAGGCAGGTGCGCACCGCGGGGGTCAGCCGGATCGACTTGCGCGAGCGCGAGTGCACGCCGCCGCCCTCGGAGAGGAGCGAGGTGTCGTAGTCCTGCCAGCTCGAGCGCGGCAGGTCGAAGAGCCGCTTGCGCTCGGCGTACGACGTCGCCGGGTCGGGGTCGGGGTCGAGGAAGATGTCGCGGTGGTCGAAGGCCGCCACGAGGCGGGTCGTCTCGGAGCACAGCAGGCCGTTGCCGAAGACGTCGCCGCTCATGTCGCCGATGCCGACGGCCGTGAACTCCTCGCGCTGGCAGTCGATGCCGCGCTCGCGGAAGTGGCGCTGCACCGAGACCCAGGCGCCGCGGGCGGTGATGCCCATGGCCTTGTGGTCGTAGCCCACCGAGCCGCCCGAGGCGAAGGCGTCGCCCAGCCAGAAGCCGTATTCGTGGGCCACGCCGTTGGCAATGTCGGAGAACGTCGCCGTCCCCTTGTCGGCGGCGACGACGAGGTAGGAGTCGTCGCCGTCGTGGCGGCGCACGTCGCGCGGCGGGACGGTCTCGCCGTCGACGAGGTTGTCGGTGACGTCGAGCAGCCCCGAGATGAAGGTCTTGTAGCAGGCGACGCCCTCGGCCAGCCACGCGTCGCGGTCGCCGGAGTCGGGCAGCTGCTTGCAGAAGAAGGCGCCCTTGGCCCCCACGGGGACGATGACGGTGTTCTTGACCATCTGGGCCTTGACCAGGCCGAGCACCTCGGTGCGGAAGTCGTCGCGCCGGTCCGACCAGCGCAGCCCGCCCCGGGCGACCGGCCCGAAGCGCAGGTGGCTGCCCTCGACGCGCGGGGAGTAGACGAAGATCTCGAACTCCGGGCGCGGCTGGGGCAGGTCGGGGATGGACGACGGGTCGAGCTTGAGCGCGAGGTAGGGGTGCGGTCCGCCGTCGGCCGCGCGCTGGAAGTAGTTGGTGCGCAGCGTCGCCCGGACGTGGGTGAGGTAGGAGCGCAGGATGCGGTCGTGGTCGAGGCTGGCGACGTCGTCAAGGGCGCCGATGACCTTCTCGACCAGCGCCGCCTCGGTCGCGTCGGCCTCCTCGCGCGGCAGGGTCGGGTCGAAGCGGGCCTCGAAGACCCGCACCAGCAGGCGGGTGATGTCGACGTTGCCGCGCAGCGCGCCCTCGATGTAGTCCTGCGCGAACGGGCTGCCGCCCTGGCGCATGTACTTCGCGTAGGCGCGCAGCACCGTGGCCTGGCGCCACGACAGACCCGCGGCCAGCACCAGCGCGTTGAACCCGTCGATCTCGTTGTAGCCGTCCCACACCGCGCGCACGGCGTCCTGGAACAGCTCGCGCGAGCCCTCCGGCAGCGGGCGGCCGTAGCGCAGGCCGAACTCGTAGACCATCGAGCGGCGCTCGAGCCCCTCGAGCTCGTAGGGCCGCTCGTCGACGACCTCGACGCCCATCGAGGACAGCATCGGCAGCACCTGGGAGAGCGAGAGCGGGTCGCCGATGCGGTAGACCTTCAGCCGCGCCTCCCCCGGCCCGGCGTCGAGCCGCTCGTAGAGGAACAGGTCGAGGCCGGAGCCCCGGTCGGTGCTGTCGTCGTCGGCGGTGCGGATCGACTCCAGCCGCCCGAGGTCGACGGCGGCGGTGCGGGCGCTGAAGTCCTCCTTGTAGGCCTCGGGGAACGACTCGACGTAGCGCCGGCCGAGCTGGGTGCCGACCTCCTCGCCGTACTCCGTCAGGACGGCCTGCGAGAAGTCGTCGCGCCACGAGCGCGAGGCCTCGGTGAGGCGGCGCTCCAGGTCGGCGGTGTCGATCGCGGTCTCGTGGCTGCTGTCGCGCAGGTGCACGACGAAGTGCACGCGGGCCGTCGTCGACTCGTTGATGCGCACGGTGAACTCGACCGAGTCGCCGTCGAGGCGGTCCATGAGGATGCGCTCGAACTTCTCGCGCACCGCGGTGTTGTAGCGGTCGCGCGGGAGGTAGACGAGCACGGAGACGTAGCGACCGTAGGTGTCGCGGCGCACCAGCATCCGCACCGAGCGCCGCTCCCGCGCGGCCATCGCGGCCTCGGCCATCGGGGCCAGCTCGTCGACGGGGGTGTGCAGCAGCTCGTCGCGCGGGTAGGTCTCGAGGGTGTCCCACAGCGCCTTGCCGGCGTGGCTGCGCGGGTCGAAGCCACTGCGCCGCAGCACGGCCTGCGCCTTCTCGCGCACGAGCGGGATCCGCTTGAGCGACTCGGTGTAGGCCGCGCTCGAGAACAGCCCCAGGAAGCGGCGCTCGCCCACGACCTCGCCGTCGGGCCCGAAGGTCTTGACGCCGACGTAGTCGAGGTACGCCGGGCGGTGGACGGTCGCGCGCGAGTTGGCCTTGGCCAGCACCAGCAGCGTGCGCTCGCGGGCCTTGGCCTTGACCGCGTCGGGCAGCCGCTCGAACGACTCCGAGACGAGCTGGTCGGCCCGCAGGATGCCGAGGCCGGTGCCGGGCACGGCGACGAGGTAGTCGTCGCCGTCGCGCTCCTCGAGGTGGTACTCGCGGTAGCCGAGGAAGAGGAAGTGCTCCTCGGCGAGCCACTGCAGCAGCTCGACGGCCTGGCGCACCTCGTCGCGGTCGAGGTCGGGCGGGTCCTCGGAGAGCACCCGGACGACGTCTCGGACCTGCGTGTGCATCTTGGGCCAGTCCTCGACCGACTCGCGGACGTCGCGCAGCACGCGCTGCACGTCGTCGACCACCGCGGCCGGGTCGTCGCCCTCGGGCAGCCGGTCGATCTCGACGTGCATCCACGACTCGCGCACCGACCCCGGTGCGGGCTCCAGCGCGCCGTCGTTGACCGGGGCCACGGACCGGAGGGCACCGGTGATGTCGCGCACCACGTCGACGTTGGGGTGCACCACGACGTGCACCGCGCGCAGCTGCCGGCTCAGCTCCATAGTCAGTGAGTCCACGAGGAACGGCATGTCGTCGAGGACGACCTCGACCACGCTGTGCCCGCCCGCGGACCAGCCGCCGTCGGCCAGCGTCGGGGTCAGCACGCGCACCCGGGCCGTGCCCTGCGGGCGCTGGGCCGCGAGCTTCCAGTGCGACGCGAACGCGCCGTAGAGGTCGACGTCGGTGCGGTCGACGAGGTCCTCGGCAGCCACGTGGCGGTAGTAGGACCGCAGCAGCTCGGGCGCCTCGTCGGGCGGCGGACCGCCCGAGCCGCGCGCCGAGCGGGCGAGCTCGACGGCCCGGTCGACGAGGTCGGCCTTGGCCTGGTCGGAGGGGGTGGGCAGGGCTGAGGAGTGCGTCGCCGTTGACACCCCTGCACGGTAGCCAACCGCGCCGACCGTCCGCAGCCGGCCGGGCTACCGGCGGGTCAGGTGGGAGTGGTCTCGACGACGCTCGGCGCTGGCGCGCCTCCCTGCTCGACCACCGACGTACGACGCTCGGCGCTGGCGCGCCTCCCTGCTCGACCACCGACGTACGACGCTCCGCGCTGGCGCGCCTGCCCACTGGACCACCGGTGGTCCGGCGTACGGTGCGGCGCATGGCGGCGGAGACAGGTGAGGAGCGGTTCGTCTCGTTCGGGGAGCAGGGGGCGCAGCTGACCTACGGCAGCTACCTCCGGCTGCCGCAACTGCTGGACTCCCAGCACCTCGAGTCGGACCCGCCGGCGCACGACGAGCTGCTGTTCATCACGATCCACCAGGTCTACGAGCTGTGGTTCAAGCAGCTGCTGCACGAGACGGCCGCAGCGCGCGACGCGATGAGCGACGGTCGGGTGTGGTGGGCCCAGCACCTGCTCGCCCGGGTGCACGTGATCGAGCGGGTGCTGGTGCAGCTGGTCGACGTGCTCGAGACGATGACCCCGCAGGACTTCCTGGAGTTCCGCCAGCGGCTCGCGCCGGCGAGCGGGTTCCAGTCGGTGCAGTTCCGCGAGCTGGAGTTCCTCTCCGGGGCCAAGGACCCGCGCTACGTCGAGCGCTTCCGCGGCCTCACGGCCGAGGAGCAGGAGCGGCTGGGGCGCCGGCTCGCCGAGCCGACGCTGTGGGACGCCTTCCTCGACGTGCTCACCGCCCGCGGCCTGCCCGCGGGGGACGACGCCGAGGTCTCCTCGTCGCTGCGCACCGCCGCCCACGACCGGGGCAGCCACGCCGAGGTCTGGGCACTGGCCGAGGCGCTGCTGCAGCACGACGAGCTCGCCGCCCAGTGGCGGGCGCGGCACGTCACGATGGTCGAGCGGATGATCGGCAGCCGCTCCGGCACCGGCGGGTCGAGCGGCTCGTCGTACCTGCGCAGCCGGCTGCCGCTGCGCTACTACCCGTTGCTCTGGGAGCTGCGCTCCGAGCTCTGAGCCTGCGCGGCGGCCCACGCGGCCACCCGTCGAGCGCTCTCCTCCTCCGAGAGGTCCTCGACGCGCGTCATGACCGACCAGCGGATGCCGAACGGGTCGCGGATGCTGGCGTAGCGGTCGCCGGAGACGAAGGTGGACACCGGCTCGCGGACCGTGGCGCCGGCCGCCTCCGCACGGGCGACGACCGCGTCCACGTCGGCGCAGTAGAGGCCGAGGGAGCAGCAGTCGTCCTCCCCCGCCGGCGGCGCGACGAGGTGGTAGTCGGGGTTGGGCTCGCCGAGCTGCAGGTGGCCGTGGCCGAAGTCCAGGTCGGCGTGGACGACGACGCCGCCCATCTCCGTGACGTCCACGACGCGGGCGCCGAACACGTCGCGGTAGAACTCGAGCGCCTCCCCGGCACGCGGCACGGCGAGGAAGGGCGTGATGCTGCTCAGGCCGTGGGGGACGCCGTCGGTCGTGTGCTCTCCGGTGGTCATGCCCGCGACGCTAGGGCGGGCCCGGCCCGCCGGGCTTGGACATTCGCGACACGCCCTGGCCCGGTCCGCCCCGCTGCACCTAGCCTGCGGGGGTGACCGGCTCGACGCGCGGCATCCTCTACCCCGCCCGTCTGCCCCGCTTCACCCGGCTGCCGCCCCCGGAGTCGGCGCGCGACCTGGTGCGCTGGATCTGGGTCCCGGAGTGGGACCTCGAGCCCGGCCGGGTGTCGCGCCAGCACGTCGTCGCCCACCCCGCGAGCAACCTCGTGGTCCAGTCGCGCGACGGCGGCTTCGTCGGGCTCGCCGGCCCGACCACCCGTCGCTCCCACCAGGACCTGAGCGGGCGCGGCTGGGCGGTCGGCGCGCTCCTGCAACCCGCGGCCCTGGGTGCACTGAGCGAGGACCCGTCGACCCTGCTCGACGCCTACCCGCGTCTCGAGGCGCCCGCGCTGCTGGCCGCGGTCGGCGCGGCCATGGACGCGACGGCCCCCGACCGCCTGGAGCGGGCCGCGGCGGTGCTGGCGCAGTGGCTCGTGAAGAGGGTCGGCGACGTCGACGCCGAGGCGCTCGCGGCCAACGAGCTCGTCGCGGTCGTCGAGTCCGACCCCGAGGTGCTGCGCCTGGAGGACCTCGCGGAGCGGCTGCACCGCTCGCCCCGGACGCTGCAGCGCACGGCCCGGCGCTACGTCGGCCTCTCGCCGGCCGCGATGATCCGCCGGCGACGCCTCCAGGAGGCGGCCGAGCGGGTGCGCACCGACCGCGAGGTCGACCTCGCGGTCGTCGCCGCCGAGCTGGGGTATGCCGACCACGCCCACCTGTGCCGCGACTTCCGCACGGTCCTGGGGCTGGCGCCGAGCGAGTACCGGCGCGACACGGTGTGACCCACACCTGATGTACGGCGACACCGTGTCGCGAGTACCTTCGGGGCCATGACGAAGCACGTGACGCACACGATGACCTACGACGCCCCGGCCTCGGAGGTCTACGCGATGCTGACGACGCCGTCGTTCCGCGAGGAGGTGGCGCGCCGCACCAGGGTCGAGTCGGTGACCGCGACGGTCACCGAGGAGGGCGCGGGCCACGCGGTCGTCATCGATCAGCAGCAGCGCACCCAGGGACTGCCGTCGTTCGCCGCCAAGTTCGTCGGCGACACCATGCAGATCGTGCAGCGCGAGCGCTGGACCGGCGGCTCGCACGGCGACATCGAGGTCACCATCCCGGGCAAGCCGGGCGAGATGAGCGGCACCGCCCAGCTGGTCGAGAAGGACGGTGTCACGACCGAGACGGTCGAGCTCGACATCAAGGTCAAGGTGCCGCTGGTCGGCGGCAAGCTCGAGGGGCTCGTGGCCGACATCCTCGTGCGGGCCCTCGAGACCGAGGAGGCCACCGGCCGGGAGCACCTCAGCCGCTGAGCCCCTCGCCCCGCTCGACGGCGGGCTCGTCGACCGGGTCGCCGTCCTCGTCCTCGTGACGTCGCCGCAGCGCGATCACGAGGCCGAGGACGGCGAACGGACCGAAGGCCAGCGCGAGGGTCAGCACCTTCTCGGCCGGGTGGAGCGCCCCGAGGTGGAGCGCGATCAGGTCGGGATCCATCAGCCGTCCGTCAGCCCATGTAGGGGTAGCGGTAGTCGGTGGGGGGCACGAGGGTCTCCTTGATGGAACGCGGAGAGGTCCAGCGCAGGAGGTTGACCGCGGCGCCGGCCTTGTCGTTGGTGCCCGAGGCACGGCCACCGCCGAAGGGCTGCTGGCCGACGACGGCGCCGGTGGGCTTGTCGTTGACGTAGAAGTTGCCGGCCGCGAACCGCAGCTCCTCCTGAGCCCAGGCGATCGCTGCCCGGTCGCGGGCGATGACCGCGCCGGTGAGGGCGTAGGGGGCGGCGGACTCGAGCTGGCGGGTCACGGTCTCGAAGTCGGCGTCGTCGTAGACGTGGACCACGAGGATCGGGCCGAAGTACTCGGTGGAGAACATCTCGTCGGTCGGGTCCCCGCCCTGCACCACCGTCGGACGCACGAACCACCCGGTGGTGTCGTCGGTCTGGCCGCCGACCAGGACGTCGAGGCCGTCGGTGGCCTGGGCGCGGGTGATCGCGGCCTGGTGCTTGGCGAACGCGCGGTCATCGATGACCGCGCCCATGAAGTGGGTGAAGTCGGTGACGTCACCCACCGTGATCGCCTCCACCTGACCCAAGAAGTCGTCCTTCATCCGGTCCCACACCGACCGGGCGACGTAGGCGCGGGAGGCGGCGGAGCACTTCTGGCCCTGGAACTCGAACGCACCCCGGATCAACGCCGTGGTCACCACCGCCGGGTCCGCCGACGGGTGCGCCAGCACGAAGTCCTTGCCGCCGGTCTCCCCCACGATCCGCGGGTACGACCGGTAGCCGCCGATGTTCGCCCCCACGGTCGACCACAACCGCTGGAACGTCGGCGTCGAGCCGGTGAAGTGGATCCCCGCCAGATCCGGGTGCGCCAACGCGACCTCGGAGACCGCGAGCCCGTCACCGGGCAGCATGTTGATCACCCCCGGCGGCATCCCCGCCTCCTCCAGCAGCTGCATCGTCAACGACGCAGCCAGCTGCTGGGTCGGCGACGGCTTCCACACCACGGTGCCGCCCATCAGGGCGGGCGCGGTCGGCAGGTTGCCGGCGATCGCGGTGAAGTTGAACGGGGTGATCGCGTAGACGAACCCCTCCAACGGCCGGTGGTCGGTCCGGTTCCACACACCCGGGGAGTTGGCGATGGGCTGGTCGGTGAGGACCTGCTTGGCGTAGTGGACGTTGAAGCGCCAGAAGTCGACCAGCTCGCACGCGGCGTCGATCTCGGCCTGGAACGCCGTCTTCGACTGCCCCAGCATCGTCGCGGCGTTCAACCGCTGACGCCACGGCCCCGCCAACAGATCCGCCGCCCGCAACAGCACCGCACACCGCTCATCCATCGACAAGGCCCGCCACCCCGGCGCCGCCGCCGCAGCCGCGTCGATCGCCGCCCGCGTGTCCTCCCCCGTCGCGCCCGTGAACGACCCCAGGACGTGCTGGTGGTCGTGCGGCTGCACCACCGTGAACTCACCACCACCACCCTCGACCCACTCCCCACCGATGTGCGCGCGCAGGTCGTGCGACGACGACTCCAACCGCTCCAGCTCGGCCTGCAGCGCAGCCCGCTCCGCACTCCCCGGCGCATACGTCAGGTTCGGCTCGTTGACCGGGGCCGGCGGGAACGTGATGGCGTCCATGTCACCCACGCTAACCCTCGAGGAGTGCACCGATCTCCTGGGTGGCGTACCACCCCAGGTCGTCCTCGGGGTCCGCGTCGGCCGGCCGGTCGGCCGGGTCGGCGTGGACCGCGTCGACGAGACGCAGGGGCACGGCGCCGTCGGGGTCGGCGAGGTCGGCGACGACCACCACCCGGCGCCCGGGACCCTGCAGCAGGGCGGCGGAGTCGACGGCGGCCGCGACGAGCGCGGCGTACTCCGCCTCCTCGGTGTCGCTGTCGGCGACGTAGCGCTCGACCGAGGCGGGGAGCTCACCGTCGGCGGCGAGCGCGGCGAGGCCGTCGAGCGTGGTGGGGACGTAGACGCGGGTCACGGGTCAGCCCTTCGGTCGGGGTCCGGGCTCCGAGGAGCGACGGCGGCCCCGGCGGGCCGCCGGACGCGCGCCGGTGGCGGTGTCGACGAGCTCGGCGAGCGCGTCGCTCACGCACTGGGCGAGCACGTCGATGTCGGGCACGAGGTCGCGGTCGGCGGTGATGCCGTAGAACACCCTGCCGTCGTACGACGTCACGCCCATCGAGAGCGTGCGCCCGGGCAGCAGCGGCGGCACGGGGTAGGTGCTGACCATGCGAGCCCCGGCGGCGTAGAGCGGCGACTGCGGGCCGGGCACGTTGGTGATCGAGAGCTGGAAGTCGCGGCTCTCGGTCGCGGCGACCCGCGAGCCGATCGCGTGGAACGTGGTCGGTGCGAAGCCGGCGATGCCTGCGAGCCGGTTGGCGGCCACGGCGCGCCCGGTCTCCTCGTGGGCCTGGAAGGAGTAGGAGACCTGGTGCAGGCGCACGACCGGGCTGGGCTCGGCGATGGGGAGGGTGACGTGGTGCGGGGCGATCTGGCTGCCCAGCGAGGTGGCCTCCAGCTCGCGGTCGATCACCGAGACCGGCACGAGCGCCTCGACCTGCCTCAGCCCGCCCATCGACCCCGACCGGGTCATCAGCCAGGCCCGCAGGCCACCGGCGAGGGTGGCCAGCACGACGTCGTTGACGGTGCCGCCGTGGATGTCGCGGACGGTGCGGTGGTCGGCGAGCGTGGTCTCGACGCCGACGACGCGTCGCTGCTGCGACAGCTCGCCGGTGAGCGCCGTGCCCCGCGCCGGACGACGACCGGCGAGGCCCGACAGGACGGTCGCGAAACCGGAGGCCGCGTGGTCGGCGGTGCGCAGCACCGCACCCCCCGCCTGCCGCACGGTGCCCAGCGCCGAGACCGGGTCGGCGAGGTTGTCGCGCAGGGCTCGCGCCACGAGCGCGGTGGGCGAGGGGCGACGGCGCGGGGACCACTCGTCGCCGCCGAGCGTCCGGACCTCGGGGTCGGTGTCGAGGAGCACCTGGCCCAGGTCGACGGTCTCGACGCCGTCGACGAGCGCCTGGTGGGTCTTGTAGAGCAGCGCGACCCGGCCCTCGGCCAGTCCCTCGACGAAGTAGATCTCCCACAGCGGGCGCTGGCGGTCGAGCGGTCGCGAGACGATGCGCGCCACGAGCTCGCGCAGCTGCTCGGTGCTGCCCGGGCGGGGCAGCGCGGAGCGGCGCACGTGGTAGCCGATGTCGAAGTGGTCGTCGTCGACCCACACCGGCTGCGCGAGCTGTCCCGGCACCCACTGCACGCGCTGGCGGTAGCGGGGCACGAAGGAGATGCGGTCGAGGATGAGAGTGACGAACCGGTCGTAGTCGAACCCGGTGCCCTCCGTGTCGAAGACCTCGACCGTCGCGTTGTGGCGCGGCACCGTCGGTGTCTCGGCGTCGAGGAAGGCCCGGTCGCGCGGCCGCAGCCGGTCGATCATCAGTGAGCCTCCCCGCTCCGTCACGACGCCCTCTCGCGACACTCACGCGGCCGCGGTTGGGCCACCGTGCGATTCTTACAGAGGTCTCAGGCGGACCACGACCGCGTCCGCGACGATCGAGGGAGCCCGACCCGGGCCCCTCCCCCAGACCTCCTGGACCCAGACCCTCCTCGAACACCCGCGAAGGAGTCGCACCGATGCGCCGCGCGCTCGCCGTCCTCACCCTGCTGGCCTGCTCGTCCACCCTGGTGGCCTGCGGGGACACCGACACCCCCGAGGCCGGCGGCTCCGACCAGCCGACCAAGACGATCGACATCACGATCGAGGGCGACTCGGTCACGCCCAACGGCGACCGCGTCGACGTCGGGGTCGGTCAGCCGATCGAGCTGGTCGTCAAGGCCGACGCGAGCGGCGAGATCCACGTGCACTCCAGCCCCGAGAAGGAGTTCGCCTACGACGCCGGCACGACGACGCTGCCGCTGACGATCGACCGGCCCGGCATCGTCGAGGTCGAGTCACACGCCCTGGACAAGACGATCGTCCAGCTCGAGGTGTCCTGACCCGTGCCCGGCGGACCCTGGGACGGCCCGTGGGACGTCCTGGCCCACGGGATCGGCGGCTCGAAGGACCTGCCGATCCCGCTCGAGCTCACCATCGCGGGTGCCGTCGCGGCCCTCACCGTGAGCTTCACGGTGCTCGCCGTGGCCTGGCGCTCGCCGCGCTACGCCCAGCCCGCGGCCTCCGCGCGCGCCACGCCCCCTGAGGGCCGGCCGGCTCCCGCCCGGCTCGCGCACCTCGTCGACGCCGCGTGGTTCCGCGTCGTCCTGCGGGTCGTCGGGATGCTCGGCTTCCTGTACACCGCGATGGTCGCGATGTTCGGCCTCGACAGCCTGATCAACCCGTTCTTCGGCATCTTCTACGTGCTGCTGTGGGTCGGCTTCGTGCCGCTGTCGCTGCTGTTCGGTCCGGTCTACCGGGCGGTGAGCCCGGTGCGCACGATCAACCTGGTCTTCGCCCGGCTCACCGGCGGCGACCCCGAGCGCGGGCTGCTGGACTACCCGGAGCGGCTGGGTCTGTGGCCGGCGGCGCTCGGGCTCTACGCCTTCGTGTGGCTGGAGCTCGTCTACCCCTACGCCACCGAGCTCGGCCCGGTGCGGCTGTGGTGCGCGGCGTACGTCGGGCTGATGCTCGTGGGCGGCGCGCTGTTCGGCGACCGGTTCTACTCCCGGGCCGACCCGTTCGAGGTCTACTCCACCCTCGCGGCCAAGATGTCGGTGTGGGCGCGGGAGGGCGACCGGCCCGACGGCCGGCTCGTCGTGCGCAGCCCCCTGGCCAACCTCGCGACGGTGCCGGTGCGGCCGGGGCTCGTCGCGGTCACCTCGGTGCTGTTCGGCAGCACGGCCTTCGACTCCTTCAAGGACTCCACGGTCTGGGTGAAGTTCATCCAGACCAACGGCTTCGTGGGCGCCCACTCCTGGGCACCCGACCTGGTCACCAACCTCGCGCTGCTCGGGTTCGTGCTGCTCGTGGCGCTGGTCTTCGCGGTGGGCACGATGCTGACCGGCGTCGGCCCCGACCAGCCCCGGCGCGCCCTCCCCGCGGCGTTCGCGCACTCGATCGTGCCGATCGTCATCGGCTACGTCGTCGCGCACTACCTGACCTACCTGCTCGAGGTGGGCGAGCAGACGCTGATCCAGATGAGCGACCCGTTCAGCACGGGGGCGAACTGGTTCGGCACCGCGGACTGGAGCCCGTCGTACTTCTTCTCCTACCACCCGACGCTGCTGGCGTGCGTCAAGGTGGCGGCGGTGGTGCTAGGCCACGTCGTCGGCGTGGTCGCGGCCCACGACCGTGCGCTGGCGCTGCTGCCGAAGCGGCACCAGCTCACCGGTCAGCTGTCGCTGCTGGTCGCGATGATCGCCTTCACCGTGGGCGGGTTGTACCTGCTGTTCGCCGCCTGAGCCGCCCCCGGCGGGTCGGCACCGCGACGCCGCCGACCAGGTCGTCGGCGAGGGCGCGGATCGCGGCCACGAGCGGAGCGTCGGGACCGGTGTCGACCAGGCTGCGCCCGGTGACCAGCGCGCGGTCGACGGCGCCCTGGTCCTCGGGGAGGAAGTGCAGCCCCGCAGGGTCGGCGAACCCGGTGACCATCTGGGTGACGTCGCGCTCGCTCCAGCCGATGCTGGCCCGCATCCGGTTGACCACGACCCGCATCGGGGTGTGCGGGTGGAGCTCGCCGAGCTCGACCGCCGCACGGGCCAGTCGCGAGAGGCCCACCGGGTCAGGGGTGCCGACGAGCACGATCTCGTCGGCGACCTCCAGCGAGGCGAGGGTCAGCTGGTGGCGCCCGGCGCGGCCCGCGTGGTCGCCCTCGGCCCCCTCCAGGCTCGAGCCGGTGTCGAGGACGACGTGGCCCGCGGCGGCCGCGAGGTCGACCAGCAGCTCGAGGGTGCCCGGTCGCACCTCGCTCCACCGGTCCGGCCGCGGCAGCCCCGTGACGACGGTGAGCCGGCCGTCGAGGGCCCGCTGCACGCTGGAGAAGCGCTCCTCGAGCATGCCCGCGCCCGCGAGCCGCGCCGCGGCGAGCAGCCCGGACACCTCGTCGAGCACCCCGAGGACCTGGGCGACGCTGGCTCCGCACGGGTCGGCGTCGACCAGCGTGGTGCGGTGCCGCTGCCCCAGGACGGCGGCGAGCGCGGTCGCGAGCGTGGTGCGACCGGGGGCGCCGGCCGGCCCCCAGACGGCGACCACGCGGCCCCGCGGTCGCGGCTCGTCGTACGCCGGGACGTCGGCGTCGGACCTGTCGGACCCGTCGGCCCCGTCGGGCCCGTCGGACCGGTGGGCGGTCGCGGCGACGACGCTCGGCTCCGGCTCGTCGGCGGTGACGGCCCCCGCCAGCGAGCCCAGGTCGTCGTCGGCGACGACGGCGCGCACGCCGATGCGCGAGGCCCGCACCCGGGCCGGGTCGAGGTGGGGACCGCCGGGGGCGACCCCGACGGGCCGGACGCCGTGACGGCGCAGGTGGTCGACGGCGGCGAGGTCGAAGCCCGGCGCCTCCAGGGCCACGACCGCGGTGTCGGCCTGGCCCGACGCCGCACTCGCGAGCAGGTCGTCGACGTCGACGCAGCGCTTGAGCACGACGACGTCGCGCCGCTCGGCGAGCAGCGCCAGCGCCGCGCTCTCCCACGCCGCTCCGGCGGCCACGAGCAGGACGACGCGCATCAGCCGCGCCGCACCACGGTGAAGGTCGGGAGGTCGTACTGCGCCACCTGCGCGAAGAACCCGGGCGCCTCCGCCTCGGGGACGGCCAGCACGAGCTGGCGCTTGCCGCTGGTGCCGAATGACGAGGCCGCGGCGGGCGCCGCCACCACGCCGACGCCGTCGAGCGCCGGGCCGGCCGGTGCCGCCGGGGCATCGGGCTGCGCCGCGCCGCCGCCGAGGGGGGCCACGAGGTAGACGTCGACGGTGTCGCCCGGTCCGACGCCCGGCGGCACGAGCTCGGCGTCCACCGCGATCGGCACCTCGACCAGCCCCGAGCTGCTCGCAGCACCCACGGCGGAGCGCGGCAGCAGCTCGCCGGCGCGGACCACGCGGGTCACCTCGCCCGCGGCGGGCAGCTCGTCGTCGACGGTGAAGTAGTCGCCGAGCGCGACGGCGTCGGCGAAGTGGACCCGCTGCGCCACCAGGTCGCCCGGGTCGAGCCGCTGACCCGCACCGAGGTCGGAGCCGGCCGTCCACACCTGCACGGTGTCGTCGGCGGAGGCGAACAGGCGCGCCCCGGCCACGACGCTCGCGGCGACCAGGACCACTCCGATCCACAGCCGCGGGTCGCGCCACACCGCGCGCTGGCTGCGCTGGGCCGGCGGCACCGCGTCCACGGTGCCGTCCGACCGCCCGCCGGTGCGGTCGTCTGCCTGTGCTGCGCCCGACCGCGCGCCGGCGGTCGTGGCTCCCCCGAGTCTGGCCACGCGCCCATGGTGCAAGCAGAGGCGGCCCGGGAGAAGTGCTCCTCCACAGGTCGTGAGTGGTGTGACCCGTGTGTCCAGCGTGGTCTGCGACGATGGGCTCATGGCCGACAGCCCGCGCTTCCTGACCCTCGCGGACGTCGCCGAGATCCTGAACACCTCCAGCGCCCAGGTCTACGCCCTCGTCCGTCGCAACGAGATCGAGGCCATCAAGATCGGCGGTCGCGGCCAGTGGCGGGTCGAGGCGACCAAGCTGGAGGAGTACATCCAGCGCCTCTACGCCCAGACCCGCCAGTTCGTCGCGGACCACCCCTTCGACGACGAGAGCGCCGCCGACCCGGTCGAGGCCGAGCTCGAGCGCTGATCCGGCGCCGCCCGCTTCCCCCGGGCGCCCCGGGTGGGGCACCATCGTCGGTCGAAGGTGAACGCCAGGTGAACCCACGACGACCGGGAGGTGCTCGGTGCCTCTGGATCCCCTCCGTCTCACGCTCGCCGTCGCGATCGGGTCGACCGCCGCTCTGGGCGTCGCCGTCGCCGGCGGCTGGCTGGGGCCCGACATCGGCGCGGGCGGCCAGTTCTGCGAGGCGGCCCACGACCACCTGCGCCAGCCGGTCAACTCGCTGACCAACGCCGGCTTCGTCGCCGCCGGCCTCGCGGTCGCGGCGCGCGCCCGCCGCGGCCTGCTCGGCGCGGGCGTCCTGGGTCAATGGCCCGCCCTCGCCACGGCGTACGCCGTGCTGGTGGTGCTGCTCGGCCCGGGCAGCGCGGCGCTGCACGCCACGGGCACCGCGGTCGGCGGCGGCATCGACGTGCTGAGCATGTACGCCGTGGCGGCGTTCGCGCTGGGCTTCGCCGTCCTGCGCCGCACCGGCGACGGTCCCGTGACCGTGGTCGCGACGGCCGGGGTAGCGCTGGCGGTCCAGGTGGCCGCGGACGTCGGCGGCTGGACGGCGCCGGTCGTGCACACCGCGGGCAACCTCGCCTTCGGGGCGGTGCTGCTCGCCGCGGTGGTCGTCGAGGCCGGCACCCGCACCGAGCGCGACACCCGCTGGCTGGTCGCGGCGGTCGGGTCGCTCGCGGCGGCGTTCGCGATCTGGACGACCGGCACGACCGGCTCGGCGTGGTGCTTCCCCGACTCGGTCTACCAGGGCCACGGCGTGTGGCACCTGCTGTGCGCCCTCGCCGCGTGGTGCCTGTTCCGCCTCTGGGCCAGCGAGCGCGCGCTGGTCGGACCCGACGCGCCAGTCAGTTCACCGCCCGCGCGCGACCTTCCCAGTAGGGACGTCGCAGCTCGCGCTTGAGGATCTTGCCGGTCGGGTTGCGCGGCAGCGCCTCCACGACGTCGACGGTGCGCGGGCACTTGAACCGCGCCAGTGAGGCCCGGCAGAACCCGATCAGCTCCTCGGAGGTCGCCGAGGAGCCGGGGTGCAGCGAGACGACCGCCTTGACCGACTCGCCCCAGACCTCGTCGGGGATGCCGATGATGGCGACCTCCATGACGGCCGGGTGCTCGGCGAGGACCCGCTCGACCTCGGGCGAGTACACGTTCTCCCCGCCCGTGATGATCATGTCCTTGAGCCGGTCCTCGACGTAGACGAAGCCGTCGGGGTCGACCTTGCCCATGTCGCCGGTGCGGAACCAGCCGTCGTCGGTGATGACCTGGGCGGTCTCCTCGGGCTTGCCGAGGTAACCCCGGAACAGCTGGGGCGTGCGCAGCCACAGCTCGCCGTGCTCGCCGGCGGCGACGTCGTCGAGCGTGCCCGGGTCGACGACGCGCACCTCGACCTCGGGCAGCGGCCGCCCCGCGGAGACCAGCCACTCCGGGTGGCCGGAGGCGACCGCGGTGCGGTGCTCCTCGGGCATCAGGTGGGTGGCCACGCCGGCCACCTCGGTGAGGCCGTAGACCTGGATGAAGTCGGTGTCGGGCCAGGCCTCCATCGCCGCCCGCAGCAGCGGCGGCGGCATCGGTGCGGCGCCGTAGGTGTAGGTGCGCAGGGCGCCGAAGAGCTTCACCGCGTCACCGCCCGCCTGCAGCACCTGGGCCAGCACGGCCGGCACGAGGAACGTGCGGTTGGCACCGGCGAGGATGCCCGCGGCGAGCGAGGCGCCGTCGGGGTCGCGGGTCATGTACGACGCGATCCCGTCGTGGATGCCGAAGAGGACGTACGACGAGCCGCCGACGTGGAAGAGCGGCATCGCGACGAGGTTGACGTCGCCGGGCTCGAACTCCCAGCCGTCGTGGGCGTTGAGGGTGTGGCGGACCATGTTGCGGTGGCTGAGCATGACCCCCTTGGGCCGCCCGGTGGTGCCGGAGGAGTACATCACCAGGCAGGTGTCGTCGGGCTCCACGTCGTCGGCCCGGCCGAGGCGCGGCGAGGCGGACAGGAACGCCTCGTAGGCGTCGCCCTCG
>Ga0325401_1001973_pt1 | contig 17891 bp, 8 predicted proteins | sample PopdelMetagenome_FD_205666 | JGI IMG/M metagenome (GOLD analysis project Ga0325401, IMG submission 205666) | Populus deltoides microbial communities from Bellville, Georgia, United States - Xylem-PdKOR-R2 | ecosystem: Host-associated > Plants > Phyllosphere > Stem > Wood/Secondary xylem | place... | reverse complement strand
CTTGCCCCTGCGCTCTTTCCATGAAAATGGAAGTCGCTGCATGCGTTGCATGCTCTCATTAAGTCAACATCTGCATGCATGATTAATTATGCACTTTGTAACCACAAATCTTCCTTTAATCATTCCAAAAAAGAAAAAAATAGGAAAGATTTTCTCTAATCTGTACGGCGAGTCCCAATTATCACTGGCTTTCAATCTCCATCCCGTGCTTTCTAGCTGGATTGGGTGTTTTTTTTCTCTTCTCTTCTTTTCTTTTCTTTTTGATGGAATACAATAATGCATCACAACGCATTCTCAGCCAGAGCATATATAAGGAGGGGGCAAGAAGGAAGGAAGGAAGGAAGAAAAAAACAGATGCCTTAGCTTCCTGAGGGCCTGGCTTGCCCCCACCTCTCTCAGTCGTAAACTGAAGATGGATTTGGTGTGAGTGCCCACATTGATTACTTGGGTGCCCCATCTCAATCATCATATCTATACACTCATTTTGACTATGCACGAGGGAACCGCTTGGCATCATGCAAATTGCAAAATCAAATCATCCCCGATCCCCACACCATCCACCGCTATTTTAGACCCGTTTATTTTTATGATTTAAAACATTTTTTAAAAAAAATTAAATATTTTTCATTTTTATAAAATGCGGCTTTGGCCGTGGTTTCAAACAGCTGCTGCCTACTGTACAATAATTCATTCTTTGCAATGAGGTGTCTCACACAGGATTATGCTTTTGGAACAAAACTGGCCGTTAATTTCGGATTAAATTTAAAAATTCCAGCAAGGTCACTGCAGACTCGAAGATGACCAGATAATTTGGTTTTGAACAGGTTAGGGTGGTTGAGAGGGTTTTTTGCACACTAAAACCTACAGCTGGAAACTGTACCAGGACAAGAGGGTAAAATTGATGATTAGATTCCATTATTCCATGTGTTCTCCATTGGCCAGAGCCTCCAAAGTAAAAAAGAAAAGGATTGCTGCAGGTGTTAATTAATAATCTAACATAAGCTAAATAAAATAAAAAATAAAAAATGTAGACACCATACCCTGTGTTGCACACTTAGAGTACTCTCTTTGAGCTCTGTAATCACAGCCACACAGTCGTCACTTGTCCAGTAATCACATAAAAACCAACCATCAAATAGAAGGGACCTCTTTTGCATGAAGGAGACCTGTTTTCTTTTTTCTTTTAATTTACTTTTTAACATTAAGGTATTTTTGTGGCCTGTGACCAGCTACTAATTTTTTTTTTAAAAAAATATTTCATAATTTGAAAAAAAATATTATTTTTATTTTTTAAAATTTATTTTTAACATCACTGTAATAAAAAAATAAATTCCTGGAGCTTATTTATTTGATGGGTTGGGGCTCGGGAAGGAGGGGGGTTTGGAGACAAGTTGATGGAGAGCAGTGGTGCTCATTCATTGAGAATGATGGACCTCAAGAGCATAATGAGAACTCTCAAAAGAAATGAAAGGTTTGTTTGTTGGCACTGAGAAAGATGAGTGTGTAACAGCAAAGAGGGCCTGGTAGAATAGTTGGCAAATGTGTCGGTAAAAAAACATAAAGTATATGTCGAAGAAGGAAGCAATCTAACAAGCAAGCAAAGCTTGGGCTTGAAGAGAAGAACCTCTTCCAATCTTTTCTCAGACAATATATATTTACTATTTCTTTTTTGTTTCTAAAAGAAAAAAAAGAAAAAAAAGAAAGGAAAAGCACTGTGCAGGGTTTTAATAATTTTTTAAGATAATAATAATAATAATAAAAGAAATTACAAGGAGTAAAGTGATTAGGTTCTATAATAATTTAGCAACAAAAGCAGTTGGGTAGTAGTTAGTCTGTCTTTTAAAATCATACATGTCACCTGTTAACTGGAGCAGGTAACCCAAGAGACACTATCTCTCTATCTCTACTTTTGTATTCCACTCTCCCTGTCTCTCTAGCTTCATAGGTCTCTACATTGTCCGTGGTCTGTTGAAAAGGTTGGAATTTGATGCTTCTTTTACTGATTGTAGAAGTGCCGATCTGATGAAATTTGTTTTTTTCTTGTCTGTTTGAGAAAGCATTTGATGCTCTTCGGGGGTACTCTCAAACCCACCCATTGAGGGGACTGTGAATGAAACTCGGTTCTTTTCAGTTCTTGCATAATTCAAGTAGAATTTGATGCTTTTTTGGACACCCATCTGAGAATATTGCAAAAGGGTGCCTGAAAACGTGCCTTTTCTTGGTTCTTGGGGTTGTTTGGTCTTTAATTAAAATTTTGGAACTTCTTGTCATTTCCGTTTTAGGAATTTCTCCGGACACCATTTCTCTAATTCCACGTTCATTGCTACAAGTCTTGTGGTGATCCTCTTGGATTTTGGTCTTAATTGAAGAGATTCAAGGGTGATAAGATCAATATGGTGGTGCCTAAATGAGTGGAGAAGGTGAGAAATTTTTGCTAGTCCAACTAAAGTGAAAAAAGGGAATCTGCTTTCCTTTTGATGAGCTGTTTGTTAGCTAATGCCATTGTTTGTCTGTGTCTACTTTATGCTCTGAAAGGTTCACTTTGCTGTCTGTAGGAACCATTTTTCATTTTTCTCTTGCAAATTAGAGGAGACTTGATCGTAGGGTTTTCCAAATATTGAAGTAGCTGATGCTGGTCAGATTTTATGCCTGATACATTGGATTTCTCTTTTTCACTTTGTGTCTACGGGATGCTGCTGCGATGGGTTTCTTTTACTTTATAGCACCATCACAGTTTTATAAAGCTGCCAAGGTTACTTGTTCCTTGTTGAGTCGTGCAAGATATCACCAGCTAATTTTGGTCAAACTCACTTCTCACTTTTAAGGTTATAGTTCCTTCTGTTTCATATCTATATTTAGCACTTGTCTTTGCTGACTGTTGCTTTGGGCTCTCTCCTCAATCGTATACAAGGGCTATTCCTTAGAATTTGGGGGTTTAGCTTTTGAATCCCAGAACATGGATGGTAGCGGTGATAGTAATGATGATTTAGGATATCAAAATAGAGGTGAGAGTGTTATGAATTGTCCATCTTCAGGAATGAACACAAACCCCTTCTATGTTTCTGCTTGGGATCCAGTAGTTTCACTAAGCCAGCCCGGGAATTTTGGTGGTTCATCAATAGTTTCTCAAAGTGGGTTTTCCAATTCTCCTTTCCCAATTGTAATGGAAAACCCAGGTATTAGTAACCTTGTTCATTACCCATCTGGTTCAGGCTTTGTTGAGCTGGTGCCAAAGTTTCCTGGCTTTGGAAGTGGGAATTTCTCAGAAATGGTTGGCTCTCTTGGCCTGACCGAGTGTGGTCAGATTACTCATACTGGGTGCCCTCCAAATTACAACAAGGAGGCAAACAATGCTCAACATCAGGAAGATCAGCAATTATCAGAAGAGACAAGTATAGGAGCTTCACCAAATGGAAAGAGAAGAAAACGAGTACCCGAGTCTAATTCTCCTTTGGATCCAAACAAGGTAATTTGAATTAGGTCTAATCTTATACTTTAGGAAGTTAAAGATTCTGCAGCAATGTAATTTTGTGTTTCGTATTTGTGAATTCATGAATCTTTTATCTTTAAATCTAGAATACTGAAGGAGAGTTACGAAAGGATCTTTCTGGAGAGAGTTGTGATATTGCAAAAGAACTGGATGAAAAGACACAAAAAACTGAACAAAACCCCTGTCCTAATTTGCGGGGCAAACAGGCAGCTAAACAAGCTAAAGACGATACTCAAAGTGGAGAAGTTCCGAAAGAGAATTACTTTCATGTGAGAGCCAGAAGGGGTCAGGCTACCAATAGTCACAGCCTTGCAGAGAGGGTACCTTCTCACTATTATGTGTTGACAATGGGAAAATGATCTGGCTCAAATTCATATTGAACATAGAGGCCTTTTTGCAGGTGAGAAGAGAAAAGATCAGCGAGCGGATGAGAATGCTACAAGAACTTGTCCCAGGATGCAATAAGGTACTTAAATAGCTTCTTAATGGAAACTATTTATTTGAGTGAAAAAAAAACAGATGCTGATTAGTTTGGTGTTGATCATTGTTTTAGATTACTGGAAAGGCAGTAATGCTTGATGAGATTATCAACTATGTGCAATCATTGCAACAGCAAGTTGAGGTATGCCATTCTAAGATCGAGATTATGGACTGTGAAATTGTCATATGAACCTGTACTCTTAATGTTCACTAAGCCGCATGATATATTTGCTAGTTTGAATTGTAGCTCTAACTTTTAGGGAAAAAAAACACACACACAACAAAGCACCCTGGTGAACTATTGGAAGCAGAATAAATTCATAGTATATCATCATTAGCGTCTGCAAAAAGTGTTGCTATTTCTGGAGTCTAACTGATTTCCATGGGATGATAATACCCATAAAGGATAGTGATTTATAAGTCAAGCATTAAGTTTGCAATTCCTATCATAAAACGGATGAGAATCAAGTTTAGCTTCTTTTCTACGAGAATGACATTTGCAAATTATAAGCACTGAGAGTTCTGTGTGATGAATTCAACATCACTGAAGCCATTTGTGCTTCCGAATGACTACAAGTTACTAATACTTGCCTGCTATTGCAGTTTTTGTCAATGAAACTCGCCACTGTAAATCCGGAACTGCAAATTGATGTTGAGAGGATTCTATCTAAAGATGTAAGCAAGGTTTATGTGGTGAAAGAATTTATAGACAATTTTCGTATATGTTTCTTTGAATAAAGCCTGATAGGTTTCCCTTCCATCAGATCCTTCATTCACGTGGTGGCAATGCAGCTATTCTAGGATTCAGTCCCGGGATAAGCTCACACCCGTATTCACATAGAATTTTTCAACCCGGCATACAAGTCATTCCAAATTCCAATCCACAATTTTCTCCAGCACCTCATGTAAGTGATGCATCTTTGCAAATGCTCTGCAGAATCAATTGCTCATCAAAAACTTATTCTTGGAATTGTTTCCGCATGTGTAGGCTGTATTAGATAATGAGCTCCAGAGCTATTTCCAAATGGGATTTGATTCCAGTTCAGCTATTGACAATTTAGGACCGAATGGTAATCAGCAGTACTTCTTATAATCTCAACTCAAACTTTTTTTCTGTTTTCTTGACCTGGAAACACTCATTCTTTCAGCAGCACGTTTGAAACCGGAGCTCTGAATGCTGAAGAGAGATAACAAGGCGTTGATTCCTTCTAACAAAGAATTGAAGTGGTTCAAGTTTGACTTTCATACTGGAACTCGTTTTGAAACAAACAAAAATAGGGAAGAAAGTTCTTGTTTCTTTTTTTGTATAGGTTTAAGCTCCTAACTCTGCGTTCTTCACATTTTTTGGAAGAAGATTACGTGCTAGAATCACAGATATATGTATATTGTCCGGGTAAGAAGGGAGACTTCTGTTGGTGATTTTGATTTTTTCCTGTTTCATTGGGAATTTGAGGATGTACGAGGCTTTCTGTTGTGAGGTTTATGAAGCTAAAAAAATACATTTGCCTGATATCTGTTTCGGTTGGTATCACGATAAGGTTCGAAAAGACTAGGATCTATTTGTGATAAAATAATTGGGTATCATCCAAGCACTTGATCTGTTAATTATTAGGAGGTTAACTCGATCCAAGCACTTGATCTGTTAATTATTAGGAGGATAACTCGTTGGGCGTTAAGATACTTGGGACGGACGGTAGTGGAGGTGGGTAGCTCATTTTTCCCTTATAGGTTGAAAACTATTGTCTATATTTTTGAAACCCGGCTCGGTCTGCTAGGTTGATCCAGGGCTGTAACCGAGCCGGATTTAAAAAAAATAGGAAAAGTCAAAATCTGAGGTGACTTGGTGATCCGGTCAAAAATTCAGTTGCAACCTGTTGATTTATTTATTTTTATTAAAACGACGTTGTTTTAATTTTTAAAAATAATTGGAATTGACCCTGTTAAAACCCAAAACCTGAGTCTTGACCCGGGTCGGGTTTAAAAATTCTAGTACTCCGAACAAAATGTAGCTGCAATATTTTCATACTCTGAGTGTGTGATTGATGTGTTCTAAAAAGCCTTTAATACCCTCACCTTACTGGGACTGGGAGTGGGAGTGTTGTATAACATGAGCAAAGTTGAGTGCGTAAAAGTCTAAGGAATGTTTGGAAGAATAGTAATAGTTATTTTTTAAAATATTTTTTATTTAAAAATATATTAAAATATTTTTTTATTTTTAAAAAATTATTTTTGATATTAGCATATCAAAATGATTTAAAAACAATAAAAAAATTAATTTGAAATAAAGAAAAAAATTAATTTTTTTTAAAGTGCTTTCGAAATGAAAAAACAAACAGGATCTTAGTCATCAAGTTGAAATTAATATTTTCGTAAAACTTAAATTTGGCTTGTTTCTACTGTTAGCATAACACATGAAACTCAAACTAAATTTTTTAAATTTATAATTAGCCTAAACTTGTTTTGAAATTGATATTGGGATGAAATGGATATGGTAAAGTAATAAGTTACTCACATAAATAAATATTTTCACACACCACTCCAAGATATAAAATCGAAGAGATACATAGGCAAATAACTTATCATTTTAAAGATACAGATAAAAATCAGATTTTTGTTAAAAGATCAAGTTAAAGACTTTCAATTCAGATTTTTATCAAAAGACCCAATATATAGTTTGAATCATCATTATATACTTGGAACAACCCTCCATGTATAGACAAAACACTAAAATAACTCAATTAAAATCCAAATAAATGACTTCGACATAAAACTAGACATTCATTACCTAGCACACATTTTTAACTTCTTAAAAACACAAATAGTTTCTTTCGAAAAGATAACCCTTCAACACAACAAAATACTTGAAAACACCACTTTTACATTCAACTCATATCTTTTCAAAGCCATTATTGTGCTTGTAAATATCTTTTAATATTTTAAAACCTATCACTTCTAGTTGCATATTTGTCAATAACAAATGTCTTTGACTCAAAGCATAAGGAAAAATATTATGAATTCTATATTTGTGTTTCATAGAGAAACTAAAAGTTTGTAGAAATCCAACCCAATATGCATATCTTCAGCTAAGTTTTTGTTGAATATTAAGAAACTTCAAATCCTCATGATTAGAAAGTAGCACAGATGGTTTTAGATACAAATACTCACACAAATGATCCAAAGCACGAATGATGGCATTTAACTTCTTATCATAAATTGAATATTTTCTTCCTAAATTATTGAGCTTCTCACTAAAAAAATTAATAGGTTTGCTTTTTTAGCTAAAAATAACATCCATGTCAACATTAGATGCATCACATTTAATTTCAAAAACTTTTAGATAAATAATATGCACATTAGTCATCTTTTGCTTCATAAGTCCCAAACATTTCTCTACCTCGTCAATCCACTTGAAATTATCTCCTTTCAAGTATTCAATGATTGAAGCAGTAATAATGCTAATTTTTTTATTATAAAACAACGATAAAAAGATGTTAGACCATGAAAACTCTGAATATTACAAAGAGTTTGATTGGCTAGCTTAGAACTACTTCAATCTTCATAAGATCCATCTTCACTCCTTCACTGGAAATAACAAAACACACGAAAACAAGATTGATAATGAAGAATTCTCATTTCTTCAAATTAGCATATAAGTTTTTATTCCTTAAAGTTTGAAACATTTCTTGTAAGTGACTAAGATGCTCTCATTTATCCTCGTTGTATACACTGGGTTCTCAAAATTCATACACGCAGCAGAAACAATAAATTTAAAAATTATTTGGGAATCCCAAGGATCCCGTTAGACATATCTAGAGTTATTTAGGGGTTTATGGGAAGATTACTTGAAGATCTGAACTTTTTTTCAGCTTTGAATATATGTTTTAAGGCTAGATTATCACAAATCACAAGTTGTTTCATTTTTTTGGCTATAATGATAATCCACATGAATCATCAGTGAGAAATATACTAAATCTCTATTTAGGAGAGAAGGACTTGTTAAGTCTAGAGTGTTAGCTCTAATTTTTTGTTTATGTAGTTTTTCTGTAAAAACTATCTGACCTAAATATTCTCTACCTAAATAATAGGCTTGACTTTATATTTGTAGGGAATGCTAAAAACCTTATAAATAAATAAATAAATAAATATCAATTTGTCTCTTAAATAATATCCATATATTATATAAGGATAATTTTAGAAATTTAATCAATCAAGTCCCTACTTGATTATTGTAGGATTAGAATTATAATCTCTTAATTAAATACATTTTAGTGCTTAATTTCTAAAATTATTTTGAATCAAATCACATTTGAATAATTATTCCAGTTTAATTCCTGATTAATAATTTTTAATATGTGTGACATATTAAGTTTCTAATTTGTTGACCAAAATATAAATTATAATTCTAAATAAATAGAATTAAATAAATTAAATAATTTAATTAACTATCAATTCAATAATTGATTAATTTATAATTGGAGATTAAGTGCACCGTCTAACAATATGTTATGACCCCCCAAATATTAAAAAAGTCATAAGTGGTTTGACTTAACTTTTTAGTGACCAGTTTCTCAATGTAATTATTATCCATTTTATTAATAATGTTATGATTTAAACATTTTAGCATGCAGTGTGTCTTCCATGCCAAATCATAGTTGTTCACAACATTATAGTGATTAATCATTTGAATAAGATTTGAAACTCTTTTCAAATCTCATTCCACCTTATACAATTATTTAACAATCAATACTATTTGAGAATATTTATAATTTTTTTTATTCATTCAGGGTGATGATCTTAAGTCAATGTTTGTCTATTTATTACCTTTACCAAGATAATGTATAACATGATCAAAACATAACACTTTTTATATAAGATAACATGATGATCTTAAGTCTAAGGATCATTTACACAACCATCATGTGAGTCTTTTCATAAACACATGTGATAACTCCATGTAGAATTTTCATGCGAGTCAGTTCAATGTATATCTCATCTAATAAACACTTATATATTATTTCCAAGTATCCCTCATATCTTAGCTTAAAGATCAACTGCTTTTTTCATAAAAAAAAAATAATATAATATGTACTAGTCTCAACAACTTTAATAAATATCCATTATTAAGAGAGCATTGACCAAGAATATTTAAAAACAATACTTTGATGCAATAGGAACCCCATGATTTAACATCTTTATAATTTCATTTACAAAGTGTTTTTGTTTCATAAACTTTATTTTTACTTTAGATTCATTTATCAAACATTAAATTCACAAATTAGATGATGAATAAAATATTTGTTAAACTTAATGGATCAGATGCTTGAGTTATTAGGTCAGCTTTTGAGTAATTGAGTTGCTCCAAGAGTATGATTTATGTTTTATAAGTAAGAAATAAATGAGTTATTTATTTCATAATTGTATTTTAATCAAATCAATTATGTGTTTTTTTTTTCATTTACAAAACCCACATGTAGTGAACTTGACTATCAAATTATTAAGTTACCTCGTAAATATATAATTATGAATTTCATGACATGAGTTTCCTTAAAAAAAAAGTTAATTGTTCAATATTTCCTCGTATAAATTAGTAAATTTTTGGTATTTACTTATTTATATATTAATTGTGATTGTCATGTTATTTCACATAAAACAAAAAACTAAAATTCATTGGTGTTTCATTGTGGAGTAAGACTTATTTTGTTATGTAGTGTAATGATGTTTTTACTCTCTATTGAAAATGTCAAGTGTAAATTAAAGGGAATTTTGTTTTTTTGACAGGGTTCATTTGCATTATCAAACTGATCGAGGCTAGATCAATCTTTTCTTCTTATTTAGAATAGTTAAAAGACTTAATTACCCTTACAAATAAAAAATATTAGACTAGCATCAAAGGGCTTTTTAGTCTTTTATTTTTTCACAAAACAATGAAATGATTTAATTATCCTTAAAAAAAAAAAATTATTAAGCTTCCATAGTGGGTTTTCTTGTTTTTATTTTTTTAAAACAACAAAATGACAAATTTATCCTTAAGAAAAAAACTAAAGTTGTCATTCAAGAGCATTTTTGTCTTTTCCTTATGGTTTTTTTTTGTTATTATTAGTTTTAGCTAGGGGCAATTTAGTAACTTAGTAAATATAAATATTATTGAAAAACAAAAGTGGCATGCATCAACGCAAATAAAATATTTATTGAAAAATAAATATTTAGTAACGAGCATTGCATGCATCAACACGTGGACACATGTCCATACCTTCCAGGTAACGCGTGTGACGTCGTTCAATGACCAAACATCACATTTCACAATGATATTTGAAAGCTTCCGGTGTCCCCTCCATGATATGGAGGCACATGTATCCAACGAGTATCTGGTTTGGCATCGATAATTTTTTTCCCCTTTCTTTTCTCTTGCTTCATCGATTCTCATGCTAACACTTCAAAATTTCAGGCAACCTTTCAATTGTTTTCACCTTCAGATTTGATCTTTATTTTTCATTACTATTTGTTTTATATGAAATAATTTATCAAATTGAAACTTGTTTTTAATTTCATCATCTTTTAGTTGTTTATATATCAGATTTGGTCCTTATTATTTTGATTGCTATTTGTTTTATTTGAGATAATTTTTAAAATTAATTTTATTTTTTTGCAATTGCATTCTCTTTTGTTTTTGTTTTAATATCATATTTAATTCTCATTCTTTTAATAGTTATTTTTTAAAAAATTGACAAATTTTTAAAATTGATTTTTTTTTAATTTCATTCTTCAACATTAAATTAGATGAAAATTGAACTTCTTAGTTGATCCCGGGTTTAGGATTTCACATGTTATGAATTTGGAAGATTGACCTAGGTTTAAAAGACTTGGTTGAGTTTGCTTTGTTTTTTTTTTATATCATTTTTTAAGTTTTTTTTTTTCAAGTTCATCATTCAACATTTATTTAATTGAGGATTGAGCTTTGTTAATTTTTTTTATTTGCTTTCTATTGTATTTTGCATTGATTTTTAAAATAATTCAAGTTATATCGCCCTTCAACATTGGGTTATTTGGTAATTAATCTTCATAGTTTTTTTTAATTTTTTTGATGAGATTGCCCTGGTATCACAACTAAGTCAGATATCTTGTATGCTGACTCGAGTGGACTCGGGTCTTGTTTTTTTGACCTATTTGTATAAAAAGAATTTCTTCAATTTAGTCCTTTATTATTTTATTTGCTGAAAATTGAGCTTATTTTTTTCATTTTAATTTTTATGAGATTATTACATTCTCATTTAATTTTTTCTTTGTTATTAGATAAGATCCTTCAATGTTTGATTTTTTTCTTAAAACTGAATTTTTTTATTTTAATTTCATCATTTAATGTTTTATTGATTAAATATTGGTCTTCATGTTTGTTTTTTACTTTTTTTATGGGGTTATCTTAATGTTATACCCATGATCACGGAGTTAGCGGGTTTACTTGGTTTGACTAGGAATATTTTTTTCCTTGTTTTTTCTTTAATTTCTATTTTAATTTCATCTTTCAGCATTCAGTTGTTTGGTGATTGAGCTTAATAATTTTATTCAATTTATTTTCAATAGGGTTATCCTGGTGTCCTGACCAAATATTATATTTGACATATTAACCTAAATAGGATCGGGTTGGGTTTTTTAACCTTTTTTTATTGTCAGTTTTCTTTCACTTTAGTTACCTTTGTTGTATTTTTTTCATGTTATTTAATTAATGGAGTTTATTAAAATTAGTCGAGTCAAATCGTAGATTTATTTTTTGTTTTTCAATAACATTTGTATTGCCATGATATTTTTTTTTATTATGTTGGAAAAAAATTAGATCATCCGTAGCACAACAACGTGAGTTACCTATTTAGTTATCTCTATCATCAATTGGTATAAATTTATTTTTTATTTTGAAAATTCTTTTAAACCACACAGGAATACAATGAAGGCAACTAGAAGTGTAAGATATATTTAATACTTGTATAACATGAATTATGAAATTATTATAAGTTTTTCATTATTAAACTTTGAAATGTAAATGTGCAATGTCCCACCTCGTCAGGTACATGCAAGACTAAGGCATGAGCGAATTACAGTTTAGATAACCCTTCTCCAATTGCCACCTCACGCATCTCTCTCGCTCCCAATTTCAATAAACCAGAAGCTCCGTATTACTCGAGAAATCCATTTCAATCCTTCTTCCCTTTCCATTCAGACAAAAAAAGAAAAATCACATATTTATCAAAGAAAAGAGACGAGAGAGGCGGTGCAAGAAAGTAGACAGTCGAAACCCTAAAAATATGCTTCTAGGGTTTCGTAGAACCCAATCGATAGAAATCAGTGAGGGATTTATTAGTTTTTGTATTTAAATACAATACAATAAAATGGGAGGCGGGGAAATTAATCGGAGTAAGGATAATCCGTGGCCGTCTCCAAACAGACCGCCACCGTACCAAGAAAAATCCGAAGACATGAGTCTCTGGGGAGTTGTCATGTTCGGTCTAATTGGTGCCACTGCCACCACCTACGCTGTTAGTGCTCTTTCTTAATCTTGTTCTTCTATTGTTGTTTATGTTTATGTTTAATTTCTTGGAGATAATTTATTTATTTTGTGGTAGATAAGCAAATGCATTCAATATGTATTGGTGTAATTAGTAATTAAAACGTTGGAATCTGCCTTAGTAATTGAGGAATGGATAACACGTAAAATTGTTTCATTAGATTCTGAGAAAGTTGATTGATTTGGCATGGCAGGCCAGACGGCTGCGGTGGACTATTGATGAGTTGTATGCTCAGGTAGACTATTGCAAGTATACATGCACGGCCTTCCTGCATCGTTAACTTAAATTCAGCTCTCATTTTGGTCAAATTGAATGCCCAAGAGTAATCTCTATTTTTTTTATATATCATTGAAAATTTAGCTAAAGTTTATTGTTTAGAAACCCAGTCTCCAGGAAAATATTGTCTACAATAAGAAGTGACTGGTTCTGAGTGTTTAGTCTGCTAAAAGAATGTGAGATTTTATAATTATAATTAGAAGATAAGAATTTTCTTTTTATGTTTTTCTTGTTTATGCTTGCCAATGGCTGAGCTGATCATGTCTGTAAATGTGCCTGATTAGCTAACCAGGTCACAATCAGCATGGAAAGGAGCAACTGGATCTGCCAGGTCATTTCGGACATATTTTCAGGAGGAAGCGTCCAAGAATTACAATCGTCGAATGCAAGAAGCATATGAAGAGGAAATGGAGAGAGTGGTGAGTTTTGGTCTTGTGAATCATTCCTTTTGGATGCCATATTAGTAACATTATTAGATTATGGAACCCCGCAGAACATACTTTATCAATTTTTTGTTATATGGTTTCTTCATATATGCCTTCAGATATTATCCTGCAAGTATTTGACTGCTTTGTGTTGTGAAACTAGATTGTTGCTAGCTCTAAGAGTAATAGGTGGGCTTAGAGTAGATAGCAATTATCTGTCAAGCTGGTTCTGGTACATTGCCATGAACTTTATGTTACTACTCTATTTTATTTTCTTCATATCTTGTCATTTAATTGCATGAGGAAGCAAGGTTTTCAAGACGGATCAATTGGAGTGCTGCTCCTTATGCAGTTTGAATTCAGAAATATGTTTTTGAATTCAGATCTATAATGCTAGTCTGGATGCATAATAGCTTAAATAAGCTGATTCTTAGCCATCAAAACAAACTACAAATTCTTAGCAAGTTAGGCTACTTCTGGTTAAAATTCTGTCTCTATCTGAGTTACATTGTGAACAGAAAGGTGTCTTTCCCTGCTTTGCCCTATCCACTTGATCTATATTTCTGCAAAAAAAAAATTTTAAGCCTCAAGATTGGGGTCAGATAGTAGAAACATAATAGGGGTCCGACTTTGTATTAGCTTAGTTATCTTAACCATTTTGTATTTCTATAACAACAGAACCTTGAAGAATTCTCTAGACCTAAGAAATTCTGTCGTATAACTCTCTCCTTCTGTTGGGTGCTCTTCAATTCTGTTTATAAATCATGTAGGTTGCTTTTCTTTGTATGCACCATATCACAGTGATAAGCCTAGTTTTGTCTTTCTCTGAAGCTGTCAAATTCATTTATCCTGCTCTGATTTTGATCTCTCCAGCAGTTTCCTTTCTTGATTGTATTTGCATGCAATTATGATGTATTGATGTAGTCCTTTTGTTTTGCAGGAGCGTATAAGACGAATGCAAAGTGTGTTTAACCGTGAAAGGAACAAGTACACAAGGGACCATGAGAAGTGGAGGGAAAATGGCCCAGGTGCATATCATCAAAATTTTCAGCGTGATGATTGGTATTGGAAAACTGATACGTCTTTCAGAGAACAGAGAACTAACTTCAGGAGAACTTCAAGAGACAGCGGAAGCTATTCATTATCACATCATTACTCAGTTTTGGGACTTGACAGGTAATGCCAAGAGCTATTAGTACCTATTTGTGAGACAGTCAACTTGTGTAGCTGTCTTGATTCTTGAGATATATAGCTTTTTTAGATGATTAAGAGGCTTTTGGCATGTGATACAGTATAATTAAGCTTCTCAATTTATTTAATCATGAGATTTTCTAAGTTATCTGGACTGTACCATTAACAGTTGGGATTAACATATTTTCACTGGACTTTTTGTGACAGGTCCAGAACAATACCATATACTGAAGCTGAGATTAAGGTACCACTCATGATAAATATCATCTCTTTGAAATCATTATTAGCCAGTGATCAGAGTTGACAATTGATATTTGTATTTCGAGTCCCATGAAACCCCCACTGAACAAAAAAAAAGGCTATTGTGCCATTCACATCTTATCCACATCCTCTATTTAGAGTATTATCCATGCCCTCATGTGTTCAAATCTGTAATCTGACTTAAGCTCCAGATTCTCTATTTAGTATGTTCATATTCATGTCTTTCCTACACATTCTCTTCTTACTTGAAAGCTTGGAAAATGTTAGACTATTGTGCTATTTATATCTTATCTGCTTTCTGTACATGGTGTTATCATCCATGTCTTCATGTGTTCAAATCTTTAATCAGACTTAAGCACCGGATTCTCTATTTAGTTTATCTACTTTCATGTCTTATCTACACATTCTCTTCACTTGAAAGCTTAGGGGCTGATTATTGCTGATTGCATCTGTAATACTCAATTCCACTTGGTTTCATTGCCTGCTCTTTTTTCAAATCAAGAGCTTCATCTTATAACTGGGGATTATTGTTCTCTTTTTTGATTCATGCGATTCTAAATGGACATTTTTCTTTTATATATATGCAGACGGCATTCAGGACCAAGGCAAAGGAGTTTCACCCAGATCAGAACCAAGATAATAAAGGTTGGATTTTGTTTTCCATCGCTTACTGTGATCTTGTACTGTGATGCCACAGCTTTGAAGTGAAACTTAAAGTTGCTTCTCGTGATTTATTGCAGAGGCTGCCGAGGCAAAGTTCAAAGAGGTGATGATATCCTACGAGGCCATTAAGCTAGAAAGAAAGAACACTAAATATTGAACTTCCTGACACTGGTCGAGGGGATTGCAAAATGTTCCTACAGATGAATACTTTGTTGACAGTGGTTCCTCCGGGAAAAATGAATCCAATAGGAACTTAATTTTGGGGAGAATTTGTTATTATATCGATAGGAGGTTGTGTGCAGAGAAGTGAGTATATATTCTTTTAGGAGCTAGATATATAAATAAGGCAAGGTAACTCGTGTGCAGAGTTGTGCCTAATTCGAATTGTGTAAAATATTAATTGATTTTGACTATAGTACCTAGTTTACATATCTAACAAGCTATGTCACGGGTTGGATTTCTTTTCCTGGTTATTTCAATATGTTTTTTTTATATAAAAACATCAAGTGGAATTCAAAAAACTTGTGTATATATTTAATAAAATAAATTGAGAATTATATTTGTTAATAAATAAATATAAAATTATTAATGGTAAATAAAAATTAAAATTGAAAAATTAAAAGTTTGATACGGACCAAGATATTTGTCCTTGTTATATGGTTGTGTTTAACTATTTTTGTTCACAAAAATAAAATTTTTATTTAATTAAATGGTAATAAAAATAGTTAGACAAAAAACATCATGTAAGATTTTACATATTAAAAATAGTATTTGAAAATAAATATTTTTAATTTTTTAAAATAAATCTCTATTTTTATAAAATTATAGATGAATTAAAATGATCTTAAAAAATTAAACTTGTAAAAATAACTAAAAAACAATCTCTATTTAAAATAGGTTAGATAAACAAAATAAAAGAGATAAGTTGTATGAATATGAATATAAGTTTAAAAATTATTTTGAAAAATACATATAAAAAAACACTAATTAAAAAAAAACATAAAAAAATGCTCAGGCACTGCTAGGCCTAGCAAGCTAGACTAGTGTAGCCTGCATGTTTTTACTTTTAATTTTTTTATGGGGCTGATGATATGTCGTTCGTTTTAAATTTTCTTAAAAAAAAAAAAGATAAGTTAGACAACATGTCGTTTGATGAGACAGATGACATGTTGTCTGATATTACTTAGTTTTCAACCACCATAATGACTGGAAAATCAAGGCATAAGTTTTTTAACTTAAAAACTAATTTTTCAATTCATTTTAACCCAAAATACCTATAAAAATATCCTAAGTAACTTGATAACCTCATTCATGCCCTTAAAAAATAAAATAAAAAATCATCACATCACCCGAAATCAACATGAAAACAAAAATCTTAACAAGCTCGGATATATTGTTCTAAGCAATTCCAAGGTAAAAAAACACGTAATGGGTGCCAACATAAACTTTCTCTTTAGAGTTAAATTCCAGTCACTTTCTCTAACATCTCTCAAATTAAGAACCAAAAAATAAAGAAAATAAAATTTGACACCAAAATTGATTTTGGCCTTCAATTTTAAAAATTAAAGGGAATTAATATTTATAATTTGAAAAATACAAGGATTATAATATATATTTTCCCCAAACTTTGTTAAAGCCACCCGTCTCCTCTGTATTTTTCACTTTGATCCCCTATCTTTCAATCTCACCTTTCTATAACAAATTGGCCTATAATCTAGTCCAATAAGAGTTAAATTAAAAAAAAATAAACAAAAAAAAGGAACTATGAACATTCTGTCCACATTTTCACATGAAGGGATTTACGATGCATTTTGTATAATAAATTCCCTATGCATTTTAGATTTATAGTTATTTGAATTTGGTTGAGATTTCATAAACAATTTACAATGGTTAGTTCATTTTTGCAAGCTTTTTTCTACATAATTGACATTAAAAGAGGAGATGTTAGTAAATCATTAATCAAAAACTTTTCAGAACGTTGCAATATATAATTTTGAGGATACGAATATGTCATTCTAGAAAATTACATCCACAATCTACATGTCACTATGCAAAATCTAAGTAAAGTCATTATTAGAACTTGAACCAGGATCGAGATAAATTTGTCTTAAGGTATATATAAAAAAAAACTTAGATAATGTTAATATTTTTAAAAGAGTAAGAAAAATTTGAAACCCATTTCATTAATTTGAATAGGTTTAATAAGCTTAGATATTTAATAATATGATTATAAAAAAAACAAAAACAATAAAAAACAAAAAAAAAATGACATTGACTAATAAAAAAAAGTTAACACATGCCTGTACTATAAAAAGACACCCTTTAGATATTTTTAAAATATCTCAATGATCTTATTTGATAACAAAGTAAAAATTGAATGAACACATGATAACCTCATTAAAAAAAACCTTAAAACTCAATTACCAGTAAATCAAATGAAATTTTAAAAAATTATTTAAAAATAATAAAAAAACCTCTCTAGTCAGCATGCCAAACTCGCGGCTCAGTTGTAAGATCAAGATAACAACCTATAAAAGAAGTTGAATAAAA
>Ga0325401_1001972_pt1 | contig 17894 bp, 14 predicted proteins | sample PopdelMetagenome_FD_205666 | JGI IMG/M metagenome (GOLD analysis project Ga0325401, IMG submission 205666) | Populus deltoides microbial communities from Bellville, Georgia, United States - Xylem-PdKOR-R2 | ecosystem: Host-associated > Plants > Phyllosphere > Stem > Wood/Secondary xylem | place... | reverse complement strand
ACATGGTTTAACAAAGCCTACTCCACAAAACTTCACTATCAAATATTGGGTTTACAAGAACAAATTAATCACATACAAACACCTCAGTACCCAAAACCTGAATTACACTAAAAAATCACTCACAAGAAAGTACCGTACTAATTCTTTTGGATAAAGGTTTCGGCTACTGCTCTACTTTTTGGTTGCCACCACACACCATCTCTATTGGATGCACACATAAACTAGCAACTACATATGCTATTTATACTAGCAGCAAGGTTCTTCTTTAGGAAAATATTTTTTTTTTCATTAGAAGACTACTTTAAGTCTAGCTTTAACAAGAAAAGTCCTTTTCCTAACAAAATGCATCAACACATTCCATTCTTGTTCAAACAACTTGGTAGACAGATCTAGCGAATTCAAGCAGCAACGTTTTTTTGGAGGGAAGTCAACTGTTTTGTTGTCAACATCAATGACAACATGCTGATATCAGCTCAACATTTGAGCTGTCAATTTAGGAGGAAAAAAATGTTTGGTTTCAACTGTCTTGAATCTTGTGAACCAAAAGTCTGCATATTGGAATGAGTGAGAATGACTATTTGTAATTAAATTAGTTGGTAGTTATTAGTCAGTGACTAGTTAGGTTTTTGTGGTGGTCAGATATATAATTCTTTGTAGTGTTGGGAATATGACAGAGAAAAATTTAGCTAATAAAACTAGTCTCCCTTCTAGTGAGAGTAGTGGGAGTCGGGTTGGAGTTGTGAGTGATGGAAATAATTATCTAGCTTGTTTCCAATCATGTCCGTTGTTTATCAAGGCATGTGAACTGTATAAGTACATCACAGGAGAAAAGGAGACCACCAACTAGTGACTCACTATTCGATCAATGGGAGTCAGAAAACTCTCTAGTCATGTCTTTGCTCATTAACTCGATACAAATTTTGATTGCTTATGATTATCTTTTATTGGATTATTCTTTAAAAATTTAGAATGTTGCTTGCCAAATGTACTCATAATTGAGAAATGATCTTCACTTTTATGAGTTACAGAAAAAGATTCATGAAACCAAGCAATGTGATATGTTTGTAACCCAATACTTTGTTGAACTAAGTAGTTTGTGGTCGCAGTTTGACTTATTCCAAGATTTCTAGGCTGATTGTCCGAGTAATGCGGTAAAGTTTCAAAAACTATTTGACAAGGAATGTGTTTATATCTCTCTAGATGGGTTAAACATTACATATGACATGTTAAAGTTCAAGTTCTGGGGAGAGAACCTTTCCCTTCCTTGAGGCAAATATATTCTCTTGTTCAACAAGAGAAAGGTAGGAGAAATGCAATGTTGCATCTTGTTAATCATGGGAGGTCAGGCATGATACGTAACTCCAATCAAAAAATCAGAAAAACTTTAGAGGATTTACACATCTTAATGAACCAAGGTTAGCAAACAAAGAACAATTGAAGTGTGATTATTATGGACGAACCAAACATACTAGAGACATATTGGAAGTTAAATGGACATCCTTCAAAAGGATGAGGTGGGAAAAAATAGGTTTTCCTAGATCACAAGCACTTATATAAGAGATAGCCGAGAGTCCAGTTCTTGATAATCAATTAAACACCTCAACTCTGTCCAAGGAAGAGGATCAAACACTTAGGCCCTATTTGGTATTGCTTCTTAACTTGCTTTTTTATCTAAAAAGAAGGTTGAGAAGAAATACCAAACATGCTTTTAGACATCTTAAAGCCAAGTTTGATCTTCCCTGTTCATCCAACTTGGCTCATGCAGATATGTTAGTGATAGCTTTTAGCTTTTAATTCTTCCAACATTTCTAATTCTGATCCTTGGGTTATAGATTCAATAGCTAATGATTATATGACTCGATCTGTAATTTTTTTTTCGTCTTACTTAGTTAAAGATAAAGTTCATATAATTGATGGTTCCCTAGCTCCTATTTTTGGTAAAGGTTCAATCCAATATACTACTTTATCTTTAACCTCAGTTCTTCATGTTTCCAAGTTCTCTTCTAATTTACTATCTATTAGTAAAAATACCAAAGTTTTAAAGTGTAAAGTCTCATTCTATTTTACTCATTGTGAGTTTAAGGACCTGAAAACAAAAAAAAAAAGATCGACTATGGTAGAGTGGAAGATGATTTATATTTGTTAAAATCTGGTTTTGTTGGTTCAGGAAACACAAATGGGTTCAAACATGGGTTGATGACCATTTCTAACGATGTTAATCAATAATTATTATTATGGCATAATTAATTAGGGCATCCATCGTTTATAACACTATCCAAGCAATGCACCACAAAAACCTTATCTATGATGCTTGCAAATTTTCCAAGCATATATGTGCTATTTATTTCTCAAATAATAATAATAGTAAACCTTTTAAGTTGATTCATTAAGATCTTTGGGGTCTAGTCAAGTTGTTTACTTTTATAGGTGGATTGCAACTTTTATTAATTGTTATAGTCGTACCACTTAAGTTTATTTGATGCATAATAAAAGTGAAGTGTTTTCTTACTTTAAGAGGTTTGATAACATGATCTACACTATTTAATGCTAAAGTTTAGATCTTGAGGAATGATAATGGTACAAAGTATATGGATGGAGTTTTTCAAAGCTATATGTTGGAACAATGGATTCAACATTGGACTAGTTGTGTAAATACACCATATTAGAATGATGTAACTGAGACACTTACTAGAACTTGCCAAATCTCTCATGAATTTTCTCAAAACCTATTATGGAGATGCAATTCTTATAGCAACATATCTCATTAATAGAATACCACTAAGAGTTCTTGAGTTCAGAAATCTAATAGAGTTCCTATAAGGAACATGTTCCTACATTGTCCTACCAAAAACTTCTGGGTGTGTTTGTTTTGTTCGAGATATTGACAAGCTATTGAGAAGTTGGATCATTGAGTATTAAATGTTTCATTGGATACTTTACTACTCAAAAGAGTATAAATGTTATTATCCTCGAGGTAGAAAAATGTTTGTTAGCATAGATGTAACTTTCTGTGAAAATAAGTAATATTTTGTCAACTCACACTTCAAGGGTTTTGTCAATGAGAGTGAGGATATGTTCTTGGTATCCCCTACTCCTCTTCTAGACCATAATTTGAGGGAGAAAATCAAGCAAAGATAAATGAAGAAGATGAAAATTCAGTAAAAGTTGAGGAGTGATGAGGAACTAGGAGAGAGAAAGAGTGTAGGACAATGATAGGGAAACTAGAAAGGGAAAGAAGGAAAAAGTTTGACAAGTTTATACTCGTAAGAAAAAAAAAAAAGAAGTCAATAAATCTATTATACCAAGCCATGAACCATCTTCAAATCCAACCTTACAACATACTCTTAACATTAAGTTTCCTAACTCTTCCATTGAAAATGTTATTTCTTTTTATTGATTATCTTCCCATAGTTCTTAGGAAAGGAGTTTGAAGTTATACTAAATATCATTTATCTAATTTTTTATCATATGATCGTTTATCACCTTCATATAGAGCTTTTGCATCCTTTTTGTCTTATAAGTCTATTCCTAAGAATTGGATGAAAGCTGTTGAAAATATCAAATGAAAAGAAGCTATGGTAGAGGAAATGAGAGCTTTGTAGAAAAATAACATATGAGAGCTCATTACTCTTCCCGGTGGAAAGAGAGTGGAAAGTTATAAGTGGGTTTTCTTTATTAAGCAAAAACAAGATGAAAATATTAATAAGTACAAGGCAAGGCTAGTTGCTAAGGGATATAATCAACCATATAGAATTGACTATCAATAAATGTTTGCTCATGTTGCAAAAATAAACACAATCAAGGTATTGTTATCTATTGCAACAAAACTATGATTAGATTTGCAACAATTAGATGTGACAAATGCTTTTCTACATGGTAACTTGTAGGAAAAAAACATACTTTGAAATTCCTTCAGGTTTGTCTCATGAGAAGACAGAGGCCAAGGTGTGGAAGTTGAGGAAAAATTTATATGGCCTTAAGAAATCTCCCTATGCATGGTTTGATAGATCCAACAAGGTAGTTGGTAGATTTAGGTACATATAAAGAAATGAAGACCATATTATTTTCATCAAACATTACCAAGACAAAACTACAATTCTCATTGTATATGTTGATGATATTATGATGATAATAAATGATCACGAGAAGGTTTATATGTTGAAAAAGTATCTTGCAAAAGAATTTGAAATCAAAGACCTTGAGAGGTTGCATTACTTCTTAGGAATTGAAGTTGAACAATGAAGTAAATGCTTTTTTATTTCTCCAATGAAGTATATTCTTGATCTACTAGAAATAAGGATGTTGAGTTTTGGGTTAGTTGATTCCTCTATAGAAGTGAATAATCGCCTTGTCGATTATGAAGGTGAAGTAGTTGAAAAGGAAAGATATCATAGGCTGGTTGGTAGGTTGAACTATTTATTACATACTTGACCCGATATAGCTTATTTAGTTAGTGTTATTAGCCAATTTATTCATGATCCTTGAACATCCTACCTTGATGTTGTTAATCATATCCTTCAATCTTTGAATTATGCTTCGAGCAAAGGGTTTTTGTTCTCCAATAATTGGCACTTGAAGGTAAAATCTTTTATTAATGTTGATTGAGCTGGATTACTAGGTGATAAGAGATCCACATCTAGATATTGTGCTTTTATTGGTGGTAATTTGGTCTTATAGAGGGGTAGAAAACATGTAATGACTCAGTCTAATGTAGAAATAACGAGCAATGATACATGGAATGTGTGAACTTTTGTGGCTTAAAAATCTAATACATGAGCTATGAATAATTATTGATGGTCTAATGTCATTGTTTTGTGATAATAAAGCATCTATCAACATTGCTATGATCCGGTTCAACATGATCGGATGAAGTATATTGAGGTTGATAGACACTTTATTAAAGAGAAGTTGAATGAGAAGATTATTTATATCGCATTTGTAAAAACTAAAGAACAATTAGCTGATGTGTCTACGTGTTTCACACTATTACTTTCAAGATGAGCATGAGAGATATCTATGATTTATTAGGAGCAATTATTAATTTTAGTGTGGACTCAATAGTAGTCAAGTAATGTTATACTTTTTTCTTATATATACATGTAATGTAGGTTGGTGCCAAAATAGAATGAACTGATATTTGTTGTCACTTCATCTCACATTCTTTCTCTTTTCTTTCTTCTTCCTCTCACTTTTTCACCTTCCTTTATCAATCTTTAAATAATCTTAGAAAAAACAACTCAAACCATGAGAACATTACTATCAGTGCTCTCATTTACCATGGCAATCATAACATCTCTAGATGTTTTGGGACTTAGTTTCAACTTTTCTAAGTAGACTTTCATTTTCTCATAACGGTATGAGATATGGCATTTTCCATGACAATAAAAACATTCATTATTATTGTAATCAACTCCAAGTCTAGAATTTGACCATTAAGTCTACCTCCTTGTGCCATATCCATACTATGGTGATCACAATCTTGTTTTTGAGAGTAAGCTTTAACAACCAGTTCTTTATCAACACTAGTACTTTCTACTTTCAAAACATATCATTCTCTAGTTAAATTGTAGTCATATCATTCAAACCCAAAGCTGGCCTTCCAACTTGTATCGTTTGTACTAACGACTTGTATAACTTGTGTAAAGACAATAATAGAAGGAGAGCTTACTTTGCATCCTCAATCTTTTCTCTAGCATTAACTCCTATTAAATTATGAAAGATGGTTGTGCATACTCATTCCTTTATCCATCCTCAAGGAGTACAAATCTAATTTTAAAACAAAATAATTAGTTAATGGCTTAGAAGTATAAATACTCCAATTTTTCCCATATGCCTCTAAACGTTAACTTGCCTAAGACATTGTACTTAATCTTTGAAATCAAAGCCAATCAAACTTGATTCACTGTATTTTTTTGAACTGGGTTCAAATCAACATCCTTTAATTGTTTAGGTTTTGTATCTTCAATAGTAATACCAAGTCCTTGAGTTGTTAAAACATCCTTCATCATGCTTTGCTAAAGAATGGAATTGTTTTTCTCGTCAAACAATTTGATCTTAAATTTCATCACACAAATTTGTGTCCTCACTATCTTCAATTATTTTGCACAAGAGTTCAATCAACCTCAATATAAGTTATGATACTAGTTGTTGTGATAGACCAAGGCTTTTATACCAGTTGTTGAGCAAAACCTAAGCAAATCAAATAATAGCACAAAATAAAAGGGACACAAAATATAATGTAATTCAATATAGCCTACTTTACAAAACATCATTATCAAATATTTGGGTTTACAAGAACAAATTAACCACACACATAAACATTTCCTTATCCAAAACTTGAATTACACCAAATAATCACTTAAGAAAATACCACACTAATTCTTGGTATTGCATTACTTTTTGGTTGCCACCACACACCATTGATGTTATGTTGGAGGCACACAAAAACTAGCCACTACATATACTATTTATACTAGCATCAAGATCATTCATTAGAAAAAGAATCCTTTTTTTATTAGAAAAATACTTGAAGTCCAGCTTCAACAAAAAAGTCATTTTTCTAAAAAAAATGTATCAACACATTTCATTCTTGTTTAGGACACCACACCATGAAACTACCAATCTAACCTAAATCAACTCACCAATTTAAGCCATAACTCAACAACACAAATCAATGAGAATAGCTTGTATCCCTGTTGTTGTTACTTAATTTTGGACCCCAAGTGATGGAGATGGTGTATACCTCTTTTGAACTGAGTGTAGGAGTTTAACTCATGTTTGCTGGAAGATTGACAAAAGCAGAAAAAGAAATATTTTTTTGAAACCTTGTTTGAGCCGTTTTCTGCTCTTTTTATCCTTCCCCTTGGCTACCAAAATCATCAGGTTTTCTTAGGTTGATCAGGAGTCTTCATAATGCTAAATTCGTTCCTTTTTATCTGGTCTTTAAGGTTGAATAAATCCCTCAGAATTTGTACTAAAAAATGGTTCTGACTCGGTTTTGTACGATATCTGACCATCCTAGGTATATTCTGTCACTCATGAAATGTTGAAAAATTGACGTACACCTTTATTAGGTCCTAGGGATCATTGTTCTTAGGGCAGATTCTCAGTCAGATTTGGATGCTCAGCATTATCAGATCAAGAACATTTTTGACCAACTAGATTACTGCCAGTTTTTGTTCTCTAAAACGATTTTATCTCACTTCGACTCCTTCATCAAAGTTGTAGTTCTAGACGCGTAGATGAATTTGGGCTTTTGAATCGCTTAATTTCGATATCAGAAGCTCAAGATATTCCTGTTTGAATATCTAACGTGAAGGCAGAGAATTCTGCCGCGAGAAGGATTTAGCCCAAGTTCGCGGGACTGATTTGAAGGATTTTTTTGGACCAAGAACTGAATCGAAAAAGTGCTAAATGAGGGATTGAATTGAAGAAGGATATTGAGAGCTGGAGAGGGGGGTTGGATCATCATAAATGATAGGATTTTTACCACACCGAATAAGGAAAATAAGACTTTGCAGCTGCACCCTCCATCTGATTTCTTTCCTTTTTTCCTCTGCAAATTTCCTGCTGGTTTCCATGTTTGTCTTGCTGATTGGAGAGCTGCAGACCATGTTTTTATTGATTCATTTCAAAGAAAACAGCTGGTGCCTCATGGTCCCAGCTATGGAAGGAAAAAAGGAGTTGTACCACCCTTTGATCAATGAAAATTAAGTGCTGAAAATCAGAATAGGAATAAGAATATTTCAGTTTCCTTTTTGCATTTTTTTACTGCACATCAGCAGGGATTTGCATCCTAGAATTAATGCATTGAATCTTTCCTAAATAGAGATATGTTATACTATATATAAACCCCTCTAATAACCTAGCAAGGGGCAGAAAGGAGAGCAGAAAAATAAGAGAAAAACAAAGAGAAAAAAAAGAAAAAAAACACAGCAAAAGAAAGAGAAGGAATACGCAAGAGAGGAAGGCGACGAGGAAACCAGTCATTTACCAGCACATAGCTGAAATATTTCGTCTGCGTTAGTATCTTTATTTTCATCCGTCATTTACCAGCATTCAAGGAGGCACGCGTGAGCTGTGTCTTTCGGCCTTGGGTTTTATTTTCTGCAAATTGGAGATGCAATTTTTGAAGGAAAATGCAAGAGAGGCAGGCGACAGGGGAATCCAGTTATTTACCAACACATAGCTGAAATATTTCATCCGCTTCAGCATCTCTACTTTCGTCTATCATTTTCTAGTAGCTAAGGAGGCATACGTGAGCTGTCTTTCAGTCTTTGGTTTTTATTTTTTGCAAACAGGAGCTACAGGTATAAGCCCCAATCTCTTTTCCTTTGTTATATTTTTACTAGTCATTCGGTTGTAAAGCTGTTTCTTCACTCTGAATAATTGGTTTCTGTTTAGAAAAACCAACGCTTGCTTATTATTTCTTTTATGATTTTTGAGTTCAGCTGTTGTCCATGTAAAAAGGGTTTGTCTTTCATGTTTAGGAACTTTTACATTTAGGGACTTTCCTTTTGTTTTCCTTACACCCGCTGGAGAAGAAATCAGCCGGCCTTTGTTTTTTTAGTGATTGCTCCTAGTTTTATTTTGTTCTTGCTGTCTGCGCATTGAGTTGGCTTTGATTTTTTTTATTGCTTTAAGCTTATTATAAATCTTAGAATATATATGATGGCTGTTTAGCTTTTATTGAGATTTTTCTTTTGTGTTTAATTGTGATGCTTGTGTTTTGATTAAAAAAAAATGTTTTCTTGTGTGTTGCATACGGCCAATACCCTAACATGTTTTGAACGCTCTTTTTTTTTATATACAAAAAAAATTAGAAGTCTTAAAAATGTGTTTTCACATGGATTTCTTAAACACAACAAAAATTATTTTCTTGCATTTCTGGATTTTACAACACGTTTGTAAAACTCTAAAGGGTATTGGCCAATTTTCCAAAAAATATAAAAATCTTATTTTAGGGGGAATTCATCTATTATTCACCGTTAATGTTTGGATAAAGAAATCCTTAAAGGACGAATATCCAAAATATTATTGGAAATAATTTGTTATTATTCACTGTTAATATTTGGATAAAGAAACCTAGAGTGATAAATATCTAAAATAATTTTCTAGGAATAATAAATCCGCATACATCCTTGAAAAAAGCCTTGATTATAATCGATGACATTTCAATTTTTTACTTCACGATTTACGAGCCGTGAGAGTATAAAACACTAAGACAAAAAAATAGGTTTTTAAAGCACCCTAGATTTCTAAATTTTTATCCCTCCTCCTTGCGATTTACGAGTCGCAAACTCTTGAAATACCAAGGGAAAAATGAGCTTGTAAAGCACATGGAATCTCATTGGATTTCTATCTTAATAAATTTAGTTAGAATCAAATCGAGAAAAAATGATGGGATTAGAAAACACCAACACCATAGCAATTATAAGACAAACCAAACACCAAGCAGCTTACCTTAGGTAGGGCGTACTAGGGGTGCTAACACCTTCCCTTTACGCAACCAGTTCCTTGCCTTAGAATCTCTGAAAGACCAGTTAGGTTTTCTAGTGACCATAATACTAGGTGGAGACTCCCTTTTACACAAAAAAACAAAAAGACCCCGAAATCAATCGAGGATCGCCGCGACGCCGCGCTCCGCCGTGAGGGTGCGACACCTGTGTGGGTTGCCATGTATTTCCAAGTTGAAAATGACCTTGGAATTATACTTGTATTGTTTTCCAATAAACCATTTTTTCTATTATATATTATTATGGTTTTTTAGTTTTTTTTCCTATTTAAAAGTATTTGTTTTTCTATTTTATTTTTCATATTCAATATTACTAAGATTTTCTAGTTTTTTCTATATAAAAGGTTGTAATAGCCTTCTAGCAAATGAAACATGAATGAATAAAATTAAGTATTTCGAGAGTCCTTTTATTGTTATGGTTCTTAATCTTTGCGGGTTTTGACTTGTAACAAATCTTGTTATCCTCCACTCCCACCTGTGTCACATAATATCAGAGCTCAATGATTCTTGGTGGTTAGTTGTTATGTGTTGTTGAATAACCATGGATGAATGAGGTCACACAAGAGGACGTGCTTGTGTAGAAGAGGATAAGGAGGTTTATTTGTGGAAAAAGACGTCTAGAAACTAGTGTATTGTTTTTTTTTAACATCATCTACTGTTATTAGAAATCTTGGTGGTGGAATCCATGGTGGGGTGACCTGCACACAAGTGTTGTGTTAGGTATTCATGATGAGGCAGTTCTTATAAAGGCGTGTTAGGGATCCATAATGGGACCCTTATATAAAAGGATGTTTGTAAACCCTTGGAGAAAAAAATCAACAGGCTAGTGAAAAAAATGTTATGATAAGGGTATAAATTAAATGTTTACACTAAGAGAATGATAATGAATAAGAAAATTTGGAATAAAAAGTTTAGGTACTAATTTTTTAAAAATAAAATACAGAAAATAGCCTAAAAGGAACGCAGATAAAAAAAATTGAATGTAAATGAGTTATATAGAGAACAAAATATTGAAATGTAATTTGGTGAAATTCAAAATAGCTCAGCTTAGTTTTCATATAAACAGGTAACGAAATATGAGATAAATTACCTAGTAAACTCGAAAGTTTACAAAGGAAGGATATAATGAGAATTTTTGAAATTTTAATTTATAAATACATGCCTTATGGTGGGCTATACAAGGAGGAAAAAAAGAAGAAGAGAGAACCTTAGGAAAAAATAAGAAAATTAAAGGGAAACCTTTCAAATTTGTGAGAGATAAATATCATAAACACAAAATCAAGAGAAATAAAGTGAGGGGAAGTGAAAAGAAGTGGATTTGAGAGAGTGATAGTCACGAAAACAAGGGGAGAAAGAGGAAGAGATAAAAGTGGATAAAAAGCTTGTTCATCTTACAAATTCTTCTTGATTATTTGTGATTTAAAGGTGAGAATCCCTTTTACTAAAAATAATTGTGTTTTTGATAAGATTAGAGGTGTGATAGTTAGGGTTTATAATTATGAGAAATTGAATTTAATAAGTAAAAATGATATTGATGAAGTTTTTTTATTTAATTGGTGTTCATGTGGATTTAATTGGTTTAGGGTTAATAGAAAGAAAATGAAGAAATTTGAATATGTTTTAATGCTTGAATTAGGAGAGAATTGTATTTAGGAGATAATTTTATTGATTTTAATGTTATGAAATTTGTATTTAAATGGGTTGGTTGAAGTATTTAATGCATGGAAATTAAATGAAATTGCATAAAAATTGGAAGGAATGCATGGATTTTATTTATGAGGAGTTAGGTTAATTGTAGAAATTGTTAATAAATTGAATAAATTTATGTTATTAATTATATGTAATTAAAATGGATTGAGGAAAACTGAGAAATTAGGAAAAGAAAAGAAAGAAAAAATAATTGAAATGTGATTTATAGCGAATCGTAATAGAAATTATGATATAGGAATGAAGTTATTAGATGTGTTGATGAAATAGTCCTGTATTGATAGGGGATGCCTCAATAACTCGATCGCAGACAAGGATAGGTGTTTAGGCTTCACGAGTAGCAGGTAGGTGTTTAACACCTATTCCTAATCATGTATTATATTGGTAGAATTATTAGAATTATTAAATTAATTATTATTGATTTGACTTATCATAAAAGTAATTAAATCGGTGGAATAAGAATAAGGATTTGTGATTTGATTAGTTGTTTTAAGGATGGAGGCTAATGATGTCAATGGCTCTGTGACATTAGCATTTAATGATTAATCGTTCCTGGATAATAAGGAAGGCTAATAATGTCAATACGAGGATATTGACATTGTCATTATTGATTAGTCATTCCCAGATAATAGGGGAGGCTAATGATATCAATACATTGTCATTTAACATCAATATTTATTGATCAGTCATTCCTGAGAGATTAGAAAAGGCTAATGATGTTAACACGACTATGTTGACATCAACATTTATTGATTAGCTTATCGGTGGATTGGTGGCTAATGATACTAGGTAATGTGGTATCGATATATTTTTTATTAATCATACTGAGGTGAAGATGGTTAATGAATATTAATTTGAAAATTGATATCAACATTGAGTTGTTGATATGAATTTTATGAAGTAAATGATATTTAGTAGTATAGAAATGATGAAAGTTAAGATATTGCTTTAATTCTTTGTTGTTGGAATTATTATTATTTACTTGGTTTGTTTATATTATTTGTTGTTTTCTTTTTAGGTTCCTCATATTAATACTTGGAACATTCTATTTTAAGGGAAAATTTTCTGTAATTTTGGTAGAATTATAAAAAAAATAAAAATCAAGTTGTTATTAATATTTCGACGTGGTCGATTGAAAAGTGTGTTTAATAGTTGGGATGTTACATTTTGGTATTAGAGTTAAGGTGATGGTTCGATGAACTGGTGTATTAATGCTAGAATTGAAAATGATGTTTCAGGATTGTTTAAACCAAGCAAGAAGCTAGGAATGACTCCTTAGTTTAAGGAAGGGAGTTGAGAATTCATCATGAAATGATTAGAGAGAGGACCTATTGGCAAATACTACCTCTCATATACTTGTCGTATCAGTGTATTTTAAGCAGAGTGAGTCTGCATGATGTTAGGATGATTTTGCATCATTACGAGCATATATTCCATAACCTAGTACATCAGAGAGATCAAGGTAGACAAATAGACCCCTTATAGGTGGCACTAGTAGCTGCATCTACATCGTTTACCAACCCTACAGTATTAGAGTAGGTTGTTAGAGTGGGGATGACAGGGATGGCTGGGGCTTCCAGTATAACACCATCTAGGGTAGAGAAAGTGGTCACCCTAGTACATTGGGTGAAGGGTATACAAGAGATAGGTTGTGTGACATATTCAAGGTAGAAAGATGATGAGCTTGCAAGACATTGACTGAGAAAGGTGGAGAGAGTGATGGTTTAAATACCAGTGTTGAAGGAGTCATGAGTTGATTGTGTAACTCAACTATTATTAAACAGTTCCCATTCTTGGTGGGAGACAGTTAGAGAGAGGAGATCCAAAGAAGTTCTAATATGGAAAAACTTCAAATAAGAGTTTGAAGAGCGATATTACTTGTGGCAGTATAAGAGATAAGGAACAAGAGTTTCTAGATCTAAGACAGAGGGATATAACTATTTTAGAGTATGAGAAGAGGTTTTAATACCTTTCTATTTTTACTTCTATATATCTTCCTACTAAGCACCGTTATATAGAGATTTAATGATGGGCTTAGATCGGAGCTGAATATGGTATTAATAGCTATGTAGTTTCGGACTGTACAAGAATTGTTACGGGTTGCGCAAACTATGGAGAGAGTGATTCAGGATGATTACTGGTAGAGACTGAACAAGGACAAATTACGGGGGCTAATAGGAAGGAGATAGTATTATCTATCAGTAGACCTCCCCTTCTGAAAAAGAGGAAATAGGAAAGGTAGGCAGTTATCCAAATAGTTTCAGAAAGGAATGAAACTTTACTCTAGGTGAGAGTATATGGGGATCTATGCAGATGAGTGCTGGAGAATCTTTTAATGGCCAGGCCCATATAGGGGCTAATGTTGCAGTAGTGTCTACAACGTAAAGGGGAGCCACATCTTTTCTGTATGAGGTGTAATTTGAGGCACCCTAAAGATTGTTCAGCTACCCTAGAAAGGTGTTATATTTGTCGAGGTGAGGAACATTGATGAAGGGATTGTTAGTACTTGGGCAGGGGTTGTTATTATTGTAGAGAGACAGGTTATAGGAAGTAGTGTCCTCGTCGTGCTATAAAGGGTATTTAGGGACAAAATGCTACTACACAAAGCAAACAATAATCTATTATAGTGGATAGACTTACGAGGCCCACTTAATCTAAAGCGAGTGCTAATTGAGGATGCCCCCTAAATCTCAGAAGGGAAGGACTTAGGGTAAAGCATACCATTTGACTTAAGAGGATATGAGTGCTGCACCAGATGTGGTTATAGGTACATTACTATTAGAGTCCTTACAAAGACATGTCTTGATTGATCCAAGAGCTAGTTATTCAATTGTGTCATATCAAATTAAGGACAAACTACAAGTAATACCTTGTAAAAGAGTAATTGTTAGTACACCATAAGAGAAAACATATATATTGATAATGTTTATAGAGGGGTAAAACTGTATATTGAGGGTTATAAGTTGAGGGTAGATTTAATGCCATTAGAGTTCCATGATTTTGATCTGATTCTAGGTATGGACTGGTTAAGTGTGCATCATGCACAAATGAATTGTTTCACCAAAATGGTGATTATTTAGAAGAACTACCTAAATTATATCTGGTGAGGTAGGTTGAGGTTTTGATTGAAAATCTTCTATGAATTGCTCCTATAATGCAATCTCCATATAGAATGTCATTTATTGGCTGAATTGAAAATCCAACTCTAAGAATTACTGGATAAAGAATTTATTCAACCTAGCAACTCACCCTAGCAGCTCCAATATTGTTTGTGAAGAAAATGGATGGCACTATACAACTATGTATAGATTATAAACAATTGAATAGGGTGACCATAAAGAACATATATCCATTTTCTCAAATTGATGATTTGTTCGATCAACTTAATGAAGCATAAGTATTTTCAAAGATAGACTTACGATTAGGGTATCATCAGTTGAGAATAAAAAAATATGATGTACAGAAGACAACTTTCAGAACACGTTATGAGCATTATAATTTTTTAGTCATGTCATTTAGATTGACTAATGCTCAAGCAATGTTTATGAACCTCATGAATCGAGTATTTAAACCTTATTTAGACAAGTTTGTGGTTGTATTTATAGATGACATCTTGATATATTTATCCTCTTAGTCTGATAATGAGTAACATTTAAGAATTGTATTGGAGGCTTTGAGAAGAAATGAGTTGTATGTTAAACTAAGTGTGAGTTTTAGTTGAATGAGGTAGTGCTTCAAGGATATTTGATATCCAAAAAGAGTATATCGTAGAAAGGTGGAAACAATGTTAAAGTGGGAAAGGCCTTCAAATGTCACTGAAATTCATAGTTTTATGGGGTTAACTGGATACTATAGGAGGTTTATAGAGAGATTTTCCATTATAGTTGTTTCAATGACTCAATTAACTAAGAAAGAAGTTAAGTTTAAATGGTCTAAGAAATATGAAGAAAGCTTATAAGAATTGGAGAAGAGATTGACTTCAGCTCCCGTGTTGACACTTCTAAAAGGGTAAGAGGGATTCATAGTTTATAATAATGCTTCTATTAACGGTGAGGGTTGTGTGTTGATGCAACACGACAAAGTAATTACCTATGTTTCTAGACAGCTAAATCCACTTGAAGTGAATTACCTTGTACATGATCTAAAGGTAGCAATAGTAATGTTTGCTTTGAGAATGTGAAGATATTATTTGTATGAGACTTATGTATATATTTTAACTGATAATAAAAGTTTAAGGTAGTTATTGTCGCAAAAAGAGTTAAATATACAAATGGGGAGGTGGATGAAGTTGATAAAAAATTATGATTGTATTATTGATTATCATTCTAGGAAGGCAAACGTGGTAGTTGATGCCTTGAGCCTGAAGAATAAGACAGTAATTCGTGGGTTAATAATGGGGGATAAAAGGGAACTATTAGAGTTGGTTAGGTTGGAGGCATAATTAATGGTAGGGATTAAAGGATTATCATTGGCAATGTTTGTGGTATAATCGATATTGGGAGAGAGGATTTTGGAAGCTTAGAGCAAAGACGAAGTGCTAGAAAAGATAAGAAAATGAATGGAGTCACGTCCAAATGCACCTTTTAGTATATTAAAGGATGAGATGTTAGTAATGGGAAGAAGAATTTGCCTACCTAATAAAGGCTTTGAAATAGAAAATCCTTAGTGGAGCACATGAGTTGAAACTCGACATTCATCCTGGAAGTACAAAGTTTTATAGGGATTTGAAGGAATATTATTGGTGCCCTAAGATGAAAAGAGAAATAGCTGAATTTGTGGTAAACTATGGGGCTTGTCAGTAAGTAAAAGTGAAGCATCAACGACATGCAAGATAATTGCTGTTCTTTCCCATTTAATAGTGGAACTGTTCTTTTCCATTTAATAGTGGAAATAGAAGAATATCAATATGGATTTTGTATCTGGATTTTCGAGAAGTAAGAAAGGTAACATATTCCTACCAATGAAGATAAGTGATTATGTGGATAAATTGGCTAGAATGTATGTGAATGAAGTGGTTAGACTCTATGGTATTCTAATGTTTATAGTCTCTAACACAGATCCATGATTTACTTCTAGATTATGGTCGAGCATTCAACGAGCCATAAGTATAAAGTTGAATTTAAGCACTACTTTTCATACACAGATAGATGGATGGTCAGAAAGAATGATTCAGATTTTGAAAGATTTATTGAGATCTTGTATGCTAAAGTTTGGAGGATGTTAGGAAGATCATTTGTCATTGGTGGTATTTATGTACAATAACATCTATCAAGCCACAATTGGTATGACATCTTATAAAGCTTTGTATGGAAGGATGTGTCACACTCTTATTTGTTGGGATGAAGTGGGTGAAAAGAAATTGTTAGGGCCAGAACTGGTGCATATAACTAATGAAAAAGTGAAAAAAATTTCGAGAAAAAATGAAGGAAGCCTAGAATAAACAGAAAATTTATGTAGATAATCGAAGGATACCATTGGAATTTCATATGGATGATTAGGTGTTCCTTAAAGTCACACCATGGAGAAATATTATTTGTTTTTGAATGAAGGATAAATTGATGCCAATGTATCTGGTCTTTTCAAAATTGTTGAAAAAATTGGCTCGGTTGCTAAAGTTGGCCTTACCTTCACACCTGATAAAGATATATAATGTATTACATATGTCATTACTTCGAAAAGCACCACAAATTCTTATGGAAGTTCGAGAAGATTCAACTATTGAAGTGTAGCTAGTACGAATTCTAGACTGAAATATAAAGGAGCTAAGGTATAAGAAAGTATCTTTGGTGAAAATATTTTGAAGGAGCTCTCAAATTGGAGAAACTTGAAAAAGAGAGTTTGAAATGATGAAGAAATAGCCCATATTATTTTCTCACATAGGTATGAATTTAAATTTCAAGGACAATGTTTTTTTAGGAGGGTGAATGTAAACTTCCGGATAAAAAAAACTCAATAGGCCAATGAAATAAATATAATGATTATTGTGCAAATTAAATGTTACACTACATGAATAATAGTGAATAAAAAAATTTGGAATAAAAAGTTTAGATACTATTTTGTTTTAAAAAATAAAAATATAGAAAATGGCTAAAAAAATTAAAAATACAGAAACATGAATAAAAAAATAAATGGAAATGAGTTTTGCAGAGAAAAAAAATATTGGAATGTAATTTGGTGAAATTCAAAATAGCTTAGCTTAATTATCAAATAAACAGGTAACGAGATATGAGATAAATTACTTAGTATACTTACAAATGAGGGATATAATGAGAATTTTTAAAATTGATATTTATAAATATATGGCTCATGGTGAAAAATTTAGGAAAAAAAATAAGAAAATTAAAGGAAACCTTACAAATTGGTGAGAGATAAATGTCCTAAACACTAAATCTAGAGAAATCAAACGAGGGGAAGTGAAAAGAAGTGGATTTGAGAGAGTGGTTGTCACGACAACAAGGGGAGAGAAAAAGGATGAGAGAAAATGGATAAAAAGCTTTTTCCTCTTACAAATTCTTCTTTGTTATTTGTAATTTGAAGTTGAGAATTCCTTTTACTAAGAATAATTGTGTATTTTTATGAGATTAGAGATGTTATAGTTAGGGTTTATAATTATGAGAAATTTAGTTTGATGAGTAGAAATGATGTTGATGAAGTTTTTGATTTAATTGGTGTT
>Ga0325401_1001971_pt1 | contig 17897 bp, 5 predicted proteins | sample PopdelMetagenome_FD_205666 | JGI IMG/M metagenome (GOLD analysis project Ga0325401, IMG submission 205666) | Populus deltoides microbial communities from Bellville, Georgia, United States - Xylem-PdKOR-R2 | ecosystem: Host-associated > Plants > Phyllosphere > Stem > Wood/Secondary xylem | place... | reverse complement strand
ATACAATTACTCCCTCTCTTCCATCCTTGTTCTCTCTTCATTCTTTCTATGCATATACTTTGTTGTTATTTCGATCTCAGCCATCGATAATTTCCATCCATCAGAGCCAAAACCATCGTCATGCACGATCTTCAGGGTACAGAACATGACCTGCTCTTTAACTAGAGCATGTTCTTGTCCCTTTCTAGTCACTTCTCTTGTTATCTTTCGTAAGACCTGATTCTTCGCTGGTTCTTTAATGTTTTAGGTGATCACGATATGAAGAACAAAGTAAAGGGCGGTAATATTCACGGTCAGCAAAAGAAGAGGAGAAGTTATGGCAAACCTAAATGCATGGCATCTCGTTGTTGCCCTTGTTTTGCAGTGTCATCAATAGCTAGAAGGATCGGGAGATGCCTGTTTGTAAGCTGTTACCCTATCATGCAGTGCTTTCGATTGGATGACCACAGACATCAGCATGACCATCACAAGCATTTTCATTCCTTCTGAATTTTGTATCATTTTCTTTTTTTTTAAGGTTTGGTCCAATCACGAGTTTTTGAGATTGTACCATATTAATGAAGAAAAGAAGTTGTTATATGATTCTTTGGTGTATTTATTTATGCAAGGATCTTATGATCAAGCTGCCTTGATTTTTGGCTCCAGTACATGCACAGTCTTGTATGCTTATTGTCTTGATAGAGACATGAAGGACAAAGAGAAGAAAAGGAAAAGGTTTGGAGGTTGTATAAGAGATCGGTTGAATCTGGGGAAGCTGAACACTTGGGGTTGCAAGGAATCAAAGTTACTAGGGAAGGTTCTATGCTTTATATAATTGGTTTCATCCGGCTCTTTATGGATTTGGAGAGCTGTTAATCATTCATTGCAACATTTTTGTCTCAACTGATAGAATAAGTTAATCAATTATTGGATTGAAAATTCATGTTGACTTTGTAAGCATACATGTTTTTGCGGATCAAGGCCAGGCAGAGCTGCCTGGTAACCAGGGAATTCTATTAAAATCTTTGGTTAAGGCCATCTCTGATTTGATTCTGTAAACATCAAGCATATGCTACACTTATCATTCCCAAAATTTGCCTTTGGTAGTCAGGGAAAGTCAGAAACAGAGTAATCAACACAGAAGTGAATTATGACCATGATTGGATTTTTTAGATATATATATGATTCATAGCACAAGTGGCGCCTTAGGTTTTCTCCAAGAGCATCAGTTTAGAAGGATCTGTAGATTCAAAGATGGATATGGGTAACAAAATTTCTTGGGATGGGTGCAAGGCCCAGAAGTGAACTAAAAAGCAGGCCATTATTTAATCATTCAGAAAGGTCAAAGCTCAACACCTGCCTGAAAAACAGAAATGTAAAAGCCATAAATGCAGCAAGGAAGTCATTGAAGTCATTTTAACTTAAGAACAAAATCAAAATCGATTTGGTTTAGCTTAAACCAAGTTCATCTAGTGATAACAAAATGTGGACTGCGGAGGATTGTTCATTGTCTGGCTTCATTCCTCTGGTAATATTAATTACTAATGTTCTTAAAAAAAACCCACCATGAACATAATAATTAACTTCTGCAGTTCATCAAATTACATCTCAATTTCACCACATCTGATTGTTTGAGGGGCTTTAGCATGAACATCTGTGCTCCTTCCTCTAAGCACCTGTTTTGCGCAGTGAATCACTTAGAGTGAGCGAGGGGTGAAAAATAAAAGCTTGCACAACATGTTCATCAGAAATAGCAATCTCTTACTTGTTAATACGGGTTGGGATATTCTCAGAAGACATAATCACAACAGGAATCTCCTTCAGCATTGACGATTCCTGTTTGTGACAAGGAGACGTGTTAATATGTGGTCAGCATAATGGACCTGACTGGGCACCAAAAAAAAAAAAAAAACGATAAGGATACCTTTATTTTCTTGAGTAGCTCATACCCTGTCATTCCTGGCATGCAATAATCTGTAATTATTAAATTCACCTTTGAGACCTGTAGTGTGGATAATCAAACATGAAGACAGCCATTACTGTTTGTCTTCGTTTCAGCTCAAGTGCATGCAATTGATTATGACATGAACAACTTACATTATCCTCCAAGGAAGTCCTTTTCTCATCTCCCAAGCCCAAATACTCCAACGCCCTCAGCCCATTCTCCGCAGTAGTCACTGCAGCAAATCAAATTAGTTCTTGAGCATGTGTTTATAACTCCGCCATTGTCAATCTACATGTTCTTCTTGTCTGAAGTAAAGGCAAAGAAAATGGAAAGACAAGTGAGATTGGTTTTACCCTTGCAGGAAGAGTTCTTGAGCAGTCTTTCCACCAGTTTTCGATCAACGAGACTGTCATCAACAGCTAAAACATGGGGTTCTTCCGTATATGCTCCCCCCACCATCACATTCTCCCTTGACCCACCACCACCATCCATATTCTCCCCCCACGGTAGAGCAAGAGGGTGGCCTGTGTACGAATAACTGAAACTGTAATAAAAGCTTTTCTTGCAGCAAATAACTAACACAGAGGCTAAAGAACACAGACCCTTTATTTTCCAACAAAGTCTTACAATTAAAACACTAAGGAAACAAACTCACAGGAGTTGTATGAACGTTTTATGATGCGTATTTATAGTGAGAATGAGAAGCCGACAACACAGTGAATGTGAAATATGTTGTTAGGTGAGTAGACTCGAGAGACAAAATGTTACAGAGAGAAAAAAAAAAAAAAGGACGACTAAATATTCACAGCAAGAGGGTGGGGGGATAATATCAAAGTAGATCACAGATATTTCGTGATCCTTTTCGGGTTCCTATGGATTTGATTCAGTCAGTCACCATCATCCCACCCAACCATATCACACCATCACTGATTCACTTCTCTTACGGTCTTTTATAGAATCAGTATCAGTATCTGTGTTCGTATCCTCTCTGCAAGATCTTCTTTGCCTCGCCTTGCGGCTGCCTGCGGGCATTTCATGGATTTTGGACCGCCTAACTTAACAAGATTGAAATAAACATTGGACACATTGCCATAATTTTTGTGTAATTACTCTTGACTTTCTTTAAAGTATTTCATGGCACTGTTGAGGTAATAATTAAGGGCAGATTTGAATCTTGATCTTCGACTTAAAATTAAATACTAGAGTCTACAGTACCTTTTTTTGGGCAAAATATATGAAGCTTCTTTGTTAGCTAAAATTAGCATTCACCTACCATGAACATGGACACCTAATTAATTATCATACTATCCTTTCAAGCAATGGCTAGGTTATACCACATTACGAAATTACACCTCCCCACTTAATTTCTTTCATTTCTATGGGGGCTAGAGAAATTATGTCCCATGATTGTGTTTTTAATATAAAGTTTTTTAGGTTCATCTCTTTTCTTTTCTTTTCTTTTCTTTTATATATATATGGTATTTTAAATCAGTTTACACTTACTAAACTGGAACTTGCAAAACAAGACTTACAATATATAATCCGTGACTATTAGAAGGTAAAGAGAGTAAAATTAGAGACCACATAAGGTCTCTTAGCCCGCATTCACTTTACCAACTCAGCCACTCTTCGTTGGTTACTTCCATCTCTTTTCTTTCCTTCTACTTTTTTTGTAAAAGAAATTTGACACATTGATTTTGTTACCATAATATCTACAGAAAGTATAATACTAATGATCCTAAATGATATGAAATGATTTTCAGATTGGTTTACACGATCAGAGCTTTACCTGGAAGATCCAATTTCTTGACCATATAAAATCTCCATCTCACAACTGGACAGATTTGGAGAATAATCATTTTGGACTGTATATAAAATATGTGGCCAATTTTTTAAAATTTGTTTTTAGGAGTACAGAATCTTTGTAGTCTGATCATGGACAATTCAGGATTATGGAGAGCCGGAGCCTTTGCTGATTAAGGATTAGTGTAATTAACAACAAAATCCAAGGCGATTCCCTCCCTCCCTCCCTCTCTCTGTTTTGGTCCCCGAAGACAAACAAAATAAATCACATATCTGTGATTTCACAGCCAGTTCCTAGCTAACACACCCCCCGCTTGAGTGGCCTTTCCTTTTATCGCCAAGCCATGCACGTTTTCTTTCCTTTCCTTTCCTTCTCTCAATTGCCATAATTATGTATACGAGCCCTCTCCCTTTCTTGGCCATTCAATACTCGATGATTTCTGGCAACAACATCAGATGATGCTTGTCTCTGCTAAGATTCTATTACACGTCTTTAAGCATTCAAACGTCTTGCAAGGAATTGAGAACAAGGGATGTCCTCGAGGCTTGCGGCATTGGATCCAAGCCACCATGTAGCGTGAGACCTACGTAGGGCCTGCTGGGCAGAACAAACAGCATTATTTGGATTGACATGACCATCATCCGAATGAATCCATTATGATTCATATATTAGGTATGATATAATTCACAGATGCAGTGAGACTAAAGATTTCCTGCGTTCTCAAACGTCCTGGACTAAAGATTTTTTGTAAGAGTAATATGAGATAACTGGCCCTGAGCTTCGCATGCACGATTTACTTCCAATTCAGAAATGCCTGAGATAAAGGGAAAATGGAGGAAGCATCTTTAAATTGAAATCCGAAACGATCTTGCATTATATATATATATAAAGGATTTTTTATTGCTTGCAAAGCTCTAGCGTGTGAGCATGCAACAGGGTTGTTTTTTTTTTTTTTGGAGTGAATGAGGAAACATACTGCCTCGAACGGAGTTATCTTAAGAAAACCCATAACAATAAATAAGTGAACTAGTGTGTGTGCCCACTGGTGTGGTGGCCGTTCCCTGCATGCATGGTAACGGGCACATTGGCCAGCCAATCTGCAACACAGATTTGCATGTGGCCTCTGTCTTCTCGAATCCATTGTCATGGATGGAGCTAATTGGGAAAGGGGACTTGATGAGCTATCAAGAATGGATGGCCATTTCTAGAATGCGTTCCAACAAAAGAGAAGGATGGAGATTACATAATTTCTGAGAACGATCAGAGCAGGATATAGGATTCCCTGTAGGAATACTGGAAAAGATTTTAAACGGATTGCTCATTATGCCACAAAAATAGCAGCATATTCATCAATAGACACGATATATTCATCATTAATGAGTCAAGACAACAAAATTTAACTTAATACAACAGTCAACAAACTGATTAAAACAAGACTTCGTTAAATATTTTCAAAATACAACTGAATGACAGTTTACATGTGTATCTTCTCATGTAAAGTTGAAATATGAACCTCAAAGTGGTAAGCCGCATGGCGTTTTTAAGGTCCAATTGTTCATTGGAATCATTTGATGCTTGCCTTCGGAATGGATGATGTACACGGCCCACCAGATGTCATAAATGGTATTCCCTTAAATGTGGCCACACCCTTTTCATCCGAGAAAAGATTCTGCGCCCATGAAACACCGATGATCAAATAATGACTCTTAGGATTCCTATAACAAACTTTAAGGAAAGACAATAATTGCACAACTGATGATCACAACATTAATGGCTAGGTATGACAACCATGTATCAGAACTGTCCAATCAGCCTTTTCAAGGTAACCCAAAAACTTGACTTGAAACTTCTAGCGATTCAGAAACCATATAAAAGCAAAAACAAGCTAGAGACTAAAGTAATGACTTGCTGGTGCTAAGCATTTTACAAAATCCACAGGAAAGAAAATATGATCGGTATGTCTTATATTTCAACAGAGAGCCATATCAACAATTTGACTATTCTAAATTGCTTTTGCCATTGAAAATGTTTTTTTAGAAATATAGTGTTTTTTCCATATGTTCATTGTTTGATGAATATATCATGTATTTCAAAAAAAAATATGGGGGCATCAAGCATCACATCATGTAATTAATTGAACCTGTTTGCAATGGGCAAAAGCAAACTGAACTGCATCAATTCACAACCATGATTCTAATAAATGATCAAGAATTTAAACTGCAAGTGCATATCAAGAGGATGCTTGCTGAACATAAACCTATAACAAAAACACTTAAGCCTGAACCTCATACCGGTGTTATTTTCTCTAACTGCTTCTTTTTTGGGTTAAGAACATCTTCTGGCTTACCGTCAATCCTACATGAAGACATTTAACATTTATACATGGGAAAACATTATTGCAGTAGAAGATTTTTTATTTCTGAATAAGTAAATCAAGAGAAAATAATAGAAGATCCAGCCCAAAAAAAAAATTGTTTGCTGTAAATAAAGGATACACTATGATTATTGCAGCCAAATGCATGCATATAAGCCGTGTATCTAGGCATCACAGTTCACTATTCCTAATTTTGAGAATCATAATGGCACAGCACTTGGTCATTTAAAAGCACTTTGGCTGCCCAAAGTCAAAACAATTCCAAGACCAATGACCGGTGCCCCTCATTTTCTCTCTACTGATTTGTGAAAATGAAGTTTCTCCAACATTTACAGATTATAAGTGGGCTTATATAAGCCTGCTCCCATTCACATTTATGCCAAATGGTGGCAGTGCCATAAGTGGCAACATTGCAACAAAAGGAATGTTTTTCATTATCAAAAAAAGAAAAGAAAAAGAAAAGGTGCCTTGCCTCTCTAAAAGATGCATTGCCGATTATGAGAAGACAATTCAACAGTACCTTTGTGAAATCTACATAGCAGTATATTGTAGTGACAACAAACTATATATTCAAAGGGCATAGGTAACATTATAGGACTTGCCAGTTTTAGCTTCTTCCTCTTTGTTTTTTTTTTTTTTTTGGATGTGATAAAAAATTAGTGTTGAAAACCAAATAGCATTTTCTAAAGTGTAAACTACAAATTCTTGTTCCCCATAAATAATTCAAACAGCGAAGCAGTAGGTGTCAAAATGGATCAATTATGATGTAGTTCCATGTAATCTTTAAATACATACCCCAAGAATGACACACGTTCTCCAACTTTGGCACCTTCTGGAGGCAGCAAAGGCTCGACAATGGTGTGATCCTCATTAGATGCACAAAGGACCTGAAAAATTAGGAATTACAGAATGCATATGGACATCACTGCACTCTTCAGTCATTGCAATCTAAAAAAAAGGGGATATTCTAGTGAAATGACAAAGCACAGACATAGACATTGTAAGCAACTCGTCAGAATAAACTAACACTTCAATCATAAAAAAAAAGAAGAGCATTCATAAAGAAATAAACATGATTAAGGATTCAACAACATTGTTATGTAATAGCAGAAGCAAGTCATTTCAAATTCAAAATTGGCATTTTCCCACAATTAGAGTGCAAGTACCATAGAAGTTAGATATATTGCTTTGTTCAAAAGTATTTTACCAACTTAGCTGGTATCACAAGCATCCTGACATGATTGAACAATTCGATTTTTTAAAATTTGTTTTTGCTTTCCATTTGTAAGCTGTATGTAATTGAAGATGAACAAGTGGATCAATTAGAAGACTATTTTTTAAGCTGGATGAGTATAATAATTTTCAATTGAGATGAAACAATCACAACACAACAACCTGACCATTGTACAGTTATTTAAGATAGCATAGCTCTACCAGCAAGACACAGTATACTCTAACCATCTTGTCCAGTTTTATTTTCTTGCAAAGAGTTTCAGGAATGAAAAGGAAGAATCTTGAAATAAAAGCGAGGACCCAGTTCAACATAGAATATAAAAGGCATTGATTAAAATGAAAATGTCAAATTAAAAGTTACCAGGCCTTCTGACATCACATCTCGTAGCTTTCCAGGTTTTACATTTGTAATCAAGACAACTCGGCGGTTCTTTATAGATGAAACAAACACCAAAGAATGCATTAGCAACTAAACTTCATAAAAGCAATCCAAAGAGCAGAATAAATAAAATGAAGTGACATATTATTTAAATCAAACTCGACAAATCATCATACCGTCAAGTCATCTGGACTATAAAACTTCGCCAAACCACTGACTACCTGCCTCAATTTAGCATCTCCAATATCTATCTCCTCAACCAGTAAACTGAATCATTAACCAAAAATTAAAAATATCATGATCATTTTCCTTCAAAAAAATGATGAAGTACAAACTCAGAGAATAAAAGAAAGGAAACTGTCAGCATACCTGTCAGCAGAGGGATGCTTCCATGCTTTGCGAATAAGGCCAACTTGTATATTCAGTAAACTGACACTTAGTTCTTTGTCTTTCTCACCTGCTTCTGTTTCAGATGGTTTCTTCTTCTCTTGAGCAGATTCTTTTTTTCCAGTAGACTTATTCTATAAGTTCCAAAAACACCAACATGATACTCAGCAAGAATTGCACCAAGATTAAAAATAATAGTAACAACAACAATATGCACAAAAATTGAGGCCATCTCCAAGCAGATTTTAAGACCTTTAAATAAGAATTATAAAATATCAAAAGCACTTATTAGGAATTATTGAAGTTACCCATGCACTCACTCACAATAATGCAAAGTTCGAATAAAAATGTTATCTAACCATTACAACACGAGTCAATTTGGAATAAAATGAAATAGCAAAGTCATGCAGGAGGTCAAATATAGTACAATACATTAAGTTTTCTATGCTTGTCATGAACTGTTATCACCAGGCCAACTGCCAAGCAACTTGAGAAATACTGTTGCTCGAATAAATAAACCAGGCATCATCCAGTAAAACTGTAAAATATAAAATTTACACGTGGGGAAGCTCTATGAAATCCCTTATTTATCAGTGAAGAAAGAAAACATTAACTGGGATTAAGTAAAGTCTTTTGGAGCTGTTATCACATAGTTAACATTTCTTGTGTTTATCCTGATAGTTTTCAGCAGTTCAGACCTGAGCTAGTACATGGCAGCCAAATCTTGGAATTATATCACATATTTTATCAAGATTCCATGATAAGTTTAGGGACTTAATTTTCAGTGTAAAAAAATCAAACTTAACGAAGTTAATGATAAATTATACTTTGAAAGTAAGAAAAGTTAATCGACTAATTAAAACCCAATTTTTTGTTCAAATTCTAAACTTAGAGAGCTTTTGTTTCTCCAAGAAACTCATTCCTCTAACTTTAGTACTGCTAATGCCAGGTAATTCTCCACTAATTTTCAGTAATCTCTAGCACATGCCACTGAGTTTGTTAAAACTTAAAGAGAGCATGCACACGTGTCATCAATGCAAGCATGGAAGTATGTTCAAATAAACCCCTTGTGTAGAATTTTAGATGCTAGTTATGACTTCAATAGACTGTGATTTTGCACATTTTCTTAATTCTAATGTTTTTTCCTGCTGTCATGATGAAGCTACTCAGCAGGATTCTTCATAATGACAGGACAGAGTTGTGCACAGGAAAAACAGTAAAACTACAGCCTTAAGGAGAAAGAAAACTTTGAATACATTAATAACAGGTATTGAAGAGGGGGGGGGGGAGCTAGAAAAAGAAAGACATACCCCAACATCACTTTTCTTCATGCTTAGGTCTGCTTCCGATTTTTCTTTGTTCTTAGTGTTTTCCACGGTCTTTTTTGCATTTGTATCTATTTCTGATTTAGCATCACCTTTTATTCCCTGCAACTAGAATTAAATCAAGAACACAGAGAAATAAGCCACTAGATGCTCTAACTCAATCAATGGCACATTAGTGTACAAAACTACAAATTACAGAATCATAGTAAATTAGACAAAGAAAAAAACCTTTGAAACAACAATAAGACGCGCGACTATTCCATTTAAAATATGAATTTACATGTAAGAATCAATAAGCTGTCCTTTCCTAAAAATTTTGACATGGGATGCACAAAGAAAATATCAAATTCCGAAAACCACACATACATCAATTCCTCTTCAACCTTAAACCTTCTTGCCTTCATTTAAAAAAAAAACAGTAAAAAAGAATGAACAGATGATGTATATTGATATCAAGATAACCTACCTGAAGTTCGAATGCACCCTTTTCTAGCAAAACCTTTTCAAATAGTTTCCCAAAGTCTACCTTGTTCTGCAAAAAAACAAAATAAATTAACTAAACATTTTTTGAACATGAAATCAAGTACCTAATTTATTTTACAAACACAAAAAATTGAGAGCCGTTTATTTTTCTTTGATTGTACAACTATGGCTACCAGGTGCAGGTATGTAGATTCAAGTTCTGACAGAATTGAGAAGAAATAACAATTTTCCCAAAAACTATTCACTGTTCTTTCTATCAGTTGGATCTAGTTTCTCAATCGCATACCAAAAGCCAGCCACTTGACCCCTCAGCATAAAGTTATTCAATGGTAAACATATATGTACAGTGATAAGAGTAGCCAAAGTCAAACTGCAAGCCTTTGAGACTTTGACACTCCAAGTCAATTACATGCCACAAGATATCTGTTACTTGAATCAATAAGCTGCCAAACATGACAGGGACAATCAAATCAGACAGAAGCTCATCACACACACTATAGTAACCTAAACAAAGCAGCTCTCAATAGTTACATCACTTAACTGGTGCCTAAGCAATAGTTCGTCTATGTCAACAGATAGCAATTAAGAAATTTTCTTTTAATACACATCATCACCCAACTCCCATGACGTTTAAAAATATGAATATGGTCTTACCTGGATGTAATCCATCCATCTCATTACATGCACCAACTTTTCCCTCTCTAAATGTGAAAGGCCAATCTAGCAATAAATAACCAATCAAAAGTCAGAAGAATTTCAAACATGTGGGTAAAGTGTTTATCATATGATAAAACTTTTGTACAGGGAAAAAAAATATATGTATATATATATTTCTTGACTCTGCAGCTCTGAATTTTGAAGCCTCCTCCCTTCAGATTTGAGAAGCAATAAATTCAAAAAAGAGGGCAACCAAAGCAATTTTGAGCAATGCCCAAAGGATGCGACTGATTCATGAAAGCATTGAAGTTTGCCATGCCAAGTTGTTTTAAATTGTTTTCAACAACAGAAAAGGAAAAAATGAAAATCCATGCTGGAAATAAAATTTGTATATAGTAACTTTATGATTAGTGACTGGGACAGCAAATGTGAAAGGATAATTTATCATGAAAGGAATAGAATGCATACCACAGATGAATGTATTACTGAAAAAACTATAATATCAGCTTCAGAGGGTGTCAATCCATTGCCCAAAAGCACAGAATTCAGAGCCAAGTCTTTGTTCAACCCACTGAGAGCATCAAAGCATGTCGAAGAATCTATTGGAAAAATCTCTGCAAAGCTTATCCATTTCATCACCTATAACCAGCAATTACCTTTTTAGATCAAGAAACCAAACAGGGACCCCTAAGAGTCAAGCATGGCAAAGAGCAACATCCCATGGTAGCGCAGCTGTGGTACTCATAACAAACCAAAGAAACCTTACCTCCTCACTTTCTTTTGATGGGGACCTTTTTCCTGATGACTTCAAAATGTTCAAGTACAAACTCTTAATATCATACTCTCCAAGGTCACCTAAAGGAGCTTCCTACATCAATCAAGTATTTTAAGCTGTTAAGTATGTAACTATCAAATAGAATAACCCCCAAATTCAACAATGTCAAGACATCTGATTTTCAAGCATTCAGAAAAGAAAAGTATTCCTATCAAGACCCATTACCAAACAATGCTGAAAATATGATGAAAAATTGACCAAATTTATAAGAATTGAAACAAATAATAGGATGCATAGTCAAAACATCATATAGAAAACTTGACGGGTTTATTTGAAGTAAAAGGGCAACAAAAATACGTGTCAGCAAAAAACAAAATTCAAGAAAAAAGAAATGGGCATCAAAAGGAGCAAAAATTACCATTCCAAGCCAGGAACCTTCCTTTATAAATACCCAGAAGAAAAGATTAGCATGCAGTTATCTAAAGAATCGTAAAGTGCTTTATTTATTGATCACCAATTATCCATGCAGTAATTAAAATTTAAAGAAAAATTAAAAACAGAGATCATAGATTTTTTCAAGTAATTGAAAAGGGGTTGTTGTTTAAGAGCTTACAGGAGATAAAGAGAGGTGCTTGCTAAGAGCCGATGATATTATTTGCTTTCTTTGCAAACCCATGCTTCTTCTTGCTTCTTCTCTCTTTTCCTGTGTAATTTTGCTTTGTGTTTTCGGAGGCAAGAGTGAGGTCGGGTTTCAATAGGGTTTTGGGAGGGGTTTCGTGGGCTTACAATAAATCTGGTCCATTAGTATTGCACTCAGGACTCGTTAGCATTGTATTTCTAATCCTACCTATTTATTTTTTTGTTTTAAAAATAATTTTAAAAAATAAATTATTTTTTTATTTTTTTATTTTAAATTAAGTTTTTTAATTTTATTATACCATTTGAATATATTAATGTTAAAATAATTTTTAAAAATAAAAAACATTATTTTACAATATTTTCAAATAAAAAATACTTTAAAAAACAAATATTATCATACTCCTAAATATTTTAAAAATACCTTTCAGTATTTAATAAAAAACAAATATTACCATACTCCTACATGCTTTTATAATTTAATTTTTTTCTGAATTTTTTTATTTTTTTGGATTTCAAGTGTTTTTTTGTTAGATATATGAAAGGATAGTAGAAAAACAAGAAGAATGGATTGTTTGTTAGTCCTTACATTTTGAAACCCTTTCAGAATTATAGGAACAAGTTTGGAAATTTCAGAAAATTATGGCCTCAGGCAAGCACATGTACCCTAAATTTCAAACATGTTTGATTAAAAAAATAAATTTATTTTTGAAATTTCTGTATTTTTAAAACAAAAAATAGGAATATATCTTTAAAGACAATATTTATGATTTTTTATTCCTACTTTATCCTTATAAAAAATTATTAATTCTAAAATTGTCCAACTAAGACATATAAAAATATAAGTGATCATTATCATGGTTTTAAAATTCAACTCAGATCATATATCAAAAAAATCAATTCATTTTTATCCAAATATTTTTTTTATAAACATCAAAACGACATCATTTTAACTAAATTTTTTAAAATGAGTTTTTTATTTAGGTGTTGATTGGGTTTTACCTTATGTTATGAGTCGACCTAAAATTGTTAATTAAGTTAATTAATTTATTTTTAAATTCAATCTAAATTCTAAATCAAGCAAGTTTAGAATTGACTTGTAAAATTAAATAGAGACAAGATTTACCAGTACTCGCATGTTTGCGCTTGTCAACATTTGCGTACTTCAGCCTTTTGTTCTCAACCACCTGTCTTCTTTTCATGTTAGTTAGTATAGAAGTTTGAATTATAAGATAAAAGGTTGGCGCATGTCCTTAAAAAACAAGTGAGAAATCAAGTGGTTAAATGAGCACATCAAAAGAAATGGTCTTATATTATATATCCATATATGAGAATGATTTTGTCTATATTAACATTAAAACCAAAAAAAAAATTGATGGGATCGGACTTAACTTGAAATATTATTTATTAGAATAATATTTTTTTAATTTCAATTTCATTCTTTAATATTAGATTTATTAGAAATTGAACTTCATAGTTTTTTTCAATTTATTTTTTATGATGTTATACTGGTCTCATGATCTGAACCGTGGGTTTTATGATTTTACTTGGTTGACTTGAGTTTTTTTTTCCTTTTCTTAATTGACTTTATTTTTCAATTCCAACCTTCAACATTAAGTTAATTGGGAATCAAGCTTTATTATTTGTCTTGATTTGATTTATATGAGATTATCTTTGTTTTATCATTCAAGTCACAGGTTTGACTAGTTAACCCGAGTTGACTTAAGTTGTTTTTTATATCCTTTTTCTAATCGATTTTTCAATTTCAATTAGATTTACTAGGGGTTGAGCTTCATAATATTTTTTATTTTTTATAAGGTTATCTCAGTATCATGACTTGAACCTCGAGTTTGGCGAGTTAACTCGGTTGACTCAAGTTTTTTCCTCTTTTTCCTAATTGATTTATTTTTTCAATTTTATCCCTCAATATTGAGTTAATTGAGAATTAAAAATACAATCAAGATTACATCAAAAGTCCATTACAAGATCTAATTAGGCCAATTGCATGATCAAGGGTAAATAAACTTAAATATACATTCAATGGGCTTTTTTAAAGTAGTTGGTCAATGTGAATCTTAAGGATGCTACATCTTCAACAAGTGATAATCAGACCTTAGTCAATTAATATATGTACAAGAGAGGCTTAATCCATCTACTTCATGGGCTAATTAATTTCAGCAGTTAAAGGCTTATTTTTTAAATGTATAGTGTTACTTTAACAAGCATAATATTAAATTTAACCTTTGGATCGAGGTGAGATTTTATCAGAAGATTTTAGAGGCCTTTTTTTATTAGGTTAAATTTCATATCAATCGGACATCGAAAAGGCCTTGAGATAAGGTTCAAAAGTTACTATGTAAGATTGTATTAGTTTCCTAATTAATTTAGGATTCCTTTTTCTATTTTATATAAAACTCTTTTGCTATTTTTCCAGTATTTTTTATGATGTTTTTATCAAGTATAAATAGGGTATTTAGCTCATATTTGAATTTTATTTTTTTACAAACTTTGATTTTAGTAATTATTATCATGTTGTGAGAAATTTCTCTTGCTTTGGTTCTTTAAAGAACTTCTCTTGACTTATCAAAAAATTAACCAATCTTCATAGTATCTTTCATATTTCTCATTTATGATTCTCTATAATTGTTAGGTAGGGTCTGATTATTATAGTCTTGGTGACTTGGTGTAAAATATCATTGTGTCAAGCTCAATTTAAAAGCTTGAATTTAACTTTGTTATGATTTATGATCAATCTTGATTATGAGTTTCTAGATCTTTATATCCATGAAATTCATATCGGTTAGTATCAGAGTAAGGCTCTAAATCAAGTTATATCTCTTTTGTCTTCAAGTTTTCACATACTCCATTGTTGTTAAGTTCTTTATCTTCTCTAAAAATCTAGTTACGACATCAAGTTAAAAAAAAAAACAAAGATTATTTGTAATCTTAATTAAATAAAGTTTTTTTTAAAAAAAAGCAAAGAAAATCATAATAAAAGAAATTTTTAGGGCTTGTCGCAATCCTTTGATATAAGAAACATAAAATTTGGCCACTTTTGCTTTAAATCTGAAAAATCTTGATTCTTGGGGTATCTTGGAGTTAAATCTTAATTTGGGATATTTTAGATTTACATGGTTGGGTTTTCTTGAAAATTACATGAAAAAATTTGGGATATTTTAATCTAGCATCCATTCAATTCGATTATCAATAAATCATTAAGATTTGTCCAAAATGGGTTTCGGTTCAAAACCAAAACCTTATAATTAAAAATCATTTAAACAAGTTATTGATGCGAATAAACATTAGATTATTGGTTTATCGTGCATAAAAAAGGTGTATGTGCAAAGAAATATATCAAAATTGGTCTAAAACAAGGGTCTATGGCAATGTTCTTCACAAGAATACAAAGAATATTGCCTTAAAACCCATAAAAAATACAGTCATGAGGAAGACACTTCCAAGCATAGACATTGGCATTTTTGGCTTTTAAATCATTTTTTTTTTATTTCAACAAGTCACAATATCATACATAAACATGTTTAAATCTAAAAAAACTAACAAAAAAAATCAAAATCAAGCAAGAGGTACCAAATAAAAAAACATAAACTTAAAACAGACTAAATATTCGCACAACATGGATTTAAAATTGGTTTTCTAAACCCATTTTGTGCATAAACAAACCTAGCCAACCCATGGTAAAACACTCTTACTTTAATATGCATAGTTTAAGTTAAACAAAAACTAAAACAACATTATATATCAAAAACAAACTTAAACAACAACTTTAATGTATCAAAAACATAAAAAAAAAACTTCAAAAAAAACATCATTAAATAAAAAATACAGCAACAAAGAGATGAATATAACATTACACGTTAAGCATTCAAGTCTCTTTTCTATACTTATAAACATAAATAAAAAACAAAAGTAAATAAAAAAATATCAAAAGCATGCCATAAATGATCTACTTTTGGATCAAAAAAGTATATTTAGAACAACCACTCTCTTTATGTTTTTTTTTTTTAAATGTTTTTCTCTCATAAACTTGCAAAGGTAAGAAATCTTTTGTTTAGGATCTTGGACCTCTACAGTTGTATTTCTTATTGATATTTATTTTTCTTTTCTTATCCTTTTTTTTTCTACTCCTCATCTACCTTCAAGCTATAGAGGGTATTTGTAGGGTTTTTGGAGGTTTTAAATCAATTTCTGACTTCTTGATCTTAAAGGAAGTGTTGTAAACCCTTAATAAAGACTCGTTGAGAAGGCTTTATGTGTAAACACATGAAAAATAGGTCGGTTTTTGCATGATAGTTGCATTGTTATGGCTGACTAAGTTGCCTATTTTCGAGGTTCGTCGAAGTAACTTTAACGTCATTATCGCCTAAGACCACCTAAAATTGGTAGAGGGGATGCACACCTTTTATTTGAATCCATCCTTGCTCAATTTGTAGAAATGTAGCTCCACATTCATATATTTAAAGTTACTAACTCGATCAGCTAAAACTGTAAAAAACAGAAGCCAATCAACCGAATGACGTGTCATTCATCTTCTCTTCTTTAGGTTTAAACGACGCGTCGTTTAGGGTTTTTTATTTGGGATTGAAAAATTTCAATTGAGCTCCTATTCTTCCAATTTCTTTTAATAGACTCTAATTTTTTTGGATGAAAATGAAGTTTTTCATGTGCAAATGAGAAAAGCAAATTAATTTTTTTTTGAAATGTTTTTCTCTCATAAACTTGCAAAGGTAAGAAATCTTTTGTTTAGGATCTTGGACCTCTACAGTTGTGTTTCTTATTGATATTTATTTTTCTTTTCTTATCCTTTTTTTTGTCTACTCCTCATCCGCCTTCAAGCTATAGAGGGTATTTGTAGGGTTTTTGGAGGTTTTAAATCAATTTCTGACTTCTTGATTTTAAGGAAAGTGTTGTAAACCCTTAATAAAGACTCATTGAGAAGGCTTTATGTGTAAACACATGAAAAATAGGTCGGTTTTTGCATGATAGTTGCATTGTTATGGCTGACTAAGTTGCCTATTTTCGAGGCTCGTTGAAGTAACTTTGACGTCATCGTCGCCTAAGACCACCTGAAGTTGGTAGAGGGGATGCAAACCTTTTATTTGAATCCAACATTGCTCAATTTGTAGGTATATAGCTCCACATTCATGTATTTAAAGTTACTAACTCGATCAGGTAAAACTGTAAAAAACATAAGCCAATCAACCGAATGACGTGTCACTCATCTTCTCTTCTTTAGGTTTAAACGACGCGTCGTTTAGGGTTTTTTATTTGAGATTGAAAAATTTCAATTAAGCTCCTATTCTTCCAATTTCTTTTAATATATTCTAATTTTTTTGGATGAAAATGAAGTTTTTCATGCGCAAATGAGAAAAACAAATTATTTTTTTGTTTTTATTTTAGTTCTCTTATTTTTAATTATTTTTCATCCAATATATTCCAACTCTATTTTATTAAATTGGTTTCTAATTTAATGATGAAATTTTATCAAAAACCTTGAATTCTCGAACATTAAATGAAACAATGAAATTAAAAATGAAAAAAGTTTAATGAAAAAAAAAATGTTACATATAATGAACTGTGATCCCAAGCACATAAACATTCATTAAAAAGTTTTTTAATGTATTGTATGATATTTAGTTAATATGAGTAGTTTTATTAACAAATTAATATTATCAAGTAACAACAATTTTTTCTTGAGGCAAAATTGGAAATATTGGAAAGTGTATGATTAAAGAATGGCAATCATTGGACCCCATCACAAAGCATTAAAAACCATATATTCCAATGTTTCTCGAAGAAAAGGAAATTCCCGCTAATAGCACCATAGCAGACAGACTGTGCATTTTGACCAATACACTAGCTCAGACCCTCTAGGGTAAAAAGACAGCAGGTAAAAACAAAA
>Ga0325401_1001969_pt1 | contig 17911 bp, 16 predicted proteins | sample PopdelMetagenome_FD_205666 | JGI IMG/M metagenome (GOLD analysis project Ga0325401, IMG submission 205666) | Populus deltoides microbial communities from Bellville, Georgia, United States - Xylem-PdKOR-R2 | ecosystem: Host-associated > Plants > Phyllosphere > Stem > Wood/Secondary xylem | place... | reverse complement strand
GACCAGCGCCGACCTCGTGGCGCGCACGGTGCTGGCGCCGGTCCTGCTGCCCGTGGGGGCGGTGACGGCGCTGGTCGGGGCGCCGTTCCTGGTGTGGCTGCTGGTCCGGCAGAGGACCCCGTGACCGGGCCGCGCGGCGGGCGGTGCTCCGCGCGCCGCGCGGCCGCGTGTCAGAAGGAGCCGTACTTGGCGCGCGGGTCGATCAGGGGGTAGCCGGGGGCGACGGGGACGGCGGTGCCGTCGTCGAAGATCTCCTGGCGGCGCAGCCGCCCGCAGTGCTGCGAGTGCTGCTCCAGCAGCTCGATGACGTTGCCGTCGGGGTCGGCGATGTAGACCTGCTCCACGAAGTCGTCGCGCACCCGGTAGCCGCCGACGCGGTCCAGGCCGCGCTCGCGCAGGCGCTCCACGTAGGGCGGGATGGCTTCGACCATCACCGCGAAGTGGTTGACCAGCCCGGTGCGCAGCTCGTCGCGCTCCCAGCGGGGGGAGTTCTCCACGAGGCGCCCCGACCGGTGCTCCTGCACGACGTGGATCTCGGCCGCCCCCATGCGGAAGTAGGCACCCTTGAAGACGAAGTCGGTGGGGCGGATCTCCTCCTCGCAGCCCAGCACCTCGACGTAGAACTCGCGGGTGCGGGCCAGGTCGGCCACCACGAGGCAGACGTGGTGCATGACCGGGAGGGGCCGCGCGGTGGGGGTGGGAGCGGGTGCGGGGGCCGTCGCGGTGGTGGGAGGGGTCATCGTCGATCCTCGTCTCTGAGTCGTCATCGGCATCGAGGTGCGTCGATGCTGCGGCCGCGGTGGCGGTCACGGCCAGCAGTGCGCCCCAACCCGACCTACCGCGAACGTCTGTGCACGATCGGGCGCCGACCGGTCGCAGCGGTGCGCCGCCGCACCGGGGTGGCCTTCACTGCCGCCACCACGGACGCAAAGGAGCGGTCATGTCACTCACCACAGCCCTGCTGGCCATCGCGGTCAGCGTCGTCGCGCTGCTCGTGCTCATCGTGCGGTTGAGGGTCCACCCCTTCATCGCCATGTTCGGCGTGGCGGTCACCCTCGGCGTCGTCTTCGGCGTCCCCCTGGTCGACCGCACCGTCGACGGCACGGCCACGGTCGGCATCGTCGGGGTCATGCTCACCTCGATGGGCAGGAGCATCCCCCACATCCTGATCCTCGTCGGGCTGGGGTGCGTCATCGGCGAGATCATCGCCAGGTCCGGCGGCAGCGAGCTGCTGGGCGACAAGCTGCTCGCCCTCACCGGCCAGAACCGCGCGGTGCTCGCGATGGTCATCGCCGGCCTGCTCGTCGGCAGCACCCTCTTCTTCGACATCGCCGTGATCCTGCTCGCCCCGGTGGTGATCGCGGTCGCCCGCCAGGCGGGGCGCAACGCGGCGGTGCTGGCGGTGCCGATGGCCATCGCGGTGCTCTCGGTGCACGCGGTCGTGCCTCCCCACCCGGGAGCGGTGGCCGTCGCCGCCGGCTTGGGCGCCGACAGCGGACTGCTGATCCTGTTCGGCGTGGGCACGATGGTCCCGGGCGCCCTGCTCGGCTGCTGGTACGCCTACCGGGCGACCACGAAGCTCGAGCGCCGCGGGCTGCTGGTCGAGCCCGACGTCGAGACCCCCACCCCGGGCGGCAGCTCGACCGGCGGCCAGCCCGCGACCGGTGGCACGGGCGGCGGCGTGGCCACGGCCACGGCACCGGCCACCACCCTGCACCTGCAGGCCGAGGCCGCCCCCGAGCGCGTCCCCCACGTCCTGGGCCGCCTCGTCGCCGTGCTGCTGCTCCCGGTGCTCCTCATCCTGATCGCGACGCTCGTCGCAGCCGCGACCGGGAACGCCTACAGCCCGGTGCTCAACACCATTCGGTTCATCGGGATCCCCGAGGTCGCCCTCGTCATCACCACCGTCGTGGCCTTCGCGACCCTGGTGGCGCGCCCGCAGCGCCGCCTGACCGGCATGTCCGAGATCGGCCGCGTGGGCCTCAAGCCCGTCGGCGAGATCGTCCTGTCCACCGGCGGCGGCATCGCCTTCGGCGGCATGATCGCCGCCACCGGCACGGGTGCCGTCCTGGTGGAGGGCCTGCAGGGGCTCAACGTCCCGGTGGTGGTCTTCGGCTTCCTCCTGGCGGTCCTGCTGCGCGCCTCGCTCGGCACCACCACCGCGGCCGTGACCACCGTCGCCACGCTGCTGGCGGGCTCCATCGACACCAGCTCGCTGGGTGCGGTGCACGTGGCGCTGCTGGCCGTCGGGATCTGCGCCGGTGGGGTCTGCCTGTCGCACGTCAACGACGCCGGCTTCTGGGTCCTGTCGCGGTACTTCACGATCAGCGAGGTCACCATGCTGAAGACCTGGACCGTGGGCGTCACGATCATGGGCGTCGTCTGCATCTTCCTGGTCTCGGCGCTCTGGTACCTGCTGCCGATGGCGCAGTAGCGCCGCGCGGAACGCAGGAGGGGACGGGCCTCCAGCCCGTCCCCTCCTGTGCGTCCACCTCAGCCGCGCAGGAGGACAGCCGCGGCGTCCGCGTCCGTGACGAGGTGGGTCACCAGGCCGGCGGCGACCGCGCTGCGGATCACCGGCGCCTTGCCCGCGCCGTAGGCCAGCAGCACCCGGCACGGCAGGCGCGCGAGGTCGTCGAGGTCGGCGCCCACGCGCAGAGGGTCCACGGCCGAGGGCACGCGGTGGCCGTGCGCGTCGAGGAAGACGCCGAGCACGTGGCCCACGGCGCCGTCGCGAGCAGCTCGCGCGAGCACCGCGGCCTCCACCGGGGAGTGCGCGCCGGTGCCGTCGAAGCGGGATGTGGACCCGGCCCCCAGGAGAGCGGCGTGCGCGGCGCGACCCTGCCGCAGAGCGGCGGTGACGCTGGACCGGGCGCGAGCGTCAGCGGCTCGCCGCGGACTGCGGTGCACGAAGGCGGTGGGGACCGGGGTGTGCGCCGCCCCCGTGGCAGCGGCGAGCTCGGCACCGGCTGGGTCGCCCCGCCCGGTGCGGTCGGGTCGCCCCGAGCCCAGCAGCTCCACCACCCCACCCAGCGGCGGCAGCAGGTGCGCCGACGCCACCACGGGCGCCACCGACCGGCTCGAGGCGACGGCCAGCACCTGCCCCGGGGCGAGGTGCCCGGCCAGCACGTGGGCGGCACGGCGCCCCAGCAGGCGCTGGTCACCGGCCTGGGTGCGTCCGAGCACGGCGACCACGCGGCAGACCACCGGGGTGGAGGCGGTGGGTCCCACCAGGCGCAGCGAGTCCTCGAGCGCGCGCTCGCGCCCGTGGTCGCGGTCGACGGGCTCGCCGATGGCGAACCTGACCACGCCGCGCCGGCGCGCCTCGTCGAGCAGCCGGGAGACGCTCGGCCGACTGAAGGCGACCGCCTCCGCGATCTCGGCCTGGGTGCGCCCGAGCACCCAGTACTCGTGGGCGACGCGCCGCAGCAGCTGCTCGCGGCGCTCCTCGTCGTCGGGCTCCACGACCACCTCGTGCGCCTCCTGGGTCGGGGGACCGTGGTGCCCGTCAGGCCGTGGGCTGCACGACGAAGGCGTCGACCAGGGCAGCGGCCACGTCCAGGCTGCTGCGCTCGGCGTCGACGACGCGGTGCGAGGCGGCGGCCATCGTGGCGTCACGGCGCTCGTGCAGGCCGCGGACCAGCATGGCGACGTCGCCCGGGTCGCGGGAGAGCCAGGGGCGAGGGGCGTCCGCGAGCACGCGCTCCGCCAGCACCCCGGGGCTCGCCCGCAGGTACACCAGCGTCCCCGCGGCGCGCAGCGCGGCGAGGTCTGCGGGGCGGTCGGCGCAGCTGGCGGGCACGCCGACGACGGCCGACGTCCCCCCTGCCGCCTGGGCCTCGGCGTAGCGCCGCTCCCAGTCGTGCAGCACCCCGCCACCGAGGCCCGCGAGCGCCACGGTGGAGGTGCCGGCCATCTGCGCGATGGTGGCGTCGTTGTCGACGAACGGGACGCCGAGGGCGGCGGCAGCGAGCCGGCCCGCCGTGGTCTTGCCGCAGCCCATGAGTCCGATGACGAAGAGCCGCCCGCCGCCGGTCCCGTCCTCAGCCACGGGCGCCACCGGAGAGGTCCTCCAGCACCTGGAGCACGCCGCTGTGGTCGTCACCGCCGCGACCGGTCCACCGCATGGCGCCGAAGAGCTGGTCGACGGCGGCGGTCACGGGCGTCGCGACCCCGACCTCGCGGGCGGAGGCGAGGGCGAACCCGAGGTCGTGGTGCTGGTTCACCGAGAGCCCGCCGGGGGTGAAGTCGCGGCTCAGCAGCTTCTCGCGCTTGACCTCGAGGGCCCGGCTCCCGGCCAGGCCGCTGCCGAGCACGTCGAGCAGCGCCTCGACGTCGAGACCGGAGCGCTCCGCGAGCACCACGGCCTCCCCGAGCACCGCGAGCGTGGTGGCGACCACCGCCTGGTTGCAGGCCTTGGCCACCTGGCCCGACCCGACCGGGCCGAGGTGGCGCACCACGGTGCCCAGCACGCCGAACAGCGGCATCAGCCGCGCCACGGCGTCGTCGTCGCCGCCCACCATGACCGAGAGCCGCCCCGTGGCGGCCCCCACGTCACCGCCGCTGACGGGGGCGTCGACGACGACGGCGCCGCGCTCGGCGGCGCGCGCCGCCCACGCGCGCAGGTCGGTCGGCGAGGTGGTGCCCATGACCACGACCACCAGGCCGGGGCGCAGCAGGGGCTCGACGACCTGCGCCACGGGCGCGAGGCCCGGGAGCACGGTGATGACGGTGTCGACGCCGGAGGCCGGGGTGCACGCCTCCTCGGCGGAGGGGTGCAGGGACCAGCCCTCCACGTCGAGCGGCTCGGTGGCCGACCGGTTCCAGGCGCGCACGCGCACCCCCGCCTGCGCGAGGCGCCGAGACATCGGCCGGCCCATGAGGCCGAGGCCGAGGACGGCGACGGTCCTGCCGCGCAGGTCGTCCTCGGCGGCGTCGCCCCCGGCCGTCACCGGGGGGCCCGGACGACGACCGACCGGTCCGCGAGGAAGTCGGGCGTGCGGCCCTCGCGGACGGCGAGCAGCGCCCGCACGCAGCTGTCCCCGTTGCTGCGGGCCATCTCGTCGGTCCAGGCGATGGCGTGGGGCGTCAGCACCACGCGGGGCAGCGAGGTCAGCGGGTGGTCGGCGGGCAGCGGCTCGACCTCGAAGACGTCGAGGCCGGCCCCGCCCAGGTGCCCCGAGCGCAGCGCCTCGACGAGGGCGTCCGTCTCCACGATCGGCCCGCGGGCGACGTTGACCACCACGGCGCCGCGCGGCAGCAGCGCGAGCCGGTCCGCGTCGAGCAGGTGGTGGGTCTCGGGGGTGAGCGCCGCGGTGACGACGACCACGTCGGCGCGCCGCAGCCCGTCCTCGAGGTCGACGAGGGACACGTCGAGGTCGCCCAGGGTGTGCGGGGGGCGGTGCGGGTCGAAGGCGAGGTTCGTGGTGCCGAAGGGGGCCAGGAGGCCGAAGAGCTCCCCCGCCACGTTGCCCAGGCCGATGGTCATGACGGTCAGCCCGGTCAGCCCGCGCCCCATGAGGGAGAGCCGGCCCGACCAGTCTCCGTGGCGGACGACCGCGTCCTTGGCCGCCACGTTCTGCAGCACCGACAGGGTCAGCGTCAGGGCGGCGGTGGCCACCGCGCGGCGGGCGCCGTCGGGGGTGATGGTCACCGCGACGCCGGCGCGGGTGCACGCCTCGACGTCGACGGCGTCGAGGCCGACGCCGAAGCGCGCCAGGTGCCGCGGCGGGTTGGCGCCCGACACCGTCTCGGCGGTGATGCCGGGGGCGGCGAAGAGCACGGCGTCGTAGCCGTCGACGTGGGCGGCGGTCAGCACGCCGTCGTCGGGATCGAGGAAGGTCAGCTCGGCCCCGGCGGCCACGAGCGCGTCGAGGCCGATGTCGCCCCAGGACGTGGGCAGGTCGGAGCCGGCCGGGGGACGCAGGTCCGCGGACAGGCCCACCCGGAAGGGGGCCTTCGAGGTGGAGGGGGTCGGGGAGGGGGTCGTCGTCGTCATCACAGCACCGCCAGGGGGTTGACCGGGGAGCCCGTGCCGCCGCGCACGACGAGCGGGGCCACGAGCAGGGCGAAGGTGCGTCGGCCGGCCTCGGCGCAGGCGTCGGCGAGGGCCTCGAGGTCGAGGTTGTCGAGCAGGGGGGTGCCGGTGGCGGTGAGCGACAGCGCGTGCACCGGGGAGTGCAGCTCGGCGACCGGCGAGGGCCGCACGTCGGTGTCGCCGTCGGAGCCGAGCAGCACCGCACCGGCGTCCAGGAGCGGGCGCACGGCGTCGACGTGCAGTCCGGCGCTGGCCGCACCGGAGTCCCAGGCACCGAGCCGCCGGCGCCGGCGGGCGTGGCCGGTGTGGATGAGCACGGCGTCACCGGGCTGCACGTCGACGCCGTGGGCCTCGGCGGCGGCCGCGACGTCGGAGGGGTGCAGCGCGGTGCCCGGCTCGAGCCAGTCGACCCCGAGGGCGGCGGGCACGTCGACGAGGACGCCGCGCAGCAGGATCCCGCCGGCGAGGGCGTCGACCGAGGCCCACGAGGAGCCGCTCGCACCCATCGCGACGCGGGCCTCGACACCGCCGTAGAGGCGGCCCCGGTAGCCGATGTGGCAGGCCGCGTCGAGGTGGGTGGTGGCCTTGCCGTGGTAGTCGATGCCGAGGAAGTCCTTGTGGCAGCTCGGCTCGGGTTCCTCGACGTCGCCCAGGTCGGTCATGTGGTGCAGCGCCGGCTTGGCGTTGTCAGGACCGGCGTGGGTGTCCAGGGGCCAGGCGAGGCTGATGGAGCGCCCGGTCCGCGCGGCGGCGAGCGCCCGCAGGCGGGCCGCGTCGTCGACGCGGGCGAGGGCGCCCCGGGGGTCGTCGGTGCCGGAGTGCGCGGCGGCGAGGGAGTCGAAGAGCGCGTCGTAGTCGGCCAGCGAGACCGGCGTGCGCGTGTGCGCGGTGCTCTGGAGCCACTGCTGCAGCTGCTCCTGCGGGGTCAGCGGCTGGGAGGGGGTGGGGTCGTCGTCGCTCACGCGTGCGTCCTCGTCGTCGGGGCTGGCAGTGGGAGCACACTACCAACATGCTGGTTGCTGTCCAGCCCCTTGGACGGCTGACACGCGGGCGGGTCGTCCAATATGCTGGACGGGTTGCAGCGGAAACCTCCGCTGAGCCCAGCCACCCGGAGGCCACCCCATGCCAGAACAGCTCAGCACCCAGGGGTCACCGGTACCCGCCGTCGCGCGGACGGCCGCCCTGCTCGACGTGCTCGCGGCCGCCGGGGGCGCGCCGCTCTCGGTCAGCGAGCTGTCGCGGCAGCTGGGGCTGCCCAAGTCGTCCACCGCCAACCTGTGCCTCGCCCTCGAGGCCGAGCGGTTCGTGGTGCGCGGCGACACCGGGTACACCCTGGGCCGGCGCCTGGTGGAGCTCGGCGGCGCCTACCTCGGCACGGTCGACCAGGTGCGCGAGTTCTACGCCGCCTGCCGCCGGGCGCCCCTCATCTCCCGCCTGACGGCGCGGGTGGCGGTGCTCGAGGGCCTCGACGTGCTCTACCTGGCCCGCTACGACGGCGCCCAGCCGATCCGCCTGACGGCCAACATCGGCGACAGGTTCCCGGCGCACTGCACCGCCACCGGCAAGGTCCTCATGGCGGCGATGCCCCCCGCCGCCCTCGACGAGCGCCTGCGCGGGCGCACCCTGGCGGCGCTCACCGAGCGCTCCATCACCGACCACGCCCAGCTGCGCGCCGAGCTCGACCGGGTGCGCGAGCAGGGCTTCGGCCTGGACGACGAGGAGACCACCCCGGGAGTGGTCTGCGTGGCCATCGCCGTCCCCGGCGCCCGCACCGACAGCGACACCTTCGCCATCAGCGCCACCACCGTCACCACCGGCGCCGGCGGGGCCGACGGCGTCGACCTCGAGGCGGTGCGGACCGACCTGGAGCACATCGCCGAGTCGCTCGGCAACCCCTTGGTCGTCGCCGGCTGAGGTGCCGCCCTCGGCGGTGACCGACCAAGGTCACTTGCCAATCCTCTGAACACCGTCCATCATGGTGGACGTCGGGTGATGGAGCCCGGCCGCCGCACACCGGCGAGACGTGCTGGAGGACTCCATGGCTGGACCGGAGGAGAGCGGGCTGTCCACGGGCAGCGCGGCTCTGACCCTCGGTGCCCCGCCGCTGGTGGCGGTGAGGGGCGCGAGCAAGCGCTTCGGTGCCACCCAGGCCCTGGGCGGCGTCGACCTCGACGTGCACGCCGGCTCCGTGGTGGCCCTCCTGGGCCAGAACGGCGCGGGCAAGTCGACCCTGATCAAGGCGCTGGCGGGCGTCTACACCCTCGACGAGGGCACCGCCGAGATCGTCGGCGAGCCGGTCGGCACCCCCGCCGCCGCCGCCCGCATCTCGTTCATCCACCAGGACCTCGGCCTGGTCGACGGCCTGACCGTGGCGGAGAACGTCGCCCTGGGCACGGGGTACCCGCGCCGCGGCCGTGGTGGTCGAGGAGGGCGCTGGGCCCCGATCGACTGGCGCGCCGTCCGCCGCCGGGCCGACCGCGCCCTGGAGCTCATCGGCACCGAGGTCGACCCCCGCACGCAGGTCGCCGACCTGTCCCGCACCGAGCGGTCCCTGGTGGCCATCGGCCGCGCGCTGGTCGTCGACGCGAAGGTGCTGGTCCTGGACGAGCCCACCGCGAGCCTCCCCGTCGACGAGACGCACCGACTGCTCTCGGTCGTGCGGGGCCTGCGCGACGAGGGCCTCGGCATCATCTACGTCACCCACCGCCTCGACGAGGTGTTCGCCATCGCCGACGAGGTGGTCGTCATGCGCGACGGCCGCGTCGTCGCCACCACGCCCCTGGCGCGGACCACCCCCGAGGAGGTGGTCCGCCAGATCGTCGGGCGCAAGCCGGTCCCGCCGCCGCCGCCCGCGCCGCGGGAGTCCTCCGGCACCGCCCTCGCGCTCGACGCCGTGGTCGGCGAGCGGGTCGGCCCTGTGACGATGTCCGTGCGGCGGGGCGAGGTCGTCGGCCTCGTCGGCCTCGCCGGCGCGGGCCACGTCGAGCTCGGGCGCACCGTGCTCGGCGACTCCACCTTCTACTCCGGCACCGTGCAGCTCGACGGGCAGCCGTACACCCCCACCGACGTCGCGACCGCGGTGCGCCGGGGACTCGGACTGGTCACCAGCGACCGGGCCGCCGAGGGCCTGGCGATGCCGCTGACCCTCACCGAGAACCTCCTGCCCAACCCCGCGCTCACCGGGGACAAGCCGTGGTCGTGGCGGAACCAGGGCGCCGAGCGCGAGCGCGCCGCTGAGCTGGTCCGCACCTTCGGCGTCCGACCCGACGACCCCGACCTGCCCGTCGGGGGCCTGTCGGGCGGCAACCAGCAGAAGATCATCCTCGGCCGCTGGCTGTCGACCGACGCCACCGTGCTCGTGCTCGAGGAGCCCACCGCCGGCGTCGACGTCGGGGCCAAGCACGAGATCTACACCCTCCTGGACGTCGCGCTCGAGCGCGGGCTCGCCGTCCTGCTCATCTCCACCGACTTCGAGGAGGTCGCCCAGGTGTCCCACCGAGCACTCGTGTTCAAGGACGGCGAGATCGTCCGTGAGATCGGCCGGGACGACCTCAGCGTCGCCACCCTGGTCGCCCTGGCCTCCGGCGCGCAGTCGTGAGCGCCACGACGACGGAGCCGGCGCCGACGAAGAGCCGGCCGCCGCGCCACCGCACCCCGCTGGTCGGCACCTGGGGCCTTCCGGTGCTCACGGTGCTGCTCTTCGCGGTGTTCGCGCTGGCCCTGCCCGACACCTTCCCGACGTCCACCAACCTGCGGGCGATCCTCACCAACCAGTCGATCCCGGCGCTGCTCGCGCTGGGCGCGATGATCCCCATCGTCACCGGCCGCTTCGACCTCTCGATCGGCTACGGCATCGGCCTGGCCCACGTGGTCACCATGTGGCTGCTGGTCAACACCGACCTGTCCTGGCCGGTGGTGCTCGTGCTCGTGCTCGTGGGCGGCGTGGTCGTCGGGCTGGTCAACGGCCTGCTCGTCGAGGCCGCCCAGATCGACAGCTTCATCGCCACCCTGGGCACGGGAAGCGTGCTGTACGCCCTGACCGGCTGGATCACCGGCGGCGGCCGCATCGTCCCCGGCACCGAGGGGCTCCCCGCCGCCTTCACCGACCTGACCAACTCCAGCTTCCTCTTCCTGCCGGTGACGTTCTGGTACGTCGTCGTCCTGGGAGTGCTGCTGTGGGTGGCGCTCGAGCACCTGCCCATCGGCCGGTACCTGTACGTCGTGGGGGCCAACCCGCGCGCCGCCGCCCTGGTCGGCATCCGCAGCAGCCGCACCATCGTCCTGGCCTTCGTCGGCTCCGCCGTCGTCACCGCCCTGGCCGGCGTGCTGCTGGCCGCCCAGCAGCAGATCGGCGACCCCAGCGCCGGCCAGTCCTACCTGCTGCCCGCCTTCGTCGGCGCCCTGCTCGGCTCCACCACCATCAAGCCCGGCCGCGCCAACGCGGTGGGCACGCTGGTGGCGGTCGCCGTCCTCGCGGTGGGCCTGTCGGGCCTGCAGCAGCTGGGCGCCGCCTTCTGGACCACCCCGCTGTTCAACGGCCTGACCCTGCTGGCCGCCGTCGGCCTGGCCGGGTACGCCGCCCGCCGCCGCCAGCGCGCCGGCGCCGCAGCCGGGGCCGCCGGCCGGTCCAGCGGTGGCAGCGCGCCCGCGCCCGAGCCCAGCTCGCCGCCGTCGACGCCCTCGAGCACCACGGCCGGCTGACCCACCCCGCCGCACCACCCGACCAGCCCGGTCACCCCACCAGCCCGTCCTGCACCGTCATCGAAGGAGACGACATGCGCACCACGACCTCCCCCCGCTCCACCCCCCGCACCGCCCGCCTCGCCTGGCGCCTGGCCGCTGTCGGCGGCGTCGCCGCCCTCGCCCTGACCGGCTGCTCCCGCGGTTCGGAGGAGACCACCACCCAGGCGACCGCCACCGGTGAGGGCTCCTGCCCCGACGTCGTCGCCACGGCCCAGACCGCCGTCGACGCGGCCACCGCCACCGACGCCCCCTGGGACGGCCCGACCACCGGACCCGCCGCCCAGAGCGGCAAGACCATCGCCTACGTCGCCCAGACCATGACCAACCCCGGCGTCGCCAGCGTCGCCGCGGGGGTCCAGGAGGCGGCGGCCGAGATCGGGTGGGACGTCCGGGTCCTCGACGGCCAGGGCGACCAGGCCGGCATCCAGAACGCCTTCGGCCAGGCCCTCGCCCTCAACCCCGCGGGCATCGTCGTCGGCGGGTTCGACCCGAAGTCCACCCAGTCCCAGATGGACCAGGCCGTGGCCGCGGGCATCCCCGTCATCGGCTGGCACGCCGTGGCCACACCCGGCCCCAGCACCGACCCGGCGCTGTTCACCAACGTCACGACGAAGGTCGAGGACGTCGCCAAGATCAGCGCGCAGTACATCATCGCCCAGTCCAACGGCACAGCCGGAGTGGTCGTCTTCACCGACGACTCCATCCCCTTCGCCGCCGGCAAGGCCCAGATGATCGAGGACGAGCTCGGCACCTGCAGCTCCGTCACGGTGCTCAACAAGAGCAACATCCCGATCCCCGACGCCGGCACCCGCACGCCGCAGGAGTTCTCCTCGCTCGCCTCGCGCCTGGGCGACGAGTGGACCCACTCGGTGGCCATCAACGACCTGTACTTCGACAACGCCGCCACGCCGCTGCGCGCCGCCGGCAAGCAGGGCAACGGCGCGCCCTACAACGTCGGCGCCGGTGACGGCTCCGAGGCCGCGTTCCAGCGCATCGCCAGCGCCCAGTACCAGGCGGCGACGGTCCCCGAGCCCCTCAACCAGGAGGGGTGGCAGATCGTCGACGAGTTCAACCGCGCCTTCGCCGGTGAGCAGGCCAGCGGGTACGTGCCCGCCATCCACATCACCGACGCCGACAACGTCGGCTCCACCACCAGCTGGGACCCCGCGGGCTACCGCGAGGCCTACGCGGGGATCTGGGGCAGGTGACCTCGACGACGACGGCGGTGGCGACCGGGACGCGCGCGGCGGACCCGCTGCACGTCCTCGTCGCCGCCCCGCTGTCCTGCGACCCGACCGCCGCGGTGACCGCCGCGGCGGCGGGCGCGAGGCGCGAGGTGGTGCTCCACCACCGCCCGGACCTGCTGCCCCCGCAGCGCTGGGTGGCGGACCACCGCGGGCAGGACGGCTGGCGGCGCTCCCCCGGGGCCGAGCGCGAGTGGTGCGAGCTGCTGGCCCGCGCCGACGTGCTGCTCGGGGTCCCCGGTGACAGCCCCGCCGGGCTCGCCGCCGCGGTCGCCGCCGCTCCCCGGCTGACCTGGGTGCAGGGCACCGCCGCGGGCGCCGGGGAGCAGCTGGTCGGCGCGGGCCTGGCCCCGGCGGACCTCCAGCGGGTGACCGTCACCAGCGCGGCGGGCGTCCACGCCCGGCCCCTGGCGGAGTTCGCGCTGTTCGGGCTGCTCGCCATGGCCAAGGACGCCGACCGGCTGCGCGCCCACCAGCGCCAGCACCGCTGGGCGCCCCGCTGGCCCCTGCGGCCGCTGGCCGGGCAGCGCGTGCTGGTGCTGGGCCTCGGCGGCATCGGGCGCGAGCTCGCCCGCATGCTCGCCGCGCTCGGCGTGGAGGTCGTCGGCACCCGTCGGTCGACCGGACCGGTGCCGGACGGCGTGGCGCGGGTGGTGCAAGACGACGACGCCGCCGTCGAGGCCGAGCTCCCCGGCGCCGACGCCGTGGTGTCGTGCCTGCCGGGCACCGGCAGCACCCGCGGGTGGCTCGACGCGCGCCGGCTGGCGCAGCTGCCCCCGCACGCGGTGGTGGTGAACGTGGGGCGCGGCACCGTCGTCGACACCGGCGCCCTGCTCGCAGCCCTGGCGGCCGGCGCCCTGCGCGGTGCGGTCCTCGACGTCACCGACCCCGAGCCTCTGCCGGCCGGGCACCCGCTGTGGGACCGCGACGACGTCATCATCAGCCCCCACACGGCGGCCCTCGCCGTCGACGAGGACGACCGCATCGTGGAGCTGTTCGCCGAGAACCTCGCCCGCCACCTGCGCGGGGAGCCCCTGGTCAACACCGTCTCGGCCGACCGCGGCTACTGAGAACACAGCACCGAGAACGCTGAGGAGCACTGTGCCCACCACGGCCCACCCCCTGTTCGACATCACCGGCACCACCGCACTGGTCACCGGCTCCAGCCGGGGCATCGGCCTCGCGCTGGCGAACGGCCTGCTGGAGGCCGGCTGCACGGTGGTGCTGAACGCCCGCGACCCGCAGCGCCTCGAGGCCGCGCGCGAGCAGCTCGCTGCCAGCCCCGCCGGGCAGGCCGGCCCCGGCCGGGTCCTGGCGGTGCCGTTCGACGGCACCGACGCCGGTGCCGTGCGCGAGGGGGTCGCGCGCGTGGAGGAGGAGGCCGGCCCGATCGGGATCCTGGTCAACAACACCGGGATGCAGCACCGCCAGCCGCTGCTCGAGTTCCCCGACGACAAGTGGCACCAGCTGCTCGCCACCAACCTCACGAGCGCCTTCTTCGTGGGGCGCGAGGTCGCACGGCGCATGGCGCCGCGCGGACGGGGCAAGATCGTCAACATCGCCTCGCTGCAGAGCGAGGTGACCCGCCCGGGCATCACGCCCTACGCCGCCACCAAGGGCGGGCTGAAGATGCTCACCAAGGGCATGTGCGCCGACCTGGCCCCCTCGGGCATCTGCGTCAACGCCATCGGCCCGGGCTACTTCGACACCGAGCTGACGCAGGCCCTCGTGGCCGACGAGCAGTTCAGCGCCTGGGTCAGGGGCCGCACGCCGGCGGGCCGCTGGGGCGACGTGGAGGACCTCGTCGGCGCGCTGATCTTCCTGTCCAGCCCGGCCTCGGACTTCGTCAACGGCCAGGTCGTCTACGTCGACGGAGGCATGACGTGCGTGCTGTGACCACCCGCGCCGCGGGAGACCTGCGCGTCGAGGAGCTGCCCACCCCCTCCCCCGGCCCCGGCCAGGTGGCGGTGCGGATCGCCTACGGCGGCATCTGCGGCTCCGACCTGCACTACTACCACCGCGGCGGGGTGGGCGACTTCCTGGTGCGCGAGCCGCTGGTGCTCGGCCACGAGGTCTCCGGGACCGTCGAGGCGCTCGGCGAGGGCGTGACCGCCGGGGTCGACGCCCCCGCCGCGGGTGCCGCCGTCACCGTGCACCCGGCCACGCCGTGCGGCCAGTGCCGCCAGTGCCGCGCAGGTCGCGCCAACACCTGCCCGAAGACCCGCTACCTCGGCAGCGCCGCCCACCTGCCGCACGTGCAGGGCGGCTTCACCGACGTGCTGGTCGTGCCCGCCGGGCAGGTCGTGGCCCTGCCGGAGCAGCTCGCCTCGGGTGCCGGGCTGCGGCGCGCCGCCCTCGCCGAGCCGCTGGCCGTGGCGCTGCACGCGCTGCACCGCGCCGGTGACCTCTCCGGCCGCCGCGTCCTCGTCACCGGCGCCGGCCCCATCGGGGCGCTGGTGGCGGCTGCCGCGCGGCACGGCGGCGCCGGGGAGGTGGTCGTCAGCGACCTGGTCGACGAGGCCCTCCAGGTGGCCCTCTCCGTCGGCGCCACCCGGGTGGAGAAGGCCGACGCGCTGTCCGCGTCGCTGTCCAGCGACGGCCCGCTGGACGTCGACGTCGCCATCGAGGCGTCCGGCGCCCCACCGGCGCTGACCACCTGCCTCGAGCACGTGGTGCGCGGCGGGGTGGTGGTGCAGCTGGGCCTCCTGCCTCCGGGCTCGGTGCCCTTCCCCGGCAACCTCACCGTCACCCACGAGGTCGACGTGCGCGGCGCCTTCCGCTTCACCACCGAGATCCACGACGCCGTCGCGCTCCTCGCGGGTGACCTCCCCGTCGACGCGGTGCTGACCCAGACCTACCCGGTGGCCGACGCCCGCGAGGCGTTCGACCTCGCCGGTGACCGCGTCCGGGCCAGCAAGGTCCTGCTCGACCTGACCTCCTGACCGCCCCGCCCCGCCCTCACGGGCCCCTCCCCTGGAGCCGCACCGCATGAGCACCACCACTGACCTCCCGGCCGACCAGCACGACGGCGCAGCTCGCGCGGACATCGGCGTCACCGGCCTGGCGGTGATGGGCCGCAACCTGGCCCGCAACTTCGCCCGCCACGGCCACACCACCGCCCTGCACAACCGCACCCACTCCCGCGTCGAGGAGCTGGTCACCCAGTTCGGCCACGAAGGCGACTTCATCGCCTCCACCGACCTGGCCTCCTTCGTGGCCTCCCTCAAGCGCCCCCGCCGCGTCATGATCATGGTCAAGGCCGGCAAGGCCACCGACGCCGTCATCGACGAGCTCGTCCCCCTGCTCGAAGAGGGCGACATCGTCATCGACGGCGGCAACGCCCACTTCGACGACACCCGCCGCCGCGAGCAGGCCCTGCGCGCCAAGGGCCTGCACTTCGTGGGCACCGGGGTCTCCGGCGGCGAGGAGGGCGCCCTGAACGGGCCCAGCATCATGCCCGGCGGCTCCCAGGAGTCCTACCAGGCCCTCGGGCCGATCCTGGAGTCCATCGCCGTCGACGTGGACGGCACCCCCTGCTGCACCTACGTCGGGCCCGACGGCGCCGGCCACTTCGTCAAGATGGTCCACAACGGCATCGAGTACGCCGACATGCAGCTCATCGCCGAGGCCTACGACCTGCTGCGCCAGGGCCTGGGCAAGACCCCCGCGGAGCTCGCCGAGGTCTTCCGCACCTGGAACCAGGGCGACCTGGAGTCCTTCCTGATCGAGATCACCGCCACGGTGCTGGACAAGGTCGACGACCAGACCGGCAAGGCCCTGGTGGACGTCATCGTCGATGCTGCCGAGCAGAAGGGCACCGGGCGCTGGACGGTGCAGACCGCCCTGGAGCTGGGGGTGCCCACCACCGGCATCGCCGAGGCCGTCTTCGCCCGGTCGCTGTCCGGGTCGGTCGACCAGCGCCGCGCGGTGCAGGCCGCCGGCTCCCTGACCGGCCCCTCGGGCTCGCTGGAGGGCGCCGACGCCGAGGGCTTCGTCGAGGCGGTCCGCGACGCGCTGTACGCCTCCAAGGTGGTCGCCTACGCCCAGGGCTTCGACATGATCCAGGCCGGCAGCGACCAGTACGGCTGGGACGTGGACAAGGGCGCGATGGCCACCATCTGGCGCGGCGGGTGCATCATCCGGGCCCAGTTCCTGAACCGCATCAAGGACGCCTACGACAAGGACGCCTCGCTGGCCTCGCTGCTGCTGGATGACTACTTCGCCTCGGCGGTGTCCAGCGCCCAGGACTCCTGGCGCCGGGTGGTGGCCACCGCGGTGCGCCTGGGGGTGCCGGTGCCGGGGTTCTCCTCGGCGCTGGCGTACTACGACGGGCTGCGCCGGGAGCGGTTGGGGGCGGCGCTGGTGCAGGGCCAGCGCGACCTGTTCGGGGCTCACACCTACGGCCGGGTGGACAAGCCGGGCACGTACCACGTGCTGTGGTCTGGTGATGGTTCTGAGGAGCGCCAGGACACCGAGGGCCAGGGCAGCCACAACCCCCACTGACCCGTCCCAGCAGCACCGGCTCGCCCACCCCCGGTGGTGGGCGGGCCGTGCGGCCGGTCCGAGGGGTCAGACGGCGGTGCCGACCAGGGAGCCGATCCCGTAGGTGACGGTCATCGCCACCGCGCCGCCCGCCACCGTGCGCAGCACCGCCCGGGTGACCGCCGCCCCGCCGAGGCGCGCGCTGACGGCGCCCGTGACCACCAGGGCCAGCAGGACGGCGACGGCCGTGGCCACCACCTGCGTGTGCGGCGGCGACAGCAGCGCTGCCAGCAGGGGCAGCAGCGCCCCGACCGTGAACGCCAGCAGCGAGGCCCACGCCGCCTGCCACGGGCGGGCCACCTCGTCGGGGTCGAGGTTCAGCTCGGCCTCGGCGTGGGCCCGCAGCGCGTCGCGCTCGGTCAGCGCGACGGCCACCTGGCGGGCGAGGTCTGCCGGGATCCCCTTGGCGGCGTAGATCGCGGCCAGCTCGTCGAGCTCGGCCTCGGGCGTCTCGGCGAGCTCGCGGCGCTCGAGGTCGAGCAGCGCCGACTGCGTGTCCTTCTGGGTGCTGACGGAGACGTACTCGCCCACCGCCATCGACAGGGCCCCGGCCACCAGACCGGCGGTGCCGGCGGTGAGCAGCACGGTGCGGTCGGTGGTGGCGCCGAGGACGCCGAGCACGATGCCGGCGGTCGAGACGATGCCGTCGTTGGCGCCCAGCACCCCCGCGCGGAGCCAGTTCAGCCGGTCACCGACGCCGCGGTGCAGCGCGGGCTCGGGGGCGGTGGGGGTCTGGGCGGGCGGGGCGTCGTGGGTCACGGGGGCAGTGTGCCCAGGTGCCTGTGGGCCGGGTCCGCTCAGGCGGGCCTTCCGATGGTGCGCCTCACCTCACCCGGACCCCGGGTCCGGATCCGGTCCCGGCGGGTCAGACCTCGAGGCGGGCGCCCATCACCACGGTGCGTGTGGCCGGCAGGTCGAAGGCCCGGGCCGCGTCGGTGGTGAGCCGCGAGGTGGCGGTGAACAGGCCCCGCTGCCACCGGGGCATGCGGAGGCCGGGAGCACCGTCCCCGTCGCCGTCGTCGTCGCCCCCGGCGCGGCGCAGGTCGAGGGTGGACAGGAACCAGGAGGCGCCGTCGAGGTCGATGTCGAGCCCGTCGCGCGTCGACAGCGCGGCGAGCGCGTCGGGGACGTCGGTGCGCTGCAGGTAGCCGAAGCGGAGCTCGACCAGCAGGAGCTCGCCCGCGGCCCGGGCGCCGTGCACCAGCGGGCGGCGCTCGATGGTGCGGGCGACCTCGTCCAGCGGCACCTGCGGGGCGGCGGCGGTCTCGACGGAGACCACCACCACCCGCGAGTGCAGGGCGCGGAGGTGCTCGACGGTGGCCCGCATCGCCAGCGGTGCGGTCGC
>Ga0325401_1001966_pt1 | contig 17914 bp, 9 predicted proteins | sample PopdelMetagenome_FD_205666 | JGI IMG/M metagenome (GOLD analysis project Ga0325401, IMG submission 205666) | Populus deltoides microbial communities from Bellville, Georgia, United States - Xylem-PdKOR-R2 | ecosystem: Host-associated > Plants > Phyllosphere > Stem > Wood/Secondary xylem | place... | reverse complement strand
GGAGTGGCTCACTATGGGCACTGTTACCCAAGATGCGAGCCACGTAACCGACCTAGCTTCCACGGAATTACCAGCCGAAGAAGAGCAGCTAGGCCGCGACTTTGCCCGCAAACTCAAGCAGGATAAAGCCATCATGGGCGTGTTCGACGAAGGCTGCATGGGCATGTACAACGCCATTGTTCCCGACGAGCTGCTGCACCCTACCGGCTTGTTCAAAGAACGCCTAAGCCAATCGACGCTGTACGCTACCATGCGCACCGTGACCGACGCGGAAGCCCGCCAAGTGCTCGATTGGCTGCTGGCCAAAGGCATGACCTTCAATTGGGGCACCAACGAGGCCACTGAGCTAACCGAGGCCCAGACACTGGAGCAGTGCAAGATGTACATTGCCGCCGTGCGCCTCGCCGATACGTTCGGGTGCGCTACCATCGGCATTCAATACCAACAAGGTCTGAAAGATTTGACCCCCGCCAGCGACTTGGTCGAAGGCCTGTTGAATAACCAAGACCGTCCGCCGGTATTCTCGGAAGCAGGGGAGGAGTTGTACGCCGGTCAGGCGCTGCCGCACTTCAACGAAGTAGACGAGTGCGCCGGCCTCGATGCCCTGCTCACCTACCATCTGTGGCAAAAGCTAGGTCTGCCCGGCGAAACCACGCTGCACGATCTGCGCTGGGGCCAGCACTTCACCGGCGACGGCATCGACGACTTTGTGTGGGTGTTCCTGATTTCGGGTGCGGCCCCGCCGGCCCACTTTGTGGGTGGCTACCAGGGTGCCAGCAGCGAGCGGCAACCTCCCATGTATTTCCGCCTAGGTGGGGGCAGCCTGAAAGGCGTGAGCCGACCCGGCGCTATTGTGTGGAGCCGGGTGTACGTGATGGACGGCAAGCTGCATTGTGACCTAGGTGTGGGCGAAGCCGTGGCACTGCCCGAAGCCGAAACTCAGCGCCGCTGGCAGGAAACCACACCGCAGTGGCCTATTATGAACGCTACGCTGAAAGGCGTGAGCCGCGACCAGATGATGGCCCGCCACAAGGCCAACCACATTCAAGTAGTGTACGCCGCCGACGAGGCCAGCGCCCAGCGCGCCTGCCGCATCAAGGCGGCGGCCATGGCCGAGCTAGGTCTGACGGTGCACTTCTGCGGTGCCGTGGAACTGGCCGAAAGCGCCCAACCCGTTGAGCAGGCTGCGCTAACACAATAGCCGTCAGCAACGGGTCTGCCTAGCTTACCTGCCCTCATACTTTCCCAACGCCCCTCTCCAAGCTATGAAACGAATTTTCTCCTTACTGTCGGTCTTGCTGCTGCTCGTGGGAGCGGCGCAGGCCCAAACACGGACCCTCACCGGGCAGATCGTGAGCAGTGACAAAGGAGAAGCGCTTCCGGGCGTAACCGTAGTGGTGAAAGGCACCACAAATGGTAACTCTACTGACGGCGAAGGCCGGTTTACCATTCAGGCGCCCGACAAGGCGGAAGTGACGCTGACGATTTCTTACCTAGGGTATAAAAGCCAGGAAGTAGTCGTGCGGCCCGATCAAACGCGGGTGGAAATTCGGCTCTCGCAGGAAGCGGCGGCGCTGGATGACGTAGTGGTAATTGGCTACGGTACCGTGAAAAAACGCGACCTGACCGGCTCGGTAGCTTCCGTGAAAGGTGAAGAAGTAACTAAGCTGCCGGTAACAACCGTGACGGAGGCGCTCCAGGGCAAAATCCCGGGCGCCGATATCACCCGCGCCAACGGTTACGCCGGTCAGGGAGCGTCTATTCGGATTCGGGGCAACCGCTCCATCGCCAACCCCAGCGCCTCCAACAACGTGCTCTACATTGTGGACGGGGTGCAGGGCGTAAACGCGGCCGACATCGACCCAAACGACGTGCAAAGCGTGGAGGTGCTGAAAGATGCTTCTTCCACGGCCATTTACGGTTCGCGCGGCGCCAACGGCGTTATCATCATCACCACGAAGCGCGGCAGCACCGGCAAACCCAAAATTTCCTTCAACGCCTACTCCGGTATCACGAAAGTGGCTGGCTACGGCGAGTTTATGAGCGGCCCCGAGTACGTGGCCTTCCGCCGCGAAGCTTTCCGCGCCACCGGCACCTGGAATAGCCCCGCCGACGATTCCAAAGTATTTAACCCCAATCAGCTCGCCGCTATTGAAAACGGCGAGTATGTGAACTGGCCCAATCAGCTGCTGAACAAAGGCATGCAGCAGAACTACCAGATTGGCCTGTCTGGCGGGTCCGAAAACACCAAGGTGTACTTCTCCCTGGGCTACTACGACGAAAAAGGCTTGCTGAAGCTCGACCGCTTCAAGCGCTACACTACCCGCGTCAACATCGACCAGACCGTGAACAAGTGGTTGAAGGTGGGCGTGCAGACGCAGCTAGCTTACATCAATAACGACATTCGGCGCGACCCGTTCAACATCGCCTCCCAGATTCCGCCGCTCGGCCGGCCCTACGACGATGAAGGCAGCTTGATTGTCTTCCCATTGGGGGGCACGCAGGTGAACCCGCTGGCCGACGAGCAGCCCGGCGCCTACCAACGTAACACCAAAACCAACCGCATCACGGCCGCGGCTTACCTGGAATTGACTCCGCTGGAAGGCCTTAGCCTGCGCTCTACGTTCGCAGCCAATTACGCCACCTCGGAGGCCGGCAGCTTTTACGGCCGCAATACCATCGACGGGCGCGGAGCCAACTCGCAGGCTTCCATCACCAACAACCAGAACCGCAACCTGAGCTGGGAAAACGTACTGACTTATAGAAAGGAGCTAGGAGAGCATTCGTTTACCTTCACCGGAGTTGCTAGCTATCTGTCGTTTACCAACACTAACAGCTTTGCCGGCGGCAACAACCAAGTACTGCCCTCGCAGTCGTTCTACAACCTAGGAGCAGCCAATCAAAACCCCTTCTTTGGCAGCGGCTTCGCGGAAAACAAACTGATTTCCTTCACGGGGCGCATCAACTACAGCTGGAAGCACTACCTGCTCACGGTAACGAGCCGGGCCGATGGCTCCTCGAAGCTTGCGCCGGGAAACAAATGGGCGAACTTCCCATCTTTGGGCCTGGGTTGGCGCCTCATCGACGAGCCGTTTATGAAGGACGTAAAGGTTATCACCGAGCTGAAGCTGCGTGGCTCCTACGGCTTGTCGGGTAACGACGTAATCAACGCTTACGGCACGCAAAACTCGCTGACGAACACCTCCTTTTCCTACGGCGACGCTAACGCAGCCCCCACCTACACCATCTCGCCCACCATCGGCAACCCGAACCTAGGTTGGGAAAAAACCTACACCACCGACTTCGGCATCGATTTCGGCTTCTTCGATAACCGCATCACGGGTACCGTCGATTACTACGACGCCAAAACCAAAGATCTGATTTTCCCTTACACGCTGCCGTTGCTGACGGGCGTAACGACCGTGAATCGCAACATCGGCCGCACCCGCAACAAGGGAATAGAGGTGGCGTTGACCTCGCAGAACCTGACGGGCAAGAGCTTCACGTGGTCGACCACGGCCACCTTCGCCCGCAACAAGGAAACCATTGTGGAGTTGCCCAACGGCAACGTGATTTCGGACGACTACCGCAACTCTCTCATTCAGGGCCAGCCCGCGCAGATTTACTACGACTACGTAAAGACCGGCATTTGGCAGCTAGGTGAGGAAACGGAAGCAACCCAGTTCGGCGCCATTCCCGGTGACCTTAAGGTGGCCGATATTTCCGGTCCCGACGGCGTGCCCGATGGCCGGATTACTTCCGCCGACCGCAAAGTGATTGGCTCGCGGGTACCGGCCTGGACCGGCGGCCTCAATAACGACTTCCGCTATAAAGGCTTCGACTTAAACGTGTTGCTGGTAGCGCGCGTGGGCCAGTGGATCAGCTCCGACTACTATGCCAAGTACACGCGCAGCGGCGTCAACAACGGTGCCCGCGTGGATTACTGGACGCCCGAAAATCCCACCAACGAGTACCCGCGCCCCAACGCAACCCGCTCCTTGAGCTACGTGACCACCCTCACGGAACGCAAAGCTTCCTTCGCGAAAGTGCGCAACGTGACCCTCGGGTACACCATTCCGAAGTCGGTTGTAGGCAAGGCCAAAATTGATAACGTGCGGGTGTACGTGTCGGGCCGCAACCTCTACACCTTCAGCGACCTGAAAGACTTCGACCCAGAAGGCGAAGGCGTTATCGACCGGCCGCTGAACCGCGCCTATGTAATCGGGCTGAACGTAGGCTTTTAATTCGACAGTCAGCCATGAACAAGCCTATCCGTTTTCTGACTCTCGCGCTGCTCGGCCTAGCAACGACGGCCTGCGAAAACCAGCTGGAAGAGTATAACCCAAGTGGCGCCACGGCCGAGGCGGTATTCACCACCCCCGAGGGTATCGAAACCGCCATTAACGGCACGTATACCTACAACCGCGCCATCTACGGCAAGGAGTCGGGCTACGCGCTGCTGGAAATGGGCACCGACATCTGGACCAGTGCCGCCAGCAATGGCGCTACGTCCACCAATGGCGTGACCCCGCAACCGTCGCTGATGACCTACCAGGGGTTGAACGCCGACAACGTGTGGGTGAAAAACAACCTGTGGCAGCAGTGCTACGCCGGCATCAACCTGTGCAACCAGGCCATGAAGTACATCGGCACGGCCAACGTGACGACGGCCCGCCGCCCTTCAGCCGAGGCGGAGATTCGCTTCATGCGCGCTTGGTATTACTACCTACTGGCAGAAAGCTTCGGGCCGGTGCCACTGCGCCTAGATCCGACCGAGGGCGTACTAACTACCGCCACCCGTGCTTCCGTAGACGAGGTCTATACACAGGTATTCAGTGACCTAGAGTTTGCCTTGGCGAACTTGCCCATCACCCTAGCCAACTACCCTGCCCCGGCTACCGGCAACGATTACGGCCGCATTACCCGGCCCGCCGCCGAGGCTTTTGCGGCCAAAGTATACCTCACGCGGGGACAATACCAGCGCGCCGCCAACTACGCGCGCCGGGTAACTACGGGCTACACCGGCCAGGGCGTCCGGCTGCTCACTAACTACGCCGACCTCTGGAACATCAGCAACCAGCGCAACTCCGAGGTGCTGTGGGCGGTGAACTACTCCACCAATCTAACCTTCAACGCAGGTAGTAACCTAGGGCACACCTTCTTTTTGATGGAGTACAACACGTTGCCCGGTATGACGCGCGACGTGGCCAACGGCTTCGCCAACGTACGCTATATGCCCACGCGCTTCCTGCTTAACCTGTATAACGAGCAGAACGACAGCCGCTATGCCGCTTCCTTCAAGCAGGCGTGGCTCGCCAACAATAACGGCACTATTCCACGCTGGAGTCAGGCTGAAGTCAACCAGAACGCGGCCCTAGCGCCGCGGCTGAACCAGCCTAAGTTTACCGTGGGCGACACGGCCGTGCTGACCACCAAGCGCAGCATTCCTGACTTTCAGCAGCAGTACACCACGCGTTTCCGCTTCCGCACCTACGACATCGACGATATCTACAACGCCGACGGCACGCCCAAGGATCGGTTTCACTACCCCTCGCTGCGCAAGTTTGACGACCCAACCCGCGCCTCGGCCACGGAAACCCAAAGCTCCCGCGACGCCTTCATTCTGCGCGTGGGGGATATTGCGCTGATCGGGGCTGAAGCGCAAGTGCGCCTCAATAAGCTTGACTCAGCCGCCTACTACGTGAACCTGGTGCGTACCCGCGCCGCCCTGCCCGGCCGCACCGCCGCCATGCAGGTTACGCCCGCCCAGATGACTCTCGATTTTGTGCTCGATGAGCGGGCCCGGGAGCTAGCCGGCGAACAAGTGCGCTGGCTCGACCTGAAGCGCACCGGCCGATTGTTGGAGCGCGTGCGCACCTACAACCCCGACGCCAAGAACGATATCAAAGACTTTCACCTGCTGCGGCCCATTCCGCAAAGCGACATCGACGCGGTAACGAACAAAGGTGAGTTTATACAAAACCCTGGGTATTAGGCCTTTCCAAGATCCAGTAATACAATAGTTGATTCCTGCCAAGTACCATGCATAAGAACCTAGCTTTCCTAACTCTTCTTTTGGCAGCCGGTGCGGCGCGGCCCGCTTGGGCGCAGTATCCCACCATTCCGCCCGACGTGGAAGCCAAAGCCGAAGCCTACCTCGCGGCGGCCGAAAAGCACTCGGATGAGATGTGGGCGAAGGCGCTGCCCATCGTAGAAAAGGAAGCGAAAGCCGGTAAGCCCTTCGTGCCGTGGGCCGCTAAGCCTTCTGATTTGCCCCAGTCTCCTTTGCTCGCTTTTCCGGGGGCGGAAGGTGGTGGCGCGCACTCCTTCGGGGGCCGCGGCGGCAAAGTGTACGTGGTAACGACCCTAGCCGACAGCGGCCCAGGTAGCTTGCGCGAAGCCTGCGAACAGGGCGGCGCCCGCATTGTGGTCTTCAACGTGGCGGGTATTATCAAGCTGCAAAGCCCGATCATTATTCGGGCCCCCTACATCACCATTGCCGGCCAAACGGCCCCCGGCGACGGTATTTGCGTGGCCAACGAATCGGTGTGGCTGAACACCCACGATGTGGTGGTGCGCTACCTGCGTTTCCGCCGGGGCGCTACCGAAGTAGGCCGGCGGGATGATGCCCTAGGTGGTAACCCCGTGGGTAACATCATGATCGACCACGTGTCGGCCTCGTGGGGCTTGGATGAGAACATGTCGATGTATCGGCACGTGTACCACAACCCCGAAACCGGCAAGGCCGACAAGCTGCCGACGGTGAACGTGACGATTCAAAATTCCATCTTCTCGGAGGCGCTTGACTACTACAACCACGCTTTCGGCAGCACCATTGGGGGGCTTAACAGCACGTTCGTGCGGAACCTATGGGCCAACAACATTGCCCGCAACCCCTCGGTGGGCATGTACGGCGACTTTGGCTTCGCCAACAACGTGGTGTTCAACTGGTGGAACCGCTCGGCCGACGGCGGCGACAATCGCTCGGAGTACAACTTCGTGAACAACTATTACAAGCCCGGCCCTATTACGCCGATGGATAAACCCATCAGCTACCGTATCCTCAAGCCCGAAGGCAGCCGCGAGAAGGAGATGAAAAATGTATTCGGCAAAGCTTACGTAGCCGGTAATATCGTTGAGGGCAACGACAAGGTTACCAAGGACAACTGGGCTGGCGGGGTGCAAGTCGAAGATGTGCCCGAGCCGGAGAAGATCCTAGCTAGCATTCGTACCGACAAGCCGTTTGCCATGCCAAATGTGACCATCATCCCGGCGCAGGAGGCTTATCAATACGTGCTAGCCAACACCGGCGCTTCCCTGCCCAAGCGCGACGCCGTCGATACCCGCATTGTGGAGGACGTACGTACCGGCAAAATCACCTACGCCAAGGACGCTAAGCCCTACGCCAAGAGCCCCTACATCAAGCGTCGTCTGCCGGAAGACTCTTACAAACAAGGTATTATCACCGATCCGCAGCAGGTAGGCGGCTACCCCACCTACCAAGGCAAGCCCTACCAGGACACCGATAAAGACGGCATGCCCGACGAGTGGGAAAAGAAGCACGGCCTCAACCCCAAAGACGCCACCGACGCCAGCAAAGACCGTGATAAGGATGGCTACACCAACATTGAAGAGTTTCTGAACAGCGCCGTCGAAACCCAGAAAGTGAAGCCCGCCCCACAAGGTCAGCGCAAGTCATAAAGATGAGCTAGGTCTAGTAGCTAGTTCCCCTCCTTTTTCAAGGAGGGGTGCCCGAAGGGCGGGGTGGTTAACGTCGTTGAACGACAAACTAGCTCTAGTTCTATAGCTCTAGCTGAACCACCCCGCCCTGTGGGCACCCCTCCTTAAAAAAGGAGGGGAACTAGACCTAGCTCTACAAAGAAGTGAAAGTGAAAAAGTGATTTATACCCGTGTACTATAAACTATACTAAAGGAAATGTGTCGTGTTGGGCCGGCTAAACGAAGGAAGACGCAAGCTAAGCAGCTCTTTCGCTTTGACGTGGGACTTGGAGCGGAGGAGTTGCTTCGGCCGGCTCAGCATGGCACGCTTTCCTACTTTTAACGAACGTAAAAGCGTAACGACTACCCAGAACCGAAAACCGAACTTCAATTTTGATATTCCCTCGTCCGCTTTCTGTGTCTGGTAGAAATCGTCTGCCGCTTCACCTAGTTACCTGGTTCATAGCGGGGAGCCTAGCCTTGCCTAGCTTCGTGCAGGCCCAAAAGCCGAAAGTTGTTAAGCCGCAGCCTCCGCTTTCAACCGACAAAGAAGACAAGCTGGTATACGCGCCCGACGAAAAAGGCAACCGCATTCCTGACTTCTCTTATTGCGGCTACGCCGCCAGCGAAAAAGTCATTCCCGATGCGCCCGTTCGCATTCTGGTGCCCCTGAAGTCCGGCGACGCCACCCAGCGCATTCAAGCCGCCCTCGACTATGTAGCCGCGCTGCCCGCCGGTCGCGACGGAATCCGTGGCGCGGTGCTGCTGGAGAAGGGCACGTACGAAGTAACCGGCAGCTTGCAGCTTAAAGCCTCCGGCGTAGTACTGCGCGGCAGTGGCATGGGCGAAGACGGCACCATCTTGCTCGGTAGCGGCCTGACCCGCGAAACGCTCGTGCGCGTGCTCGGCAAAAATGACCGTAAGCTTGAGGCCGCGGTAATTGTGGCCGATGCCTACGTACCAGTGAATTCCACCAAGATTCGCGTTGCGAAAGCCGGCGCCTTCAAAGCGGGCGACCAAGTGCTGGTGCATCGCCCGACCACCAAGGAGTGGCTACAAGAGCTAGGTACGCTGGAGTTTGGCGGCGGCATCTCGGCCCTCGGCTGGAAGCCCGGCACCCGCGAGCAGCACTGGGACCGGCAGGTAGTGGCCGTGCAAGGCGACGTGCTAACCCTCGACGCGCCAATCACTACCGCCCTCGACGCTACGTACGGCGGCGGCACCGTGCAAGCCTACCGTTGGCCGAGTCGCATCACGCAAGTAGGCGTGGAAAACCTGCGTTGCCGCTCCACCTTCGACGCGAAGAACCCCAAAGACGAGGCGCACCGTTGGATGGCCATTACGTTGGAAAACGTGGCCGACGCCTGGGTGCGCCAAGTCGTGTTTGAGCATTTTGCCGGCTCCGCAGTAGCGGCTTTCGAAACGGTCAAGCGCGTGACCGTGGAAGACTGCGAGAACCTAGCTCCAGTGTCGGAAATAGGAGGGCAGCGCCGCACCGCTTTCTACACCAATGGGCAGCAAACGCTTTTTCAGCGCCTCTACTCCGAGCACGGCTACCACGATTTTGCCGTGGGCTACGCGGCGGCGGGACCTAACGCCTTCGTGCAAGGACAAACCTACGAGTCGCTGAGCTTCAGCGGGGCTACCGACAGCTGGGCCTCCGGGGTGCTGTACGACGTGGTGAACATCGACGGCAACGCCCTGAGCTACGCCAACCGTGGCCAAGACGGACAAGGTGCCGGCTGGTGCGCCGCCAACAGTGTGTTCTGGCAATGCACCGCCGCCCGCATCGACTGCTTCCAACCGCCTACGGCCCAGAACTGGGCGTTTGGCAGTTGGGCGCAGTTTCAGGGTAATGGCTACTGGGGCGAGTCGAACAACGCCATTCAGCCGCGTAGCCTCTACTATGCTCAGCTCGCCGAGCGCCTGGGTAAGAACATGGCTGTGAAGCCGCACGTGATGCCGGTACAAACCGAAGCTTCCAGCAGCCCCAGTGTGAAAGTGGCGAACGAATTGACCGCCAATTCAAAGCAGCCCGCCCCGCAGCTGACCACTTGGATTATGCAAGCTGGGCAGCGCCAACCGATTTCGGTAGCGGCGGGTGGGGCTAAAACGATTGATCAAATCAAGGTAAAGTCCCCGGCCAGCCAGCCGTTGGCGCCGCCCATGCGCGTCGTCAACGGCTGGCTGGTGCGGGGCACTAACCTCGTGACTGGCAGCCGCCAGGATGTGCCGTGGTGGAACAGCAGCGTGCGGCCCGAAGTGTTGAAGTCGGCGAGCGAAGCCATTACGCGCTACGTGCCCGGTCGCACCGGCCGCGGCCTCACCGACGACCTAGCCCAGCTGACCGACTCCATGCTCAGCCGCCACCAAGTCGGCATCGAGCAGAACTATGCCTTGTGGTACGAACGCCGCCGCGACGACCACGAGCGGGTACGTCGCCTCGACGGCGACGTGTGGCCACCGTTCTACGAAGTGCCTTTTGCCCGTAGCGGCCAAGAAACTGCCTGGGACGGCCTGAGCAAGTACGACCTCACCAAGTACAACCCCTGGTACTGGGGCCGCCTGCGCCAGTTTGCCGACCTATCCGATCAGAAGGGCTTGGTGCTCATTCACCAGAACTACTTTCAGCACAACATCATCGAGGCCGGCGCGCACTACGCTGACTTCACCTGGCGCCCCGTCAACAACATCAACAACACGGGCTTTCCTGAGCCGCCCCCGTACGCCGGCGACAAGCGCATTTTCATGGCCGAGCAGTTCTACGACGTGAACCACCCCGTGCGTCGGGCGTTACACCGGGCCTATATCCGGCAGTGCCTAAATAATTTCACTGCCAACAACGGGGTTATCCAACTCATCGGGGCAGAGTTTACGGGGCCGTTGCATTTCGTACAGTTCTGGCTCGATACCATCAAAGAGTGGGAGCAGGAGACCGGCAAGAACGCCCTCGTGGGTTTGAGCACGACCAAAGACGTGCAGGACGCCATCCTGGCCGACCCCGCCCGCGCCGCCGTGGTCGACATCATCGACATTCGCTACTGGCATTACCAAGCGGACGGCAAGGCCTACGCTCCCGAGGGCGGGCAGAACCTAGCTCCGCGCCAGCACGCCCGCTTGCTCAAGCCGAAAGCTAGCTCCTTCGACCAAGTGTACCGTGCCGTGCACGAGTACCGCCAGCGCTACCCTGAGAAAGCCGTTATCTACTCCGGCGACGGGGCCGATAAGTTTGGTTGGGCTGTACTGATGGCGGGTGGTTCGCTGCCTGATGTACCGGTCGTGCAAGATGCTAGGTTCCTGGCGGCGGCCGCTACCATGCCCGTCGTGGCCCAGCCCGCGGAGCAGCCGGAGAATACGGCCAAGCAGTTTGCCCTAGCCAACCCCGGCAAGTCTTACATGATGTACTGCGATGCTAACGTGCCGGCCCAACTCGATTTGAGCAAAGCCACCGGCTCGTTCCGGGTGCAATGGCTCGATGCGAAAGATGGCCACTCTCTCGGTAAGGAACAGAAGGTGAAAGGCGGTAAAGCTTTAGAATTAAAGAATCCACAAGCCTCGCCCGCTATCCTGTGGGTGGAGCACGCATAACCTCTCAGAACATCATGCTGAGCTGGCCGAAGCAACTTTATCGCTCTAGCAGAACGTCATGTCGACCAACGGGAGACATCTCGCGTGCAATGGTAATCTCAATCGTTAGGTGTACCACTGCAATGACCGCACGCGAGATTCCTCCTATCGTCGGAATGACGTTCTAAAGTGCTTCGACAAGCTCAGCATGACACGACACAAATAGTCCCTTTTTCAGATGTCTATAAAAGCGCGTACCCCTTTTCTGCTTCTCCTGATTTCCCTGCTTGCGGCTTGGACGCCAGTGGAGCCTACTACCGGCAAGCTCAAAGTATCGGCTAACGGTCGGTTCCTCACCACGGAGAGCGGCAAGCCGTTCTTCTGGCTCGGTGACACCGGTTGGCTGCTGTTTAACAAGCTCAAGCGTGAAGAGGCTGAAATCTACTTGGAAGACCGCCGCAAGAAGGGCTTCAATGTGATTCAGGTGATGGTGCTGCACCAAGTGCCGGCCGTGAACGTGTACGGCGACTCCGCCCTAGTGCGCGCCAACGTAGCCCAACCGCTTGTCACGAAAGGCAGCCTCGCCACCGACCCCGCGCAGTACGACTTCTGGGACCATGTCGACTACATCGTGGACCTAGCTGCCAAGAAGGGCCTCTACATGGGCATGGTGCCGGTGTGGGGCACCAACGTGAAAAACGGCAAGGTGAATCAGAAACAAGCGAAAACCTACGCTACCTTCCTAGCCGAGCGCTACAATAATCGCCCAAACATCATCTGGCTCAACGGCGGCGATATCGCCGGCTCCGATTCTCTGCAGGTTTGGAACACCATCGGCGCCACGCTCAAAGCCATTGACCCCAACCACTTGGTAACCTATCACCCACGCGGCCGCACGCAGTCGTCAGATTGGTTTCATCAGGCCAAGTGGCTGGATTTCAATATGTACCAGTCGGGTCACCAGCGCTACGAGCAGGATACCTCGCGGAAGGAAAAGAATCACTATGGCCCCGACAACTGGCGTTACCAACAGGCTGATTACAAACTGACGCCCACCAAACCTAGCCTCGACGGCGAACCTTCCTACGAAGGTATTCCGCAAGGACTCCACGACATCACCCAACCCCGCTGGACTGATGCCGACGTGCGTCGCTACGGCTATTGGTCGGTGTTTGCGGGTGCCTTCGGCTACACCTATGGCCAAAACTCGGTGATGCAGATGCACAGCAGCTTCGACAAAGGCAGCGCTTACGGCTCGAAGGAACTGTGGTCGTCAGCCATCAATGCGCCGGGTTCCGCGCAGATGGTGCACCTCAAGACGTTGATGCTCTCCCGGCCTTATTTCGACCGAGTGCCCGATCAATCGCTCATCGCCGAGCAAGGCAAGAAGTACGAATACCTAGCCGCCACGCGTGGTAAGAACTACGCCTTCATCTACACCTTCGACGGTCGGAACCTGAAAGTGAACATGGGTAAAATCACCGGCACGAAGGTGAAAGCCTCTTGGTTCAGCCCCCGCGATGGCAAGACTACGGCCATCGGCACCTTCCCCAACAAAGGCACGCAGGAATTCAACCCACCCGCGGAAAAGAAGGATGGAAATGATTGGGTGCTGGTGTTGGATTCAGTGTAGAATGATTTTGCGGATGATGAATAATCTAAAAAGAACGTCATGCTGAGCTCGTCGAAGCATCTCTACCGCCACAGTAAACCTAGCTTTTAGGGAATTATCACTGCTGTAGAGATGCTTCGACGAGCTCAGCATGACACGTTCCAGAGTTTTGACGTTAGTTTAATGACGACCAAACATAAAGTTGTACGCTACTTAACCTCGCTGTTGTGCGCAGGCTTGCTAGCATCCTGCTCCAAAGACGTGTACATGTTCACGTCTTTTCACGAGCCGGCAAACGAAGGCTTGCGCCTGCTCTACAGCTACGACGGCTACAAGTGGCAGGACCTAGGTCGTACCTTCCTCACGCCGCAAGCCGGTCCGAGCAAGCTCATGCGCGACCCGTCTATCACAAAGGGGCCCGACGGCACTTACCACCTCGTCTGGACGTGCGGGTGGAAGGGCGACAAAGGCTTCGGCTATGCTAGCTCCAAAGACCTGATTCACTGGTCAGCACAACGCTTTATCGACGTAATGAGCCACGAGCCGACCACCGTAAACGTGTGGGCGCCCGAGATTTTCTACGACAAGCCTACGCAGCAGTACCTCATCGTGTGGGCTTCCACCATCCCGTTCCGCTTCCCAAAAGGGCAGGAGGACGAGGACAACAACCACCGCCTCTACTACACCACCACGAAGGATTTCCAAACCTTCACGCCCGCCAAGCTCTACCTAGACCCTGGTTTCAGCGCCATCGATTCGGAAGTACTCCAGCGAGGCCCCGGCGACTACGTGCTGGTCGTGAAGGACAACACCCGGCCCGAGCGCGACATTAAAGTGACCTTTGGCCCTACTGCCCTAGGTCCGTTCCCGAATGTATCGAAGCCCTTCACGGCTAACTTCACCGAAGGCCCGAGCGTGGCCAAACTGCCAAATGGCGAGTGGCTAATCTACTACGACGCCTATCGCGAGAAGAAGTACGGCGCCATGAAAACCTCCGACTTCAAGACCTTCACCGACGCCTCGGCGCAAGTGAGCGTGCCCGAGGGCCACAAGCATGGTACCATCTTCATGGCGTCGCGCAAGATCCTGAAAAAACTACAGCAAGAATCGGCAGCCGCTCCGGCTGCTAGTGCCACCTCAAGCAGCACGAAACCATGAATAAGCTAGCTGGCCAACTTACGAGTACTACGCTGCTAGGTCTGCTCGGCCTAGGTTCGGCGCACGCCCAGGAAACCATCCGTTACACCGGCACGACGCTCAGCAACGTGGACTACCACCACGGGCAGCTGCGGCCGGTGATTGGCGTTCATAATCAGCAGGTACTACGCGCCGACCGCGAGCATCCGACCGCCGCCAACGGCGAGGGCTGGACGTACAACCATGCCCCGATGCTGGCCTACTGGAACAATCAATTTTACCTGCAATATCTGAGCAACCCGGTTGGGGAGCACGTGCCCCCGGGCCGCACCCTGCTCATGACCTCCAAGGACGGCCACACCTGGAGCAACCCCACGGTGATCTTCCCGCCCTACAAAATCCCAGACGGCGTCACGAAGCCGGATCAGCCGGGTAAAGTGGCTAAAAACCTCGATGCGGTGATGCACCAGCGCGTAGGTTTCTACGTGTCGAAGAAAAACCGCCTGCTCACCCTAGGGTACTACGGCATTGCCCTCGACGCCAAAGACGACCCCAACGACGGGCAAGGCATTGGGCGCGTGGTGCGCGAAGTGCTGCCCAACGGCAAGTACGGCCCCATCTACTTCTTGCGCTACAACAAAACCTGGGACCAATCAAAATCGACGTATCCTTTCTACAAAAAGAGCAAGGACAAAGGCTTCGTAGCGGCCTGCGAGGAAATCTTGGCGAACCCGCTGATGATGCAGCAAATGGTGGAGGAGCAGGACAAGGACGACCCGCTTATCCCCATTCACAAAGATTACAAAGCCTTCAGCTACTATCACTTGCCCGATAATCGGGTGGTGGGTTTGTGGAAACACGCCCTGACGACGATCAGCCCTGATGGGGGCAAGAGCTGGCCGAACCCGGTTATCCGGGCGCCGCACTTCGTGAATAGCAACGCCAAGATCTGGGGGCAACGCACGTCCGATGGACACTACGCCACGGTGTACAACCCGTCCGAATTTCGGTGGCCGCTGGCCGTTTCGCCCAGCGAGAATGGCCTCGACTACACTGACTTGTGGCTAGTACACGGTGAGATTTCGCCCATGCGCTACGGCGGCAACTACAAGTCGTACGGCCCGCAATACGTGCGCGGCATCCAGGAAGGCGACGGTACGCCACCCGACAAGAACATGTGGGTGACCTACAGCATGAACAAGGAGGACATCTGGATTTCCTCGGTGCCCGTACCCATGCGCGTAAAAACGGACGTGCCAGCGAATGACGTGTTTGCCCAAATGCCCGCTGGCCAAGAGCTAGCTAACTGGAACACTTACAGCCTCGTGCAAGCCCCCGTCGGCATCGACAAGCTGCCCGATGGCTCGAAAGGGTTGGTACTCAAAGATTCCGATAAATTCGACTACGGCACCGCTGAGCGGATCATTCCGGAAGCTAAGAACATGGTGGCGGAGTTCTCCATCATTCCCGCGCAAAACGACAAAGGCCTGCTCCAAATCGAGTTTCAAGACGGCAAGGGCTTACCCGCCGTACAGCTCTCCTTCGACTCGACCGGCACGTTGATCTATAAAGCCGGTGCCCGCTTCAAAGGCGTGACCAAGTACCAAGCCGGTCAGCAATACGACCTACGTGTGACCCTCGATGCGCCCAACCGCACGTGCACGGTAGCGGTGAACGGCGGCAAAGTCAGCACGTTCATCTTCTACGCCCCGGTGCCTTCCTTCGAGCGCATCCTGTTCCGCACCGGCGAAGCCCGCCACTACCCAACCCCCGACACCCCCGCCGACCGCTACACCGACCTGCCGCGCACCGGAGAATCGGAGCCACTCGCGGCGTTCTACTTGAAGTCGTTGAAAACGTCCACGACTGACCTAGCTCCGAAAGCTTCCAAAGACGTGGGAGCTAAGTAAATACGACAAGCTACTCAACATCACATCTGTCATGCTGAGCTTGTCGAAGCATCTCTACCGCTTTTCAAGAACGTCATTTCGACCAGCGGGAGAAATCTCGCGTGCCATGGTAACTCCAATAGACAGGGTTTACCACTGCACGCGAGATGCTTCCTTCGTCAGCATGACGTTTTAAGAAAAGCGGTAGAGATGCTTGGCCTACGCCTTCCTGCGGTTCAGCTAACTCAGCACGACACGTCCTTTTTATTGCCCTATGCCTAGTTCTACGTCCCACATTGTGCCGAAAACAACCTTGTCCAAGCTCTTTACTTTCTGCCTAGCTCTCCTAGCTTTCACCCAGCTCCGCGCCCAGACCACCGAAACGCAGTACCTCTCCGGCACTGACAAAGACCACACGGTGAAGTGGAAATTCTTCTGCACGGCCGGGCGCAACTCCGGCAAGTGGACCACTATCGCGGTGCCTTCCAACTGGGAGCTGCAAGGCTTCGGCAAGTACAACTACGGCCACGACAAAGACACGGCGCGCGGCAAGGAGAAGGGCCTGTACAAGTACTCGTTCAAAGTGCCAGCCAACTGGCAGGGCAAGACGATCAACATCGTCTTCGAAGGCGCCATGACCGACACCGAGGTGAAGATCAACGGCCAGTCGGCGGGGGCGATGCACCAAGGCTCGTACTACCGCTTTAAGTACGACATCAGCAAGCTGGTGAAGTACGGCAAAACCAACCTGCTCGAAGCCACAGTAGCCAAGCACTCCGCCAACGAGTCGGTGAACGGCGCCGAGCGACGCGGCGACTTCTGGATCTTCGGCGGCATCTTCCGGCCAGTGTATTTGGAGGCCTCACCGCCCCAGCACATAGAGCGCATAACCTTGGATGCTAAAGCTGACGGCACCTTTAAATCGGACGTGTACCTAGGTGCTGGCACTAGTGCTGATGAGGTAGTAGGCCAGCTGTACACGCTTGATGGTCAGAAGGCTGGTCAGGAATTCAAAGGTGCTGTGACTGGCGGCAACGCTACCGTGCACCTCGAAACCAACCTACCTAGCCCCCGCCTCTGGACGGCCGAAACACCCAACCTCTACCGCGTGGTGATGACCCTGCGGCAGGGTGGTAAAGCGGTGCACACCGTCAACAAAAAGTTCGGCTTCCGGACGGTGGAACTGCGCGAGCGGGAGGGCTTCTACGTGAACGGCACCAAGATCAAGTTCAAGGGCGTGTGCCGGCACTCGTTCTGGCCTAGCTCGGGTCGCACCATGAGCAAGGCGCTGAGCATCGCGGACGTGAACATGATGAAGGACATGAACATGAACGCCGTGCGCATGTCGCACTACCCGCCCGACGAGCACTTCCTGGAAGTGTGCGACTCCCTCGGTCTGTTTGTGCTCGACGAAGTGGCTGGCTGGCACGCCGCCTACGACACGCAAGTGGGCACCAAGCTAACCGAAGCCATGGTAAAGCGCGACCAAACCCACCCGAGCATTGTGGTGTGGGTGAATGGCAATGAGGGCGGCCACAACTTCGACCTCGACCCCGTGCTCGACCGCATGGATATGCAAAAGCGCCCCGTAATTCACGCCTGGCAGGTGTTCCGCGGCACCGATACCCAACACTACATCAACTATGATTACGGCAACGGCACCCACCTGCAAGGCCACAACATTGTGTTCCCGACCGAGTTTCTGCACGGCCTCTACGACGGTGGCCACGGCGCTGGCCTGCAAGACTACTGGGAGCAGATGTGGCGTGAGCCGCTCTCGGCTGGCGGCTTCCTCTGGGACTTCGCCGACGCCGCCGTGGTTCGCACCGACAAGGGCGGCATCCTCGACGTTGACGGCGACCACGCCCCCGACGGTATCGTGGGGCCCTACCACGAGAAGGAGGGAAGCTACTACACCATCAAGGAAGTATGGAGCCCCGTGTTCTTCGAGCGCCGCGAAATCACGCCCGCCTTCGATGGCACGTTCCGA
>Ga0325401_1001965_pt1 | contig 17914 bp, 15 predicted proteins | sample PopdelMetagenome_FD_205666 | JGI IMG/M metagenome (GOLD analysis project Ga0325401, IMG submission 205666) | Populus deltoides microbial communities from Bellville, Georgia, United States - Xylem-PdKOR-R2 | ecosystem: Host-associated > Plants > Phyllosphere > Stem > Wood/Secondary xylem | place... | reverse complement strand
CACTCATGCGCTGCATGCAGTTAAGCACTAGCCGTTCGGCCGTCAAGATGCTACGCGCGGGTCCTTCGACGGTGAAGGCAATATCGCCGTGCTTTACGTGGGCGCCGTCGGACAAACGCACCTCTACTGCTAAGCTAGCATCAGCCTCGCGAAAGATGAGTTGAGCTAGCTCGACGCCCGCTAATACTCCTTCCCCTTTCACTAATAGTTTGGCGCGGTTGCGCGCTTCGGCCGGAATAGCTGCCAACGACGAATGGTCGCCATCCCCCACGTCTTCGGCCAAAGCCGTGCGGATGAAAGTAGAAATAGCTTCCGGCGTAAGATAAGCGGTGTTTTGCACGGTGCAAAAATAGGAAAAGGCCCCGACTTACGCCGGGACCTTTTCCTATAATATATGTACCCAAGAAGAAGCTAGCTAATAGGAAACAGAAACAAGATAAAATATAGCTAGTCAGGTAGTTACTTTTATTCTTGCCCTTTGGTGAAGTCAATGGCATCGATTACAAGCGTGCCACGGTCGGGCTTCATCTTCACGTACACCTCGTAGGTGCCGCTTTTGCCGCTGTATTTGCCCACGGCTAAACGGGTGCCCTCGTTGCCATTTACGTAGTGATTGAAAACAAAAGAAGCAGGAGGATTCTTAGCGAAAAAGTCTTTCATCACGAATTCAGCTTGGGTGGCGCTGTAGCTTTGCTTATCGCCATCGAAGCCTAGCTCGACAGAGGAGCCAAAATATTGGGCTAGGTCTTTGGAAGAGCCGCCACGAATAGCGCCGCCCACCGGCCCAAATGCCTCGCCCTGAGCTTGCACTGCTAACGACAACAGCATCAGCCACGCAATGGCAAGGGTTTGTAAAAAAGTAGATTTCATACTAGAGTAAAGATTGCGTCATATCATTTGCTAAAATTATGCCAACTACATGTTATAAAAAAGGGACAGTACTCAATTTATTCTACTTTAAGTTATAATTAAACGTAATAGGGCAGCGTATAGTCATTACAGGGTTTGCACCTATCTTTGCAATCATGAACAAACAGGTATTGCTGGTCATTCTGGACGGTTGGGGTCTTGGGCAGAACAAAGACATTTCGGCTATTGCGCATGCTAAAACACCTTTTTTCGATTCGCTGATTCAGCGTTATCCGCACAGTCGCTTACAAGCTTCTGGTGAGGCAGTTGGGCTCCCCGAAGGCCAGATGGGCAACTCAGAAGTGGGCCACATGAACATCGGTGCGGGCCGGGTAGTATATCAAGACCTAGTACGCATTAATAAAGCTATTCGGGAACGGAAGCTAGGTACCATTCCGGCGCTAGCCAAAGCCCTTGAATACGCGCGCACCAACGGCAAAACGTTGCACCTGATGGGCCTGCTCTCCGACGGCGGCGTGCACTCCCACATCGACCACCTCAAAGCCTTGTGCACCCTAGCCCACGACGCGGAGGTACACAAGGTGTTCATTCACGCCTTCACCGACGGCCGCGACACTGACCCGAAAGGGGGCGTAGGCTACGTAAATGACCTCGAAAAGCACCTCGAGCGTAACGGCGGCAAGATTGCCTCCATCGTAGGGCGCTATTACGCCATGGACCGCGACAACCGCTGGGAACGGGTGAAATTAGCGTACGACCTACTGGTAAATGGCAAGGGCAATCCGTCGCAAAATCTGATTCAATCGATGCTCGATTCCTATAAAGAAGGAGTGACCGACGAGTTCATGAAGCCAATTGTGAAGGTGGGCGCCGATGGACAACCATTGGCAACGATTCAGGAGGGCGACGTGGTGATTTGCTTTAATTTCCGCACCGACCGTGGCCGGGAGATTACGCAGGCGCTGACGCAGCAAGATTTCCACGCGTTTCAGATGCACCGTCTGAACCTGAACTACCTGACCATGACCAATTACGACGCCACCTTTACGGGCGTCACCCCGATTTTCGATAAGGATAACCTCGAAAATACGTTGGGCGAAGTGTTGGCGGCTAATCATAAGACGCAGATTCGCATTGCCGAAACGGAAAAATACCCGCACGTAACGTTCTTTTTCTCGGGTGGCCGCGAAAATGAGTTTGAGGGGGAAACCCGTCTGATGCGCGCTTCTCCGAAAGTAGCCACCTACGACTTGCAGCCGGAGATGAGTGCCTACGAGTTGCGCGATGCACTCGTGCCAGAGCTTCAGCAGAAATCAGCCGACTTCGTTGTGCTGAACTTTGCGAACCCCGATATGGTGGGCCACACGGGTGTCTTCGATGCCGTAGTGAAGGCCGTAGAAGCTACCGATGAGTGTGCCAAAGATGTTGTAGAAGCGGCTTTGGCTAGCAACTACGCTTGCATCGTTATTGCTGACCACGGCAATGCCGATGTGATGATGAACCCCGATGGCTCGCCCAACACAGCCCACTCCACGAACTTGGTGCCGTGCATCTTGGCCGATAATGATTATCGGGGCACTCTGGCCGATGGCAAGCTAGGTGATATTGCGCCGACGGTGTTGGCCTTGATGGGTCTTCCGCAGCCAGCTGAAATGAACGGCCAGTCGCTGCTGCAGCCTGCTCCCCAAACCCAGCCGGCTAATGCGTAACAGCTGGCTGCTAGGTTTACTGGCAGTAATCGGTACTGCGTGCGATTCTGGCGCCGGGGCTAGCTCCAACTCGCCAGCTCCGGCGCGCAAGCCTTTGTATTTCGATCTGAAAGGATTTCTGGACACGCAAGCTTCTCTATTGAGCCGACGTAAACCGGCCGTGGAGAAGCTTGTGCAGCTCCGTGATGGGCACAAAGAAACCGCACGGGTAGCCCGCACCGACTGGAACAAGGAGCTACAGCTCTTTTATCAAGCCGATATCAATAAGGCGGCGTTGCGAGGTGCTTACGCTATTGAGCCGCCCGTCGCTGCCACCGACGGCTTGCAACAGCAGACCTATCGCCGCAAGCCGGGCATCGAAAACGCCGTGGAAAGTCTCACGGTACTATCTAGTCCGCAAGGTGTGCGCGAAGTAAGGGCTACACTCAGCCAAAATAACGCGCTGTTCTTCTCCCACAAAGACCTGTTATTGCGCACCAACGGAGGTTTGTTGAGCACTTATCAAGTGAATGGCGTGCAGAAGCTGATTCTGTTTGACACGTTGCGTTATTCGGCTGTGATGCGAGTGCAGCTATAGCACACCTAGCTTTGACCATCGTGCGAAGCTTCGGTTTCGCGCTACAGCATTTATTTCTCTTGCCCCATCAGCGTGGCGATTATCCAGCGACGGCCACCGTGGTTTCGGTGCTCGCCTAGGTATACGCCCTGCCAAGTGCCTAAGGCTAGCTGTCCGTTCGTAATCGGGATGGTAACGGACGTGCCTAACATGGCTGCTTTCAAGTGGGCAGGCATATCGTCGGAGCCTTCTGAGTTGTGGCGAAAGTACGAGGCATTCTCAGGCGCCGTGCGGTTGAAAAACTCCTCAAAGTCGTGGCGCACCGTGGGGTCGGCATTCTCATTGATGCTGAGGCTAGCCGAAGTGTGCTGAATGAAGAAGTGAACCGTTCCTACTCTAATTTGCTCTAGCTCGGGCAATTCAGCCGTCAGCAAATCAGTGATAAGATGAAACCCGCGGCGCACTGCGGGCATGCGCAATCTTTTCTGGAACCAAACCATGGAGTAGCTGAAAGGAAGTAATTGAGCAAAGCTGTTCTGTTTTTAAGCAAACTTCGCTCAGTTATTCCCTTACTCAGTTACTCTTTTAAGGGTTCACGCGCTCATACGCACCCATATCGGGCGTGCGCAGGTCACGCGGATTGTTGAGTAGGTCACGAGGCACGGAGGCATCGTAGCGGGCACGGTTGCTAGCGGGCGACAACGTATCGAGGCGGAAGTCGAGCTTATCATAGGCAGGTCGTTGGCTATCAGAAGCACGCTTGAAGTTCGGCACGTCATTCAACACGTTCTGATAGTCAGAGCGACCTAGGCCAGGTTTGTCAGCGGCATCTACTCCGTCTTGGTAAGTAGTAGTGCGCAGCAAGCTATTTCTAACTGTGATATTGTTCCGATAATTGTTACTGTTCTCAAATAGTAGCTCCTCCTTGATTGCGCCGGAATTAACTCCCCATATAATGGAATTATTGATCGTGATGCGCGTAAACAGTGGACCTGTTACCCGTTTTATAGCAGGAGCATCCGTGAAATACAAAGAAGGCTTCTCACGCCTGAACTGTGGCGTATAGTTGGCAATCGTACAGAAATTAAGGCTATAGTCGCCCCCGCCGATAGCGCGGACGGCGTATTCGCCACAATTAGTTAATACAGTGTTCTTTAGGTCGAAGTCGCCACTAATACCAAAGATACCTGCGCCGTCAAAACCCTGACCACCGCTGGCAAAAGATAGAGCAGCTGCCGAAATATTCTTGATAACCGTATTCTCAACTGTCACCTTGGGGTGCGTCTTGTCGCCCGGATTGTAGATGAGTAAACCAAAGTTGGCGTTCTTGATTTCCGTATAGCGTATGACATTGCCGCGGCTGCTAGTCGAGTCAAACTGAATGCCGCGCCACTGCCCCGGAACGTCGTTGTAGAAAGACTCACGCCGGTCGCCGGCGAAGCGGACGATGTTGGGGTCGTCGGCTTTCACCTCTTTGTTACCTGGGTTGAAACTGGACACTGGGTTTACTAACAACCGCCCTTGCACTACCAGCGCCGCGCCCGCATGAAAGTAAACTTTAGTACCCGGCGAAATAGTGAGTGTGCAGCCGGGCCGGACGCCCACGGCACCTAGCACCACGTGCGGTTTGTCGTTGCGCCAGGTGCTGTTGCAAGCCACAAACTCTTGGTTAAGGTGGAAATAAGCATTCTGCCCGTAAGCGAGTAACCTGATGTCTTGGTCGTTACCGTTAGTTCGGAAGCGCAATTGATCTTCTACTACAAAGGGCTTGCTTTCCTGCCCTGGCGTGATGGTGGTGCGCACTAGCACTTGCAAACTATCCTTGCCCCGAATTTCCACGTTCTGCAAAGCAATGCCCTGCTGCCCCCCGATGATAATCGTGTAAGGAGAGTTTGTTGGCTCACCTAGGCCAATTTGCTCCACCTTCACTGCGCGGTTATTGCGGTTATACACCCACAGGCGCTTAGTCACGGACCCCGTCTGCACGAACACGGTATCGAAGAAGACTGTATCAGTGGAGAATTCCAGCTTGGCGCTGCCAGCCGTGGTTAGCACATCTTCCTTCGGCTCGCAGCCGGGCAGCAAACAAAGTGCACAAGCAAAGAGAAATAAAAGGGGTAAGAGGTAGCGCATATAATCGACCTAGGTAATACGCGGCACAGCGCGAATACGCGGTACCATACTACAATAACCTAAACATGAACGTGCGCCGCACCATCGAAAGTACTTCGACAATGCGGCGCACTTTTATTCTTACTGTTTACGCCACGCCTTCTTTCAAACGCTCGGCGCTTTCAGCAATACGCAATTGCTCAATGAATTCGTCGATGTTGCCGTCCATCACACTCGACAGGTTATACACCGTCAGGCCGATGCGGTGGTCGGTAACGCGACCTTGGGGGTAATTGTACGTACGGATCTTATCCGAACGGTCGCCACCACCGATCATGCTCTTACGAGCGGCGCCTTCGGCTTCATTCTTCTTAGCTAGCTCTATTTCGTAGAGACGCGAGCGAAGTACTTGCAGGGCCTTATCGAAGTTCTTGAGCTGCGACTTCTGGTCCTGGCACTGGGCCACGATGCCAGTGGGTAAGTGCGTGAGGCGCACAGCCGAGTAGGTCGTGTTTACCGACTGACCACCGGGACCCGACGACATGAATAGGTCCTTGCGCACCTCGTTCATGTCGATTTCTACGTCGAGTTCTTCCGCTTCCGGCATCACCACGATGGAGGCCACCGAAGTGTGAATGCGGCCCTGCGTTTCGGTAGCGGGCACGCGCTGCACGCGGTGCACGCCCGATTCAAACTTGAGCTTGCCATACACGTCCTCGCCTTTTACCGACAAGATAATTTCCTTATAGCCGCCGGAGGTACCTTCGGTAGCATCTACCAATTCCATCTTCCAGCCTTGCTTTTCCGCAAAGCGCATGTACATACGCTGCAAGTCGCCGGCGAAAATGGCCGCTTCGTCGCCACCAGCGCCACCGCGGATTTCCATGAGGATGTCCTTGGAATCGTTGGGGTCTTTCGGAATCAGCAAATCTTTAATAACGGCTTCCAAACGCTCTTGCTCTGGCACTAGCTCGTCGAGTTCGGCCTTGGCCATCTCGCGGAAGTCTTCATCTTTCTCAGTAGCAATGACTTCGCGGGCGCCCTCGATGTTGGAGAGTACCTGCTGGTAGTTGCGATACTCGGTTACGATCTTGCCGAGGTCTTTGTATTCTTTATTGAGGGCCTTATAGCGCTTCATGTCACTCATCGCCTCGGGCTGCATGAGCTGTTCGTTTACATCTTCGTAGCGCTGGCGAATGGCCTCCAGTTTATCTAGCATAGTGCCTTCAGAGAATTGTATTTAGTATGCAAAGGTACAGAATATAACACGACTGCCATGGGCTCCTGTTCCCGTTAGTTCGTTGGTTTTCTGCCCTTGGAGTACCGGATTTGTTCAAAAATGCCCTAATATGGTGCCGCAATTCGGCCCACCCCGCCAGAAAGCGTTTAAACCCGCTTTCACTGCTTTTCACATAGTTCACCAACCGCGTTTGTATGCAGGTTTTAAAGTTTGGGGGCACATCGGTTGCCAACGCAGAGAATATCAACAAAGTAGTACGGGTAGTAGAAGCCGCGGCTCAGAAAGACACCACCGTCGTAGTAGTTTCCGCCTTGGGCGGTATCACAGATGCCCTGATTGAAGCCGGCACCCTAGCAGCCGCTGGGCAGGAATCCTACAAAGACAAGCTCCGCCTCATCGAGGAACGCCACCTCGAAACAGTGAAGGCGCTGGTTCCGGTAGCGAACCAAAGCGCGGCGCTTAGCCTGGTCAAGAAGAAATGCAACGAGCTGGAAGGCATCTGCGACGGCGTGTTTCTGCTGGGCGAGCTTTCCACCCGCACCCTCGACCGCATTATGAGCTTCGGCGAATACGTGTCGTCATCGCTGGTTGCGGCTCGCTTGCAAGCTCTTGGCATTCCGCACCAGTGGAAAAACAGCTGCGAGCTGATTCGCACCAATAGCCGCTTCGGCTTTGCCGAGGTCGACCTCGCTACTACCTACGCCCAAATTGCCGACTACGTAGCCACCACGGCACAACCGTTGTACGTTGTGCCCGGTTTCATTGCTTCCGACGGAGCAGGCACCACCACGACCCTAGGTCGGGGCGGCTCTGACTACAGCGCGGCTCTGTTTGCGGCGGCGTTAAACGCTAGCTCCTTAGAAATCTGGACCGACGTCAGCGGTATGATGACCGCCGACCCGCGCCTCGTGTCCACGGCCCGCCCGATTGCGCACATTTCCTACCAGGAGGCCATGGAGCTGTCGCACTTCGGGGCGAAGGTGCTGTACCCGCCCACCATTCATCCGGTGATGCACCGCGGCATTCCGCTCTGGATCAAAAACACCTTTGCGCCCGACGATTACGGCACGCTGGTAGAGGTGACGCCGCCCCCGAGCCAAAACGTGGTGCGTGGCATTTCAAGCATGGGCAACCTAGCGTTGCTGAGCCTGGAAGGCAGCGGCATGGTAGGAATTCCGGGCTTCTCGAAGCGCTTGTTTGAGGCGCTTTCGCGGGAGCTCGTCAACGTAGTACTCATCACGCAAAGCTCCTCGGAGCACTCTATTTCGGTGGCCATCAGCGCCCTCGATGCCGAGCGCGCGCAAGCAGCGGCCAATGCTGAGTTTGCTCCCGAAATTGCGGTGCACAAGTTAGAGCCCGTGCATTTGGAGCGCGACCTAGCTATTGTGGCCGTGGTCGGCGAAAACATGAAGAATCACCCTGGTATCAGCGGCCGAAAGTTTGCGGCGCTCGGCACCAATGGCGTGAATATCAGAGCTATTGCCCAAGGCTCATCGGAACGCAACATCTCGACGGTAATCCGGGCGAGCGATGTGCGCAAGGCCATCAACGTGCTGCACGAGGCCTTCTTCGAGACGGTTTATAAGCAGGTCAACCTGTTCATTGTCGGTATCGGCAATGTGGGCAGCAAACTGCTGGAACAGCTCGCGCAGCAGGAAGCGTATCTGCTAGAAAAGTTGCGCTTGCAGGTGCGGGTAGTAGCCATTGCCAACAGCAAGCACTTTGTGGCCAATGATGAAGGTCTCGACCTAGCTACTTGGTCGACGGCCTTGGCGGATGGTGAAATCATGCACCTCAACGAGTTCGTGGAGATGGTGCGCACCAAAAACTTGCGCAACAGCATTTTTGTGGATGTAACAGCCAGCGGGGAAGTAGCTAAAACGTACGCTGCCGTGCTGGAAAAAAGCGTATCGGTGGTGGCTTGCAACAAGGTGGCTTGCTCCTCGCCCTACGCGTCGTACGCCAACCTGAAGGCGCTGGCGCGGGGCTACAACGCGGCTTTCCTGTTCGAGACCAACGTGGGGGCGGGCTTGCCTGTTATCGGGACGCTGAACGATTTGCTGCGCAGTGGCGACGTAGTACACCGCATCGAAGCGGTGCTGTCGGGCACGCTCAACTTCGTGTTCAACAACTACGACGGCACCGTGCCCTTTGCCGATGTCGTACGCCGAGCTCAACAGGAGGGCTACACCGAGCCCGATCCGCGCCTCGATCTAGGTGGCACCGACGTAGCCCGCAAGATCTTGATTCTGGCCCGCGAAGCGGGTCAAGTGATGGAGATGGACGACATCACCAACGAGAGCTTCCTGCCGGCATCCTGTATGGAAGGCACGGTGCCCGAGTTCTACGAGCAGCTGGCGGTGCACGAGGCTCACTTCCGTCGCCTTTACGACGAAGCTAGCGCCGAGGGCAAGAAGCTCAAGTTCGTGGCGCGCTATGCCGATGGTAAAGCTGCCGTTGGCCTCCAACACGTGGGCCCCGACAGTGACTTCTACCAGTTGCAAGGCAAAGACAACGTGGTGCTCTTTTACACAAACCGCTACCCCGAGCAGCCGTTGGTGGTGAAAGGAGCTGGTGCTGGTGCCGACGTGACGGCCGCCGGCGTGTTTGCCGATGTAATGCGCGCCGCTCGGATTTAATAGCATTGTTCACTGTACGCCTCGCCCCCTAGCCCCCTCTCCGAAGAGGTAATGCGAATAAAGCATTTGCGGGGACTAGCCTTAACTTTTAGACCTAGCTTTTTCTAGATTACTAGAGTTAGTTCCTCAGGGGGCTAGGGGGTGAGGCGCACGTGAGCCAAACCAGCAACTTCCATGTCCTCGACTTTATCCTCCAGCCAAGTAACCGTGCTGGCTCCTGCCACGGTAGCCAACGTGGTGTGCGGCTTCGATGTGCTTGGCTTTGCCCTGCACGAGCCCTACGACACAATGCGCATGCGCCTGACCGACAAGCCCGGCGTCACCATCATCAACAAAGACGATTACAACCTGCCCACCGAAGCCGAGCGCAACGTGGCCGGCGGCGCCCTGCTAGCGCTGCTGCGCGACGCCACCGATGTGGTTGGGTTTGAGGTAGAAATTACCAAAGCTATTATGCCCGGTAGCGGCATTGGCTCTAGCGCGGCCAGCGCAGCGGGCGCAGTAGTGGGGGCTAACCACTTGCTCGGCAACCGCTACTCACCGGCCGAGCTGGTGCGTTTTGCCATGTACGGGGAGGAAGTGGCCTCCGGCGTGCAGCACGCCGACAACATTGCCCCCTGCATTTACGGCGGCGTTACGCTCATCCGGGCCACACAGCCGCTGGATATTGTGCCGCTGGCTGCGCCGCCGCTATGGGTAACGGTGGTGCACCCCCAGATCGAAGTGCGCACCTCCGACGCCCGCGACATTCTCAAGAAGCAAGTGCTCCTGAAAGATGCCATTCGGCAGTGGGGCAACGTGGGCGGCCTAGTAGCCGGTCTGCTGAAAAGCGACTACGCCCTGATTGGCCGTTCTCTGGAAGACGTCATTATCGAGCCGGTGCGCAGCATTCTTATCCCGGGCTTTGCTGATGTGAAGCTAGAAGCGAGAAAAGCCGGCGCCCTAGGTGGTGGCATTTCCGGCTCGGGTCCGTCTATCTTCATGCTGAGCCAGGATGAAGACACGGCCCGGCAAGTAGAGGCGGGTATGAGCGAAACCTACACCCGACTCGGTATTGATTTTCACACTTACGTCACCACCATCAACTCGGAAGGGGTGCGCGTGGTAACTGAGTAAACGAGTAGCGCGAAGCTCCAGCTTCGCGCGTTGCGGAACGACTTGCGCCGGCGTCCGTTCCGCAACCATTGTGCAACGCTGCACGAAGCTGGAGCTTCGCGCTACAACACTTCGATCATGCTGTATTACAGCCTAAAGAAGCAGGCGCCGGCTGTCGACTTCCGGCAAGCTACAATTGCCGGGCAAGCGCCCGACATGGGCTTATATTTCCCGGAGCGCATCCCGAAGTTTTCGCCCGACTTTCTGCGGGACCTCAAGCACAAGAACAAAGCGGACCTAGCTTTTGAAGTCATTCAGCCGTACGTGGGCGACGCCATTCCCGAAGAAGACCTACGCCGCATCTGCGCCGAAACCGTCGACTTCGAGTTTCCGCTGGTTTCTATTACTGACCGCATCAGCACGCTGGAGCTGTTTCACGGCCCAACCCTCGCTTTCAAAGATGTAGGGGCCCGCTTCATGAGCCGGTGCCTAGGTCACTTCTCTCAGCAACGCGAAGGTAAAGTAACCGTGCTGGTGGCTACCTCCGGCGACACGGGCGGCGCCGTAGCCAGTGGCTTCCTAGGTGTGGAGGGCGTGGACGTGGTGATTCTTTACCCCGCGGGCAAGGTTAGCTCAATCCAGGAGCTACAGCTCACGACCCTCGGGCAGAACATTACGGCGTTGGAAATCCAGGGCACCTTCGACGATTGCCAGCAGCTGGTGAAGCAAGCTTTTGTAGATCAAGAGCTTACCCAGCGCCGGTCGCTTACGTCGGCTAACTCTATTAACGTGGCGCGGTGGCTGCCGCAGCAGTTTTACTTCTGCTACGCCTGGCAACAGTGGCAAGGTGAGGAGCCGCCAGTTGTGGCGGTGCCCAGCGGTAACTTCGGCAACCTAGGTGCCGGACTAATGGCCTACGAATCGGGCTTGCCGGTTAAGCACTTTGTGGCGGCGTGCAACATCAACGACTCAGTGCCGGCGTATCTGCTCAGCGGGGAGTTTGAGCCGAAGCTAGCCGTGCCTACTATCTCCAACGCCATGGACGTGGGCAACCCCAGCAACTTCGTGCGCATTCAGGAGCTGTTTAAGCTTGATTACGAGCACATCAAGAACACCATCACCGGTTACACCGTCACCGACGAAACCACGGCCGACACCATCAAGCGCGTGAAAACGGAACAAGGCTACTTGCTCGATCCACACGGCGCCGTGGCGTACCATGCCTTGGAAGACTACCTAGGTCAGCACCCTGGCGACAAAGGCTTTTTCCTGGAAACGGCCCACCCCGTGAAGTTCTACGACACGGTAGAACCTATCACGCAGGAGAAAATCGCGCTGCCTTCGGCTGTGGAAGTTCTGCTAAACCGGGAGAAGAAAAGCATCCCGCTGGCGCCTGATTTTGCGCAGCTAAAAGAATACCTACTAGCTACTGCTTAACCCCTACTAGCCCTAAGCTCCCCTCCTTTTTTCAAGGAGGGGTTGGGGTGGTTAGGTTTAGAAATCTATAGCTTCTACTCTTAACATCATCCAACGACAAGGAACCACCCCAACCCCTCCTTGAAATAAGGAGGGGAGCTTATCCCTAGCTTTTTAGGTTAGCCTCTAAACACTGTCTACGTTTTCAACTTATTGCCTTAGAACGAGGTTTCTAGTACATATTGCCCTCTTCTCATGCGCCTGCTTCTTCCTGCTACCGCCTTTTTGCTGCTCATCCTTGCTGCTTGTTCGTCCGACCAGATTCAACACCTGCGCGACACGAAGAAGATTGCCGTGGAGGCCGCCAACTGGGAGGTTAAGCGGATTATGCCTGCCGATTTACTGCGCGCGGCACGCTGGGCTGGCGACACACTCACTCGCACGGCTGACCGAGAGTTGCACCGTCTGTTGAAAGCTAAGCTTGACGAGGGTGGGGTGGCGGCAGCCCTCCCATATTGCCGACCGGAAAGCTACGCTTCCACGGATTCTATGGCGCGAATCCTGCAAGCCAAGGCACGCCGCGTGAGCAGCCGACCGCGCACCCCAGAGCACCTAGCTAGCTTGCCAACCTCTCAGCTACAGTCAGATACGGCCCGGTTGGTCGCACGGCCGACCACGGAAGTATTCACGTACCAGCGCCCTATCGTGCTCGATGATGCGCTGTGCTTGCGCTGCCATGGCACCGTGGGCAGCGACATTATACCAGCTGATTATGCGCTTATTCGCAAGAGTTACCCCCGCGACCAAGCTACTGGCTACCGCCGCGGGCAAGTGATGGGAGCGTGGCAAGTAGAGCTGGCCCGGCCCGGCGTGGCTGAGTTCTACACCATGAAAACGCGCAAAGTCATGAAGCCTAGGCCCAAGCTGTTTTGATTTTCGCACGCCGGCTAGCTTGTGTTTCGTTCTTCGCCTTCCGTGCGACTTATTTAGCTGTTAGTACCTAGCTTTTTATTTGATCTATGCGCTCTTGCCTCATCTTATTAAGCCTAATTATCACTAGCTGGGCAGCAACGGCGCAGGGGCAACAACGCAAACTGCCGGCGCCTCAAACGGCCAACATCCGCGACTGCTATCGCGTGGCTGCTCCCCCAGATAGTATAGCGTTCTTTTACTCCAACCAGTATCTGCTTACTCCAGCCGGTTGCGCCGCGGTGCGCCGCCACGTGCGCTTCGATAGCACGCGCGTATTCAAGGGTTTCGTGCGCGACTATTGGATGCACAACAACATGCTAGCCCTGAGCGGTGCTTTTCGCAACGGCAAGAAAGAAGGCTTGTTTGAGCTGTACCATCGCACGGGAGAGTTAGCTGCCCGCGGGCATTACCGAGAAGGCCAGCAGGTGGGCGATTGGGCCTATTGGTATCCGTCGGGGAAGCCACGGCAGGTACTCAGCTTCGGGGTAGGCGGCGAGCCGATGGTGCAGCAGTTTTGGAACGAAACCGGCCAGCAACTCGTGCGCAACGGTAATGGCACCTGGTACCGTGACGAGGATGGAATGCGTTGGGGTGGCACTGTGGTCAACGGTATTCCTGATGGTCGCTGGCGGCTAGAGTATCTGACGGGTAGCAAAAACTTGGTAGCTAGTGAAAAATACTCGAAGGGCCATTTTCGCAATGGCATAACCCTAGCGTCGAGCGAATATTACATGGATCAGTCGCGTATCTCATTGAACGACTGGGAAGATTATAGCACGGCAGAAACTTTTAAGCTAGGTCCGCCCTGCCCGCCGACGAAAAAAGAATAAAAGCTGGCCAGGAATATGGTGCAACCTTACGTAAAGCTTAAGCGATTCATATAGCCAGTTACATTGTCGAGATTAATTCCTGCTATTCTCCTCCAAAATCTTCTTGTATGACTTCTTTCGACCCTATTCTTATCATTGGAGCTGGAGCAGCAGGCCTTGCGTGCGCAAACTACTTGCACCGGGCGGGCCGTGCGGTAGTGGTGCTAGAAGCCGCTGATGCCGTAGGCGGGCGCATTCGCACCGACGTGACGCCCGAGGGCTTTCGCCTCGACCGAGGGTTTCAGATTTTGCTCACGCGCTACCCGGAAGTTCAGCGCCTGATCGATTACGGTGCCCTGAACCTGAAAGCGTTTCGCTCGGGAGCTGTCACGCGCTTACCCGACGGCCGTGAAACCACTTTGCAAAATCCGCTCCAACAACCTTCCGCCGCGCTTTCCGCCCTCACCTCACCAGTAGGCAGCCTAACCGATAAACTCCTGATTGCTAAGCTAGCCCGCCAAGTAACGCAGCAAACCAGCGAAGACTTGCTGGCCCGACCCAGCACCGATACGCTTACCTGCTTGCGACAATATGGCTGGAGCCCTTACATCATCGATACCTTTTTTCGTCCGTTCTTCGGGGGCATCTATCTCGACCGCAACCTGACGACAGCAAGCAACTTCTTTGAGTTTGTCTTTCAGCAATTTGTGCTAGGAGAAGCCACTGTTCCCGCGCTTGGCATCCAGCAAATTCCGGAGCAACTCGCGGCTCGTCTACCAGCGGGCGCCGTACGGCTAAACACGCCCGTGGAGGCGGTGCACGGCTTGCAGGTGCGCTTGCAAAACGGTGAAATCCTAACCGGTTCTGCCGTAGTAGTGGCTACCGACGGCGACTCAGCTCGTAACTTCTTGCCTCAGTTAGCCCACCAGCCTGCTACTACTTGGCGCAAAACCACTTGCACATATTTTGCGGCCGATAAATCGCCGGGCCACGGCGACCGGCTTCTGCGCCTTAGCTCGGTGCCCGATGGCTTTGCCCACAACATCGCCTTCCTCAGCGACGTGTCGCCTGATTATGCACCGCCGGGCAAAGCTCTCATTTCGGTGAACACGCAGGGCGAACACAGTTTAAATGAGATGGAATTGGTCGCGCAACTGCGCACAGAGCTCACCACTTGGTTTGGGTCCGATGTGGCTACTTGGCAGCATCTACGCACCTACCATATCGAACACGCTCTTCCCGTATACGTCGCTGGTCAACCACCTTACCAGGAGTTGAAGCTAGCCGAGGGCCTTTACCGCTGCGGCGACTGGACGGCTTATCCGTCGCTGAACGCAGCGCTAGCTACGGGCCGCAAAGTGGCCGAAACGCTGCTGGCAAGCTAGCTTTGTTTTAGCCTTACGCGCGTAACGCGTGGCGCAGATGATGAGGTCTGCGCTCTGGGTAGCATAGATCAGCGCGGACTGCGTAGTCCGCGCTGGGGCTAGCTTTCGGTAGTTTTCTTACGGGCCGTTTTGGCAGCTTTGGTATTTTCAACGACTTGCTTGCCGGCTTTCGAGCCGGTTTGCTTTTTGGCGTTCGTTGCTTTCTTTTCGGCCGGAGAAAGATCTTCCCAAGCTTCTTTGGGCAAGTAGCGCGTGGTGCCACCGGGGCGCTTAGCGGGTTTGCCGTCGGAGGTTTGCCAATCTTCCTCCGTCCATTTGTTTAAGTCTTGCTGCTTTTCGGTAGGCTTTTCCTTTTTGTATTCCCCGCCGGCTTTCTTGTACTCGCTAGCCAGCAGCTGCGATTTGCGGGCGCTCCATTTGCCGGGGTCTCCTCCTTTGTCGCCGGCTTTTATTTCTTCCTTTAGCCGCTCGCGCAAATCGGGGTCAGTGTAGTTGTCTTCCGATTTGGTTTTGGCGGCGGGTTCGCGCGCGGGGGCCTTTTTCTTCGGCTCCTCTGTTTTCTTTTCCATGGTAGCTAGGTAGGGCTTGATGCTGAATAGTTTACGCACAACACTCGCTTGGTGTGACAAGCTCTACCGCGTTCTGCGCGAAAAGCCGTAGTCTTACACATGCTCTTTTTGCCGCCGAGAAGGCCAGTATCCTACCAAAATCGGTACGGGCGCTTTATTTTGGTAGCCATTCCTTTCCTCCATCTTTCTACTCTTGCGCATGCATCTTACTCCCTCACGTTGGTTGGCGTCCGTCTGTGTGCTTGGGCTGCTGGCTAGTTGCCAAAGCCAAACCAAGCAGAACACGGCCGCCGAAAGTAGCACGCCCGGCGCTGCGCCTACCGACACCACCATCGCGTCGCCCAACGACGGCATCACGACCACCGATATTGGGCAACACATCAAAGCCCTTGCCTCCGACGAGTTCCAAGGCCGCAAGCCTTTTACCGCCGGTGAGGAAAAAGCCACGGCCTATCTGGCTGATGAGTTTCGCAAGCTAGGGTTGAAACCGGGACCCAACGGCAGCTATTTTCAAAAGGTGCCGCTGGTAGAAATTACGGGTATGCCCGCGCCCACCATGCAGATAACTGGCGGCAAAAGCGGCCCGCTGACGCTGAAAGTAAGCACCGATTACATGGCTTTCACCGAGCAAGAAAAGCCCTCGGTAACGGTCGATAACTCGCCGCTGGTGTTTGCCGGCTACGGCGTGGTGGCGCCCGAGTACAAGTGGGATGACTACGCTGGCCTCGACGTGAAGGGCAAAACCGTGGTAGTGCTGGTGAATGACCCCGGCAACGCGGGCAATGACACCACTTTCTTCAAGGGCAAGGCCATGACCTACTATGGCCGCTGGACCTACAAGTATGAGGAAGCTGCCCGCCACGGCGCCGCGGGCCTGCTCATCGTGCACGATACCAAGCCCGCCGCTTACCCCTGGTCGGTGGTGCAAAGCAGCTACTCGGGGGCCAAACTGCGTCCCCAGACCGCCGATAGGGGGGCCAGCAAATGCAAACTGGAAGGTTGGCTCACGCTCGACGCCACGAAGCGCCTTTTCCAGGCGGCCGGTCAGAACTACGATCAGCTTTATGCCGCTGCCAACAAGCCCGGCTTTAAGGCTGTGCCGTTGGGACTAAACGTGAGTACCAGCATCAAAAACAAGCTGAAGCGCACAGAGTCAAAGAACGTGGTGGCGGTGGTGCCCGGCGCCAAGCGGCCCAATGAGTACATCGTCTACTCCGCCCACTGGGACCACCTAGGGGTCGGCCAGCCCGTCGACGGCGACTCTATCTACAATGGGGCCCTCGACAATGCCAGCGGCTGCGCAGCCTTGCTTAGCATTGCCAAAGCCTATACGCAACTCGCTGAGCCCCCTGGCCGCAGTATCGTGTTCTTGGCCGTAACGGGTGAAGAGCAAGGCTTGCTCGGCTCAGCGTACTACGCCGCGCACCCGCTATTTCCGCTCAATAAAACCGTGGCAAATCTCAACATGGATGACCTGCCCGCTAGCGGCCCCATGCGCGACCTGACGGTGATTGGCTACGGACAGTCGGACCTAGATGATTATGCCCGTGCTGCCGCCAAAGAGCAAAGCCGCTACATTCTGCCCGACCAAAATGCCGAGAAAGGTTACTACTACCGCTCCGACCACTTCAACTTTGCCAAAGTGGGCGTGCCCGCCCTCTACGCCAGCGGGGGCGCCGATAGCCGCAGCAAGGGCAAAGAATACATGGAGCAGCAGCATCAGGAGTATGAGGCCAAGCACTACCACCAGCCATCCGACGAGTATAACCCCAAATGGGACTTGCGCGGCATGGAACAAGATGCTCGCCTGCTGTTTGAAGTTGGCAAGCGCTTGGCCAACGAAACCACTTTCCCTCAGTGGAAACCCGGTTCAGAGTTCAAAGCCGTTCGCGAAAAAAGCTTAGCGGGCAAGTAGCTAGCTGCCGCGAAATAACCCTTTCGCAACGGTCGTCGTTGAAAGCCCTGGCTACTAGCCAGGGCTTTTTCATGGACTTGTAGCGTCTCCAAGCAACGGTCAGTGGCCAAGGCCCGACAACCTAGCTGCTCCCGCTCCCGTCCATGCAAACACTTGACCTCGACTACGCACGCCTAGCTTACCGACCTGATTTGCACGTATTGTTTTTGCGATGGACGCGCGCCGTGTCGTCGGCGGAGCATCGGCAGGGCTACGAAGCGGCCTTGGCGCTAGCCTTAGAGGTTGGTGCGGGCCATTGGCTGATTGATCTGCGTACGCGGGGGCTCGCCTCCACCGAAGACTTTCGCTGGATACTCGTAGATTTTCGCCTCAAGCTAAGTACCACGCTGCCTGCTTTAGATCGACGGCTGGCTTACTTTGTTACGCCGCACTACGCTGCGCTTCTACAGGAGCGCTTAGAAGCGTTTGAAGCAGATTCGCTCCTCTCATCAGGCGCCCAAACACCTATCCGAACCTTCACGGAAGAGCAGTTTGCGCAACAATGGCTTGCCGGCGGCCAGTTATAACACTCGCGTTCGTGGATGATTTTTGCTCCGGCAGGCTAGGAGCTAGGCTTGAGTAGTAGCG
>Ga0325401_1001960_pt1 | contig 17928 bp, 13 predicted proteins | sample PopdelMetagenome_FD_205666 | JGI IMG/M metagenome (GOLD analysis project Ga0325401, IMG submission 205666) | Populus deltoides microbial communities from Bellville, Georgia, United States - Xylem-PdKOR-R2 | ecosystem: Host-associated > Plants > Phyllosphere > Stem > Wood/Secondary xylem | place... | reverse complement strand
CTGGTGTTAGTAAAACATTTTCCGGTGATGCTTGGAAGTTTCACCTTGAAATATTGTTTGTCTCACACTTGTCACAACTTTGTTCGATTTTCTGCCCACCACACTCTAGATTTTATCGTCATTTTTTGGCTGGTTGGGTTTAAATAATCTCAATCCCATACGATATATGATGTTTCAATTTGAGTTATATACCTGTAAAAATGATCAGATTCCCTGTTTGCTTCGACATGAAGCCTAATTTGTATTTGAATTTGGTGGAAGTTGTTATTTAATTTTTACCCCACAAAAAAGAAAAAAATTAAAAAAATACAAGAAAATGTTTAAGTTGGTGGTGAAAGATCAAATTAGGAGATCAAAATGTACAAGATTGGTAAAATTAGCAATTTAATTTTGATTGATAAAAGGTTTTATAAGTGAAAATATTTTTATTTAGGTGTTTAAGGATTCAATTGGAATTTTAAAAGGTTTAATTAATTTTATTGAGGACTTAATTGCGAGGAAAATTAGTTTTTGAAGTCAATTTGAATGTTAATTGCAATAAATTGAAGTTTGAGGATTAAAATTAAACTCTGAAAAGTTTAATTGGTTAAATCAGGGGTTTAATTGTATAAAATTCAAATTTTTATAGATAATTAGAGATTTAATTGAACAATTCATAAACCAATGATCAACGTGCAAAAGACGCATGACTTTGAGAACTGAAATCGATGAATCAGGAGTCAAATCAAAGAAAATTAAAAGTTTGTCGATTAATTGAGGGTCTAATTAAACAAATAAAAAATCAAGAACCAAACTGTAAAAGGCGCTCAAATTTGAGGCTGACAATTGAATTTGAGAAGAGAAAAATTGCATGAAATTAAGAGTTCAAGAGGAAATTATGGTTAAAATTAAAAGAAACGGGAAGAGTAGGGATTCAATTGAAGTTTGTCAGAACCGAAATTAGAAAACTCTAATTTGTTAGGTTTAGCCAAAACGATGTCGTTCAGCTGTTATGCACATTCTTCTTTGATAGTTTTGGCTTATTGAGTAGGCACTTTCAGGTGAGTGAATGTGGCATTTCTGACCATTTCTGAAGCTGCAACCACCACCATTCAACTGAGAAACACCTTCTCTACAACCCATTTGCCATGAAATCAAACGTCTACATCTCATTTTCTCTAATGATCTTAACAACATCTTGTCCTCGATCAGCTATCACTGTACTTTCAGATTCCATACTGATTGAGTTGACACTTTCAAACGAATGAATGTGGAGCTACAAACCTCCAAATTAAATAAAAATGGATCCAATTGAAAGGTATGCACCATTTCTACCATGATCAGGTGATCTTAGTTGACATTGACATCAATGTTACTTTGACAAAGTTACGAAAGTGGTCAACCCAGTCATCTTTAACTGAGACAATCATATGCATAGAGAATAGTTGGCTAGGTTTTCCTGGGTTCATTTTCTAGGTTTTAGGTAGTGTTCTTCGTGTTTTTGAGAAGAACATTGTCTTAGCTCTATGATTTGGACCAGTTTTGATCTATGATTAAAAAATAATCTAGATTTAAAATGAATCAATAACATAAATTAATGCAATTAGATTCTAGGTTTTTTTTACTACTCGAAATACATTTTAATTAAACCATAACATTTGAGTGATAATCAATGGTTTTTTATGCTAGATTCTTGATCCATGCATGCTTGTGAATAAAACCATGCCCTTGTTTTTTTTTTTTTTTGAAATCTAGTTTTTTTTGGGTTGCATGTTGTTAGGTTTACATTTGAATGTTCTTGGTGTTCTTCCTTCTTTCCATGTTTGATTTGTTTTTCTTGAGAAAATTTTTAAGTTTTTCTTATGTTGGATCTGTTTTGGTCCTAAGTTTTTGTTTGGTTTGTTTTCGAGTCAACTCAATTTAGTCAACCCAATCGGTCAACCCGACCAGATCAAAACTGGGTCAATCTTCAAGCCTTGTTTGGTTTGCTGTTATTTTTTTGTTAAGGTTTATTTGGTTTAAGGTTGTGTTTGGCAAATACCCTTTTGGCTTGTTTTGGGTAGTTTTCATTTTAAGAAAAAATGTTTTTTTCCCCCAAATGTAGTCTTATAAAAATACAAAAAAAATATATAATAAATATAAAAAAATATATTTTTGTGTGTTGCGTATGACCAAATTTCTCAAAAATACAAAAAAAATCATTTTTTTTAAATATAGATATATAAAAAAACACATGTGTTTTAGCTTTTTTACAAAATATATATTAGCATGCATTTTAAATTTAATAACCAGTGTATTGGATCCATAAGAACTTGATTAATATTTCAATAATCACTAAAATTTTAATTTATAAAAATTAATAGTCAATATTATGGTATAAATATTGGACATACAAGTAAGACTGATATTTAAATATCAGGAGTGGACTAGAAAATTCTCATAGTTAATCTAAATATTCACCATTTTGAATTAAGAGTATTTTTCATCGCAATACGCAAATTATGAAAAACTATTTTTATAAGAATTTATTTGAGTACACGAATTTATAATAAAATTTTGAACATCAAATTTATTAACACCAATAAATCTTCATCTTAAGCTATAAACAAACCATTGGTCATGAACCCATTAAAATCTTTAAATCATACTAAAATCTACCTCACATGTGTACTAAAAATGCAAATATTTTTTCCTAGCTACAATCATTTAAAGTAAATTTATATTCATTATTATTATTATTTAACTAAATTATAATAAAATTAATTATTATTTTGGTTCAAAGAAATACAATTTGTTTTGACATAACTGAAAATACAAAAAAAAAATCACTCCTACAGAGACCACCCATCTTCATTTTATCACTCATAAACCGCCACTCATGTAGAAAGAGAATACAATACTGAACACTCGTCTTCTTTTCCCCAACACTCAACGCTTATCACACAAAAAAGGTGAAAATCCATCTCTCAATTTCGCCCGACAATCCATCTTTTTCAAGCCAACCCACAACCAGCCAAATCCCCGACCGCCTCCAATAAAAGCCTTCACCATCCCTCATCACTGTGCACAACCTCCCATGGCAACCACCTCTCTCTCGCAATGCCTGATGCAAATCAGGACAGAGGAAGGAACGCTGTAAAACACAGAGACTATTAGATGACGGAAACATGGGAAGTCAAGGAATCATGAAAGCTGATTAAAAGCTTATTAGCTGTAGTTATTATTTTCCTAGTTAGGTTGATTAAAAACTTATTAGCTGTAGTTATTATTTTCCTAGTTAGCTGGTAGTTTCCTAGTTAGATTGGATTAGAGTTCAAATACGTGTTAGATTATAATTCCTTAGTAGAGGGTATTTAAGAAGGGAGCATAACATAAGATAAACAGTTTTCTTGTAATCAAACAATTTGCTATTCTTTAATACAAAATCAGGAGTGATTCCTCTACAGAGAGATTCTGCCTTAGACTATTGTTCTTATTGTAAACAACGAGAAGTTGTAATAGGGAGCAATTAAATATCAGAGCGGTTCATGACTGTAACCCCAAACGGTAATTCCTATCCAATATCGAACACTCAAGTCCCTAATAATTACCCATGTGAACATGCAGACTTACAACAACAAATCATCCATATCACTATTGTGTTAGAACAACTTTCTAACCGAATAGATGATGTGGATGAACGTAGAGCAAGGTCTCCTAATAGAAGGGGGCGTGGACAACTTCATGAGGAGACACTAGGGGAAAACCTGGACGCTGAGTATAGAGACGTTGAACCCCAGCACCACCGGCTACAACATCACATAAAGGAACTTCCACGACACCTACAACATCAAAGAGAGGAACTTCCACGACACTGTGACAGGCAAGGGTTGGAGATTCAACCCATCGATGAACTCACTAAACGAATGAAGGTGGATATGACAGACTTTTATGGCAAACTGGAACCACATGCTTTTGAAGATTGGCTAACCACCATTAAAGACCATTTTGATTGGTTTGCTGTTTTAGAAGATCAAAAGGTTCGGTATATTATGATGAAATTGAAGGGACATGCTCGTGTCTGGTAGGAAAGCGTGGAAGAACAACTGCGATGAATTCAACGTCCACCGATCTCAAACTGATGAAGGAACGACTAAAAGAGAAATACTTACCCATTGATTATGAGCAGATGATGTTTGAAGAAATGTTATAACTAAGGCAAGGGACCTTAACAGTGGATCAGTATACAGACAGGTTCCATGAATTAACTGTTTGTAGCAGAATTGTAGAAACCGACCAACAAACACTAGCCCGATATCGCAATGGCTTACGTGGGGAACTATACAAAGAAATGTTGATCACACAACTCATTACAGTGGAAGAAGCATACCAACTAGCACTGCATATTGAGAAACAATTAGGGAACACAATAGGCAAAAAAGTCATGCCAATAGAGGGAAAGCCAGGACATTCGACAAACTTTTCCATATAAAAACTACACTTACCATATGACAGACCGGGAGGCTCGATATTGGGACAACAAAGAGGAAAACAAAATGTTACAAGTGATGGTCCACAGCGCTACAAATGCAAAGGGTTTGGACACTATGTTGTGGTATGTCCCACCAGAGATAAGAAACTCGCCTTTATATGTGAGAAAGAGTTGACAATGATGGATGAGGCGGAAGGAGAAAAAACTGAAGAACTTGCAGTTGAGAAGGAGGAACACCTAGATGCTTCTGAACTTCCAAGCTGTGTTATTCACCGAATATTAACAGGAAACAAAACTGAACTCATAACCAATCAAGAGAGGTTGTGCACCAATATCTTCCATACACGATTAGAACATGGGAGCAGAGCACTAAATGTGATAATCGATAACGGTAGTGGCATGAATGTAATCTCTGAAACAGCAGTAGAACGACTGCATTTGAAGACCGAGACACACCGTTCTCCCTACCGAATAAGTTGGGTCAATGAACACAACTCAGTCTTAGTAAAACACTGATGCCTAGTACAATTCTCATTAGGACGAGAGTATGTAGATGAAGCATGGTGTGATATCATTCTGATGACTGCCTGCCACATGTTATTGAGACGATCATGGCTTTACGACATAAGAGTATCCTATAATGGATACACCAATACCTACTCATTCCAGTTTAAAGGCAAGAAGCTAGTCCTAGTCCCATTACCGATTGCAGAATTTAAAACAACACAAAATAAGGTACCAGTATTGAATATGCGGTAGTTCTCTTAAATTGTAAATTGAGAACAAATGTTGTTGTTTGTAGTAAGGCGCGAAGTGAAACAAACGGATGGTCTAGTGCCCAAAGAGCTGGCAGCCATACTTGAGAAATTTCAAGACATCATGCCAAATGAAATGCCACACCAACTGCCACCAATGCGGGATGTACAACATGCAATTGATCTTATCCCAAGGTCATTTTTACCCAACTTACCCTATTACAGGATGAGCCTGCGGAGAATGAGGAGCTCAACTAACAAGTCCAACAGCTACTGGACAGAGGATTCATCTGAGAGAGCCTTAGTCCCTACACGGTTCCAGTACTGCTTATGCCAAAAAAAGATGGAAGCTGGAGAATGTGTGTCGATAATCGAGCAATTAATAACATAACAGTCAAATATCGATTCCCAATTCCACGACTAAATGACATCTTGGACTTGCTAAACGGCGCCTCCATTTTTTCCAAAATTGATCTACGTAGTGGATATCATCAAATTCGCATCCGTCCTGGTGATAAATGGAAGACAGTTTTCAAAACAAACGAGGGGCTATTCGAATGGCTAGTCATGCCCTTTGGATTAACCAACGCACCAAGCACATTCATGCGTGTTATGACACATTCTCAAACCATTCCTGGGTAAATGTGTTGTGGTGTACTTGGATGATATCTTAATTTTCAGCAACTGTTTGCAGGATCACTTAGCCCATGTGGAACAAGGCTAAACAACATTACAGGCAGAGCAACTCTATATATCATGCCAAATGTTCATTCCTGAAGAAGAAAGTCTATTTTTTAGGCTTTATCATTTCCAGCAAAGGTATTGAAGTGTATCCCGCTAAGATACAAGCCATTCAGAAATGGCCAACACCTCGGATCTTCTCTGAGGTCCATAGCTTTCATGGTCTAGCTACATTTTATCAGCGTTTTATTCGTAATTTCAGCACTATCATGACCCCAATAATCGAGTTCCTAAAGGGTACCAATTTCAATTGGACAACAGCAGCAAACAAAGCCTTTGCCGACATCAAGGATAAACTAGGGAATGCATCAGCCTAAGACTCCCTGATTTTTCCAAACTCTTTGAAGTGGCTTGTGATGCCTCACACATAGGAATCGAGGGAATCCTAAGTCAAGAAGGTCATCCTATCGCTTTTTACAATGAAAAGCTCAATGACACTCGTCAGAGATATTCAATATACGACATGGAATTTTATGCCTTGATTCAGACCATTAAGCATTTGCGCCCGTACTTAATCTATAGAGAGTTTTTCCTTTACACGGATCATGACTCCTTGAAACACCTTGGCTCTCAGAACAAACTCAACCCAAGACATTCCCGTTGGACAACATATTTGCAACAATTTGATTTCATCATCAAACACAAAGTAGGAACAGAGAATAAAGTGGCTGATACGTTAAGTCGACGACCCCACCTACTACATATGTTCTTGGTTCATGCTATTGGCTTTGAAGAAATTAAGACTCAATACACTGATGATGATGATTTTGGCACAATATGGAGCAATTTACAATCCAAAATCACGATAACTGGAGGAGACTATTCGCTGAAGCATGATTACTTATTTTGTGGTACTAGGCTCTGTATCCCTAAAGGATCACTTCGTGAATTCATCATCACCGAACTCTATAGTGGTGAATTGGCTGGACATTTTAGTTATAACAAAACTTATGTCATAGCTACTGATCGGTTCTACTGGCCTCGGCTGCAGAAAGATGTGTACAAAGTGGTTGATCAGTGCAGGATTTGTTAACTAAACGAAGGGACTAAAAACCAAGCTGGACTCTACATACCCATCCCAATCCCAGACCACCCATGGCAGCATATTATCATGGATTTTATTCTCGGATTGCCTAGGACTGTTCGACAAAATGATTCAGTTATGGTAATAGATAACCAATTCTAAAAAATGGCTCACTTCATCCCCTGCAACAAGACCTTTGACCATGTGATCAGACTACGTGGTGTACCACTCTCCATTGTGTCTGACAGAGATGTCAAATTTGTTAGTTATTTTTGGAAGACTTGATGGACAAAAATGGGGACAAAGTTAAAGTTTTCCAGTGCATTCCATCCACAGACAGATGGTCAGATTGAAGTTCTCAATAGAAGTTTGGGAAACTTGCTACGCTGCCTTATCGCAGATCATGCAACCAGTTGGGACCTCAATAGAGTTTGCTATTAATAATTCTGTTAATAGATCTACAGGACACACACCATTTGAAGTAGTATATGGTAGACGACCCTACACCCCTATGGATCTCAAACCATTACCCTTACCTCCCAGACCAAGTGAAGCTGGCTTGGATTTTTCAGAATACATGAGAGATGTTCATACAGAGGTCAAAAGACGCCTATCACTCAATATTGAAGCATATACCGTCTCTGTAAATGTTAGGCGCAAGGATAGACAATTTCATAATGGTGATATGGTGCTGGTTCGTCTAAAACCAGAAAGATTTCCTTTAGGAAGTTTCTCCAAACTACACGTGCGTCGTGCGGGTCCTTTTCGTATTACTAAGAAATTAGGCAGCAATGCCTATGTCATAGACTTACCTTCTGAATTTGGTATTAGTCCAGTTTTCAACATTGAAGACATTGCTGCCTTTAAAAGTGATGAAGATGTTTCAAGTCATCCTTCCAAAACGGAGGAAATGCCAGTATGCCTTCCTAAAGTTCCTACAACCACTACACCACAAGAGGACATTGCCTCCATCATGGATCACCAGTTTTTTTCTACGCGTCGCAAGGGATATTACAAATTTTTAGTTCACTGGCAACATTGACCCCTCTCTAACTTAGCATGGGTCAAAGGTACTGAGCTTCAGCAACTACACCCGGACTTGTTTACTGCATATGTTCACCATAACTTGCCAGAGTCAAGTTCTTCAGAAGAGTTAGCAATTAATGCAAATAAGGAGGAGATAGAGGAAGGAACCTTGTAAAACACAAAGACTACTAGATGACGGAAACATGGGAAGTCAAGGAATCGTGAAAGCTGATTAAAAGCTTATTAGCTGTAGTTATTATTTTCCTAGTGAAGTTGATTAAAAACTTATTAGCTGTAGTTATTATTTTCCTAGTTAGCTGGTAGTTTTCTAGTTAGATTAGGATTAGAGTTCAAATACGTGTTAGATTATAATTCCTTAGTAAAGGGTATTTAAGAAGGGAGCATAACATAAGATATGCAATTTTCTTGTAATCAGACAATTTGCTATTCTTTAATACAAAATCAGGAGTGATTCCTCTACAAAGAGATTCTGGCTTAGACTATTGTTCTTATTGTAAACAACGAAAGGTTGTAATATGGAGCAATTACATCAATGCTGACAGCAGCAATAGTAACAACGTCGTTCATTCTATTTCCTCCAGTCAACCAATAACTCTTCCTCCTCCATCCCCAACATCGACAACCTCTCCACCAGCCAAAAAGATCAACAATGGAAACCTCATCCATAAACCACCAGTAGCTGCGGCTATCTCCTCGGAGCTGACCAACGGCCAAACGCGCCTTCTTCCTCCCACTTCAGCTCACAACCAACACGAGTCTCCACTAGCCACCAGTGATCGGGAGAGTTTATATTTTAAATGATGATCGGGAGTTTTTATTAATTTATTACCGTCTTTTTGCAGTACCGTGTTTGAAAGTAAATTTATAGTGTCTTTGTTTAAGAGGCGCTCATGAGGTACACACAATAAACACTTTTTTAGTATTTTTGCTCATCTATAGGTGAATCTCATCTTTTGGCGCGCAACGAACACTCTTAAAACACAAGATTATGTGCCAAAAAGATTACACTACCTTCTGAGTCGGTGAATCTCCTTCGCATATCAAGGATTAATATGGGCGTGCCACCTCTTGCTGGGTCGTTTCTGGTTCATTTCAAAATTATTCCTATCTCATTATGGGTTTATGTCTAAAATCATTCCATATACCTGATGTAGATCAATTTGAAAATCAGTTTGCTTACGAGTTTGGTTTTAAAAAAATTCTAGTTTGTTGCAATATCATTTCTATTCGATGCAGATCCATTTTCAAAATGGATTCATATTTGTTATGGATTAGTTTTCTCTCGTTGCGAGATTGCTTATTTATTATCCGATGTAGATTTGTTTTCAAAACCATTTTGGAATCAATCTTAACTCATTGCAAGTTTGATTCTAAAATCATTTCTAACTCGTTACGAGTTCATCTCACATCCGTTTTGGGTTTGTTTTCAGAGCCAATTCTCATAATTTGCAAGTGTGTTTTTTCATCCTTCTTGCTGCGAGTTTCTTTATTTTGGATTTGTTTGTGAAACCAAATTTGTAAGATCTCTATTTTTAAATACTTTGGGTGGTATGCCTGATCATTCTTTTTATACATAACCTTCATTTTACATGTATTATCACATATTTTGTTTCAAGGATCTAAAGGAATTATCAATGTTTGCCGCCCCTTAAGTTTTATCTTTGTTTTAATTGCCGGGTGAGGTCTCTTTATTTCGTCAAGCACGTATGTTCTTCATATGATTCTTTACCTCTATACATACAAGCCTTTGTCCTTTTCATCCTTTCTTTACAAGTTCACTTTTTAGAGTGCAAAGAAAAGCATTTTTCAATGTCTTTTCTTCGTAGTAATATTGTGAAGATGAGGCAATTATCGTAACTCTAATTTTATAATTTTACAAAAAAAATAATTTTTATATGATTTTTCTTATTTTTTCAGATTTTAACCATTTTTATGTGTTTTCATGAATTTCTTTTATGAGCCTTGAGTATATAAAAAGAGAAAATAATAGTTGCATGAGTAGAGTGAAAAACCAAAGGAAAATGAGAGCAAAACAAAATCAAAGGAATTAAAAAGAGAGAGTACAAAGAAAATATAAAAATATGCATTAATATGTGAGTTGGATATCTTATTCCTATTGCATATTTCCCTGTCCAATCTTTCTAAGAATAGCCATATCCTTACTAAAGAAAAAAATCCAACCATTTAGCCAAACATTCTACTGGGATGTGTTTCGTTATCTGCAAGTTCTCTTATATGCGTGGTGGCAATGATTATTCTTACATTATATTGAAGAAAAATTAAAAAAAAAAGGACCAACACTAATAATAATAAAAAAAACAAAGCTGATGTTTTCAATTTTCACTATTGTTCCAAGCGTTCTGCTCGTTGGTGAAAAATACAAAGATTTTTTAGAAGTGATCTAATTGTTCCAGGCATCCTGCTTGTTGGTGAAAAATACGAAGATTTTTTGGAAGTGTTCTAATTGTTCCACGTGACCTGCTCGTTGGTGAAAAATACAAAGATTTTTTGGAAGTGGTCTAATTATTCCAGACGACCTACCCGTTAGAGAAAAATATACAAAAAGTTTTTCAGAAGTGGTCTAATTGTTCTAAGCGATCTGTCCGTTGGTGAAAAATACGAAGATTTCTTGGAAGTGGTCTAATTCTCATGGGCGGCCTTCCCGTTGGTGAAAAATAAGAAGATTTTTCAGAAGTGGTCTAATTGTCATAAGTGACCTGCCCATTGGTGAAAAATTTGAAGATTTTTTGAAAGTGATCAATTGTCTCAAGTGACCTGCCCATTGGTGAAAAATACAAAGATTTTTCGTTAATGGTCTAATTATTCCAAGCGACCTACCCGTTGGTGAAAATTTTGAAGATTTTTCAGAAATGATCTAACTGTTCTAGACGACCTGTCTGTTGTTTAAAAATACAAAGATTTTTTAGAAGTGATCTAATTCTAATAGATGGCCTGCTCGTTGGTGAAAAATATGAAGATTTTTCGGAAGTGGTCTAATTGTCCCAAGTCACCTGACCATTGGTTAAACATTCGAAGATTTTTCATAAGTGGTCTAATTGTTTCAGGCAATCTACCCGTTGATAAAAAAATACAAAGATTTTTTGAAAGTGGTCTAATTGCTTCGAGCGACCTACCCGTTGGTGAAAAATACGAAGATTTTTGATAAATAGTCTAATTGTTCCAAATGACCTGCTCGTTGGTGAAAAACACGTGATTTTTTACAGGTGGTCTAATTGTTTTTTGGTGACCTACCTATTGGTGAAAAATACAAAGATTTTTTGGAAGTGGTCTAATTATTCCAAGCGACCTACTCGTTGGTGAAAAATACGAGATTTTTCGAAAGTGATCTAATTGTTCTAGTGACCTGCCCGTTGGTGAAAAATACAAAGATTTTTCAAAAATGATCTAAAATTTCTCAAAAGTAAAAAATTTTCAAAAACGTTTTCAATTCTTGGCCATTTTAAGGTGGCCTTCCTTTTAAGGATCTCATTGGGGATTTCTCTTGTGAAAATTTTCAAAACACATTGTTCAATATTTCAAAGTTAGATGATATGCATACATCTTTACCTGATTTGAAAAATAGGCCCCAATTTCTTCTCAATCTTCTTTGTTGCTTGATTGGTGAGGTCTTGCTATTTCTGATTTAAGCCCTTATGGTCGTTTGGCTTCTAGCCCACTCGAGATGGCCTATGTAGGTCTTTATTCAGAATATTTACAATTTTACCAAGCTCAACCTTTATTGTGCCCATCGTGACCCATTTACTCGCTGGAAATTCTTTATCTCATTGATCAATTTGAGAAGATCATTCATTAACTCCTTTTCTCACAACCAACAACATTTGGTGTCACTTGTTGAAAATACCAAGTTGCCTTTTGTAATCAAGAATGCCCCCTTATCTCGTTGTAGGAAATGTTTCTTCTCTCTTTTTTCATTACCTGAAAAGATTAAATCCCCTTCTAAACATAATATTGCCCCTTTGTACGGGTCATTGCCCCTAGTTGTGCTCTGTCAGTGACTAAAACAAAAAAAATGGTCGAGTAAACCTTCTCTCCTTTCTCCTTTTTGGTCTTAATGAAGGAATCTTTATCTAGAATGAATTATAAAATCTTAATCTTGCATTTTAAAAAAAAAATATTGTTCCAATGTGAGTTTAAAACAATTTGCTTTTCAAATTTTGTAGCTCCCTGATTATCATTTTTCTTCTTGGAAATGAGATGATTTGTTTTTGTGTCAGCGATATTGTCATTGGTGAAGGTACATCCTGAGGTGACTTTTTGCTTTTATGGGTTTCAAAGTGAAGGGTTCGAGAAAAAGCTCGAGGTTTTGTTGGAGAAAAATTTGTCTATTTTTGAACACTCATTTTATAAACATGAATAATAATGAGAAGCTTGTTCTCAATGTTATAACTCTTATGAAAAAATACTTTTTGTATTTTGAGAGATCCATTTATTATTCCAAGTTGCTTGCTTGATTAGAAAGGACTTCTACAGGCATGTAATGTAGGCTGTGGTTTTTTACTATGAAAGAAAATGATTCATAAGACTCAAAGAGTGTTTCAAGGTTTCAAAGACTAAGGATCACTATCAATAGTTCGACTCTTTATGTCTTTCATCATTTGTTTAGTAACTCTTCTTTGATTTGCCCCTTTTCATTGTGTTAGCCAGGGCATATTCACTTTGTTTTGGTTATTATTTTTTCTTATGATTTGGGCATGCCTCCTAGCGTTTGAGTTTTTTAGGCTCTTTTGCCTTTTTAGCTTTCTCATAGTTTTTTCATCTTTTTTTCATTGAAATTTTCACTTACTCCTGGTGTGGGGTGTGATCATAGTCAGGATTTTTCATAAAAGAAAATTTATTCAGGCTAAAAAAGAGACCACAAGGGATATATTCCTTTTAAAATGTGAAAGGGATAACAAAAATAACCTTTCCTTATTTCACGTGCAAACAGTTGAAATTAATAAACTTTGATCTCGTCTAGTGTGATGGTTTAAACTTTGCAAAGAGATGCATTTCATAAGTCTATGAATAACGAATCCACTACATACTATTATGTATATATTTAAAACACCAGACTCAAGAGTCATGGTGTGAGGATGACTATTCATTTTTCTATTCATATACTATGGTTTAGAATTTAGTCATCTCAATGAAGGAGTTGTTTGATTTATTTGTCAAAATGTTGTTTTAAATAAACATCAAATCATCTTTGAAATTAAAAGCAAGTTCATTTTTTAAAAATTCCACTAGGGGAAAAGATTTTGGTAAAAAAAATGAATTGAGTCTATGAGATCATGCAAAGCTACAGAGGTGTATTTGTGAGTTCTTATAAGAAACCTCTTTCAGGATTTATAAAAATAAATAAATAAATAAAGAGACATAATTTAAGCACAAACTCATTATTTCATTGAAACTTTTAGAAAAGAAGGTTAACAATAAAAACCTTATGCTAACATCTTGAGCTATAATGTCTAGCAAGGTAATACATAAAAATGCTAAACACTTGGAATTTTCTAGAATCTCCCAATCGTTCCTCTCCCAAGAACTCATTAACTGGGGCCTCTTTCCAAATCAGTTAGGGTCATATATAGATCATTCTTGGCCTAATGACACCATAGCTTCATCTTCAGGATGATTGGTTTCTAGGGACTGATGTAGAGAAGTTAGCTACATGAGGGGTAGATGTCTTTATTTTAGTAGTTCTTTCTCTCGCCTTTATAACCACCTTCGATATAGTGAACCTCAGTTTCTTTCTTTTTTCTAATGAAATCTTTCTCCTCAGTCGAGTCAGCAATCTTACCTAACCAGATGGTTTGTTCAATCCTCTTAGCTATGAAAACCAAGTCAGTGAAATGTTGTGCAGAGCTTCTAACCAAATATTCAAACTACGGGGCCTCAATCGTGTTGGAAAATAAACTGATCATCTCTTTTTCCAACAAAAAAGGATTAACCTGTGCAATTGCCTCACGCCACCTTTGTGAGATCATATAGGCTAGTTCTCTCAATTGCCCTCATCCTTTGCTCTAGGGCAGCCAATTTTTTCAGGTCATCTTCTTTTATCATTTTATCCTTTCAAGATTCCTTCATTGTAAAGTCAATGGTAGACGACTTTCTTATAGGATATGCTGGTTGAGCAAATTGGAAATATGTAGCCTGTGAAATTCAGATGGCACCTTATTTGCTTCTAAATTTTGTGGATTAAAGGGAGTTGTAGGCATCTGTGGAGGCTGAGTTGTAATTGTTGCTTATTCAGATTTAGATCCTAAGTCTTGTTCGAATATACTAGTAGCCTTGCGACTTCTTCTTGAATACTTTCAACTCTTTTTGGTGTTGGGCTTCTAACTAGGCTCCATTTGTCTTTTTCACAGTTGAATGTTATAGGTGAGTTTCAATGGGGAACTTATATTTTAACATGCTAAATGAAAATCATAAAATTATGTAAAAATATTGATGTTATCAATAAGAAAAATGCTTGTTCAATGTGGACTCACCCTTCATGGGGTGACAACAATTGTATATACATTGATTTTGGGGACCTGATGTCATCATCATGCCAATGAATGGATCCTTGTCCAGTCTTGCCTAAGCTTGAGCTTTTGATAAGCCTTTCAGCTTTCATTTCAAATCAGTTCCCTTTTGTCAACCGTAACAACTCAAATTCTTGTATCCTATGTGATGAATATTGGTCACCCAATGGTTTTGGAATTCAAGATGCCACATGTTAGGCTCACCATAGAGAAATTACACAGGGTACAACATAATAGGTAGGTTTTAGTCGTTAAATGCATCAAAGGGTAGGTTACTATTTAGTCTCAAAAGGTCTTTCGCATGCTTAGTGATCGTCTTTGAAAGATTGATATGAAGCTTACAAGTAGTGTGAAGATAAAGGCCCTAAGTAATATTAGATTGGCATCCCAACCATTATCAAGTAAACAATCAAGCAAGAGTTAGATGGTTTCACGAGTTTTGTCTAGGCTATAGCCATTGCAGGTACTGTTACTTCCCCACCTATCCTAAATTTTAAGGTGTATGCTTTTAAAGTGATGCATGACAATATAAATAAGGATGCATGCTAAAGCAGTAAAAAATGATAACCATATAAACATAACATAACAAACATTATAGTAGTTGATAAACAAAAGGCAAAGCTTAGTCAAAGGATCCACAGTGAAGTCGTCATTCTGTTACACCCGACATCACGACGACCTTTAGAAATTAAATGCATAAAGAACAAGTATCTGGCATTGTGTTCTTAAATAGAAAAAAAGGTCTTGTTTAAGGAGCTGTCACCTAGTATTTTGGTCACTAGGAACTCTAACTAGTCAACAAAGATTCTATAGGACGAGACTGGTTACGCAAATGGAAGATATTATCACCCTTTAAGCATCCTACCTAAGGTAGACTGCATTACTAGTTGTCTTAAATTGCTAAGGGTTTGTTGTATTTTATTTTTGATGGTTTGCTTATTCGACTACGAATACTTCTAACTCTAGCGTTGGTAAATATTACATAACCGAAGAAAGTATGGTATTCTTTACTCTGGTGTTATTGAATAAGCCAGTAAAATTAATTGAAAGCGAAGCATACATTTTTTTTTAGAAAAAAATGTAAGCATGTATTGTATACCAGATTCACAGTTTACAGTAAAATCGACAAATCAAACATACAATGATATTATTGAAAAAAAAAAGCGTGAGGGACTCATAAATAAATTCAAAAGGGTCCATGAATTTTTTGATATTCAAAAAGGTCTGTTTGGTTAGATATCAAAACAAATGAGAGTGAAACAAAAGGGGTAAGACATAAAGGTGTGTTTTGCTAAACACACCCTTGATCCAAAACAAATTGGGTTGGCTGGGCCTGAGGCCAAGCGCAGCCTAGTCACAACTAGTTTCTATTATATATATATATATATATATATATATATATATATATATATATATATATATAGTTTAGATCTAGCCTTGCCGTATGGGTTGGGCTAGATCCAACCAGCTCAGCCTAGTCACTGGCCCAAGCCAATGATCCAACTAGGCAGCAGACACATGTGAATTAATTCACGCGTGCGTGTACAAACAAATAGTATGAAGAGTAGGCGATGAATTAAAATTGCATGTGTACAATACCTATGTAATTATAATTACAAAGAGAAGGGAAATAAAGAACTTACCTGGTTTGGAGATGAAGGGATGAAGACGATGGCGAAGGTGTGCTGGCTGGCACAAAACTACTTTCTTCCCTTCTACTTTTATTTTTAGTCTTCCTCTTTCTCCTAGTCCTGCTTTTCTCTTCTCTCTAGGTTCTCTCTTTTTTGCCTTCCAAAACAAACCATAACATGTACAGAATTATAAATCCATACAACAAGTTTGTTTGAGAAAAAACAAAACAACAAGTAAACACCCCAAATAAAATACATATACTATAAAAATAAGCAAAAAAAATAACTTTTTAAAATTTTGTTAAATTAAAGAAAAAGATAGATTTGTTTACTTAATATGGAAAATCCTCAATAAAATTTCAATCAAAAAACGAATGCTAACAAACAGAGATTTGTTATGACTAGAAAGGTTGCGGGCGGATGAGTTGTGTTGAGATTGAAGGGGGGATGGGGGGCCGTTTTGTTAGAGAAATTTTAAGGAAGTAGAAATAAAGGAGGGGTGAGAGGAGGGTCAAGCATTATGTCATATATTAAATATTACAGAAAAAATCTATTGGTGTTTCCTTTCGTATTCGTTAATTTTTTTGGTAGTGTTTGACCCTTTAATCATGCTATAAAAGTACATCATGATCTAAAACGTTTACTTCAATTTAATTTGATTTTGAGTTTTTAAGCTAACTAAAATATGTTTTTTTATTATTAATTAAAAGAAAATTTGCCCAAGTACCAACTTTCATGCTTTTGATTCTTCTTTATCTCTTCACCAAAGAAGATAAACTTCAAACCCCCTCACACCCTATCATTTTTCCTCTCATACCAACCGAAACTCAATTATTTTATGCCTCAAACCTTCTATAAAATTCATATCAAAAGTGTCACCTTAAATTGTCCAAAACATAAGAGTTGTGTATGTCCTTGCATTGCTAGCTACATAACCAAACATATTTTAATCTTCATCTTCAATCAAAACATAATCCATCCCCAAACATAATGGTTCAAGATGACCCAGCTAATAGGCTTTATAACCTTCCCTCTTGGCCTATAAAACAACTCTAAAGCCATGACTCATAAAAAGAAAAGCAAAAAAAACCACGAAGCTTATGACCCAATAATCTGATGTCAAATTATGAAATTAAATATACATATATATATATATATATATATATATATATATATATATATATATATATATTTTAAATACCAAAGTCAAATCGGGATAATTTTTGAAACTTATGAAACGAATCATGAGACTAAATTTTCTTATAGAAGAAAAACACAAAAATATCACGAAGCAAAATTCTTAATCATCCAAATATCAAGGGATGAAATTGAAAAATAAAATTTAATCAAGACAAGGATTATAAAAAAATAATAATAATAAAATAATGAGGATCAAATTCAGTATAAAAATTAAATGAAATAAAACAATGTGGCACAAAATTGATAATTTTAAAAAATAAAAACAAATGATAAAAAATAGCAATTAAAAGAATGAATATCAAATTAGATGTAAAAATTAAATGAAATCAAATATTAAGGGATAAACTTGAAAAATAAAATTAGTTTAAAAAAACAATAAAATAAAAAAAAATAACAATAAAAAATAAGAATTGATACAAATATTTACTAATATGAAACATTTAATTTTTGGCAGGGTAGATGTGAAACCCAAGGCAAGGAGAGAGAAAATATTGGGGGGAAGTCCATTGGAGCCTCACTATTGCTCTGTTGTGTACACACGCTTGACCACTATGAA